>JACCDW010451741.1_pt1 | contig 12631 bp, 14 predicted proteins | sample 7449781 | NCBI WGS metagenome assembly JACCDW01 (sample SAMN15323449, study PRJNA562643) | freshwater metagenome | isolation source: river surface water | place: USA:Blue River Watershed | collected 2017-08-18
AGAGACTATATATCCCATACCTACGAGGCCAGCAAGAGTGACGACTTCCATTACTAATCGCCCAGAACAAGTTTTCTAGCATTTTTTGCCTGTTAGGATTCATTGTGAAGCCGTGGCGGGCAAATTACCGTATTTCCTTCTGTTCTACACTTGTAGGCGCGTGCGTGCGGCACTTCTCTTTGTCGAGAAGGCGAGCGGGGATGAAGAAATCGAAGGGAGTTTCGAATGTCTCCTGTGGCTCGTGGTGAAGAGGGAGGAAGCGATTCCAGCCGGTAGCTCGGAGCGTACAAGGAGGGTTGTGGAGACGATTGAAGTTCGTACCGAAGTTCTCGTCCGGGGCATCCTCAAGAGGGGTATTATTGAACTTGTTGGTCTCAGGGTTGTAGTGGATTTCCTTTGTAGTACAGGGAGGATCACCACGCACACGAGTACCGAGGTAATTGATACCACGGAGATCGGACTCTATCTCTGTACGCCAGGTCCCCTGGAGCCAAGAGTTGCCGTGTTTCTGTAGGCGAATTGTGGGGTTCGTGACGTAGGCGTTGGGGCAGTTATGAGCCGGGGGCTGAAGCTGATAGCGCGCTGCATAGGATGTTATGCGCATATCATCGACCTGGTGGAAGTCGTCCCACTTGGGACGTGTAAGGGCTTGTTGGCGACCATAGCAGGATGTGTCGGTCGTGGGATTTACGAAACTGACAGGGGAATATGCATCAAAGGATGTCTCCATATTACTCTGCATATAGATAATAAGAACGCTTAACACCCCTAATAGTAACTATTAGTGGATATTGTGTGGAAAATTAAAGCGTAGGGGTTGAAGGGGAGAGGCACTCTCCCCTCAGTATTTTTGGGGCATCCCGCACGCCTCATTCTTCATAGGCTTGGGTGCATATACTGCAGGGTAGGCCCACATCTGATACTCGGGAAGATGGACGGGTGTTGTATCAATCTTCACCGCGCCCTTCCAGTTATCACGGACAATTTCAGTCTGGTTTTCTGCGGGAGGCTGGTATTTGCGCCAAGGGGCGAACGTATTTATGCGAGTGATACCACGCAAGTCGGACTCGAGGTCAATCATGTTGCCGGCGATTTGGCTGACGTTATTTCCGCCGACAAGTCCGAGCTCGTGGCGCTTAGGAGTGGGGCTGGAATAGACCGTGTGGAATTGAGCGTATGCCTGGGGATTTTCGGCAGCTTCCCACTTAGGGCCTTGTGATTTGTCTGGGAACTGTTCGGAGTTCATTCTAACCGTAGGGGAGATTACCATCTCCCCTAAAACCCCTACGGAGATGAAGCCACCCTCGCGGCCGAGGGTGGCTTAATTCAATTGGATTTTATGAATTTACAAATTCCTACAATCACCCTAATAGTGGCTATTAGGGTGATTATGTGATGTGTTATGGAAGGTTATGTTAGCCGATGTTCTCAACGGATTGCGCCACCCTCGCAAGCGAGGGTGGCTTCATCTCCGTAGGGGTTATAGGGGTGATGGAATCACCCCTAGCAGTTCATATCTCGGATGTACTCGCGGCTGGGAATACCACCACGCACCCAGCCATTTGCAGCAACCTCCGGAATAAGGTGCTTGGGCTCCTGGATATTCTGCTTGAGCATATCAATCATAGGTGTAAATTGGTTCTCGAAGGTCATCTCTGTGACAGTACCGCACTCCTTACCGAGGCGCACCTGTTCGGCGTGCTGGAGGAGACTCTCCACATCCGGGTTGCCACGTCCGCCGGCCATATAGGGGACAGACAGGAAGGGGCGAGCCTGCTGACGGATGTTACAGCGATTGCTCTTGAACTGGGGCTGGTTGCGGAGGAGCGAATCGGCGTCAATGGCAGCGTTGTTGAGCCCATAGCCTTCACGAGGATACATAAGCTGATTGTCGATGGCAACAGGATTCACGCCGGATGCGTTGGGGACAAGGTTTGTTGTGACGTATTGACCAGGGCCGGCAGACTGGGCATAGAATGACTGGAGCCCACATAAGTCATCCTTGGGACGGGTTAGACGGTTAATATCCATAGTACCTACTGCTTACTGCGGCCAGATTTTTTACCAAAATCACAATTAGAGATATGCCAAAGCACAACTCAGTTTCACGGAAGTTTTGCCGGTGCGTGAAAAAGGTGCGGGGGACCGTGAAACTACGTGGGCGCCCCAGGCTAGGTCGGCGACCTGTGAGGGCCAGTGAGTCCGCTGCCATAGGAATCTGCGTGCGCAGCGTCTTAGGGAAACGGGGGAAGACTTTGAAGAAATTCACTTGCACAAAGCGGGGCGGCCCACGGGTTATGACTCAGTTACCATCAGAGGTTGCGAAGGATTAAGAGTCCATTGAAAGCCAAGGAATCTTACCACCATCCGTTCCAGCCAAGCACGCGGCCCCATTACCCTCCTTACAAGTCTTCCCAGGGATTTTATAGAGCCAATCCTGGTACGACTTGCGGTCACTCGGGATACTTGTACTAGGCATAGTGTAGAACTGGCGCTGACCCTGGTTGCGACCAAACACGTCGGTCGGGTCAGAGAACCACTGGATACGGAAGTAGTCATCAAGAGACTGCTTCACATCGCGACTTGTAGGGTCAGCGGCGGAAGGACGGAATGTCTCATACTTGTACTGGTCGGCGAGCACATTCATAAATGGATTGTTGGGTGTCGGCTCAGTCCAAGGTGTTCCAGCCGCCGATGGCAACATAATTGTTCCCGTTTCGGTCCGTGCATCACTGATAGGGCGAGGCGCCTTAGCAAGCTGTATGAGCTTCGTGCCGTCAAGTGCGCCACTTTCTGCGAAACCCTCTGAGCCTGAAGCGGGCGCCGCACCGGACCCCTTAACTGCTGTTATGATGCTAGGGAGAAGGAAAAGGATAAATGTACCTAACATCACACGGTATGTCAGTTCGGGTGCCACATACATCGTAATTGTGCCTATTACACCCACTAATAGTAAGACTCGGACTACAATATTTATAATATCACTTCCACAAGTGGTGCGCGGAAAGACGGTAAATGGTCGGAAGATGACCATTGGCCGTTTTAAAAATGTCGGCTCGCAGTTAGACATACTATACTATTAGGGTATGGTAAAGAGTTGTTGCTGCGCTTGTGTTGTGTATTTATTTACGCTTCTTGCCGCCCGCACCCTTTCCCTTAGTCTGGGTTGGGGGTGGGCCGCCGGCACCTCCACCTGACGCCGCGGCTGCTGCGGCTGCCTTATTTGCCTCGGCCTTCCTACGAAGGCGCTCACGGATGATACTTAGACGGGCCGACTGGTCATTGCCGGTCTTGCGGGCAAGATCGGGGTCCTCCATACCAAAGACGCTGCGGAATGACTCCATCATCTCAACGAAGGCGGGATTCTCAGAGAACTCCTTCATAAGCTCCTCGGCCTCGGCGACAATCTGCTGGGGCCTAATTGCACCACTCTGAATCTTGGCCTGGAGACGCTTACCAATTTTCTGAATGGAATTCTGGAGAATCGCGGGGTTGCTAGTATATGCCTTGAGGAGCATCTCGAATGCCTTCGAGGGCTCGGACTCGCACTCCTTAAGAGTATCAGGGTCAAGGCCGAAATCCTCAGGCTTGAAGTCGCGCATCATCTCCTCAGCGAGACGGGCAATATGACCCTTCATAAACTTCTCGGGAAGCTTGGGAATCCCCTCGCCTCCCATTCCAAAGAGCTTGGCGAACTTGTCGGTGAAGGAGGAGAAATCGACCTTGCTCATCTTGTCCTTCATCGACTTGAGGAAGGTATCGAATGCCTCCTTGCCGCCCTCACCGAAGTCGGCTGCAGTATTGGCATCAAGGAGGATAGAGAAGCTGAGGAGAGTAATGAACTCCTGGATTGAGCTCTGACTATTAGAGGAGATAGATGACCACTGGGCATCGGATAGCTCAACACCTGGAAGAATCTTACCAGGGTTCGTAGCGGAGTTACGATTAGGGTTGCCAGCGACGGGCATCACCTCCTCACGGAACTTTGCAATGCGGTCCGCAAGAGGGAGGGCGATGGCCGCATCAAGCGCCGGTGTCAGCTCAGGGAAGACGTCACGGAGATTGCCGACGAACTCATCGTATTTTGAGTTAAAAATAGAATCCAAAGAGGATGACTCTGACTTGCTCATTCTGCTTGGATTCATCGTAGATTCATTAAGTGCCGGTTTTAGCGCGTAAGTGAGACGATGGTATCAAAACACGCTACCCAGTCATAGTTTTTTTCCATCCAATCTGCGGGCACGGCGGTATCTTTCTTAAATTTTGATGCATCTATGCAAATAAAATGCTGCTCTATAACAGTTTCAACCGGCGCGGTTGATTTGATAATATGTACCAATGTGAATTTGCAATTTGGATTTATTGATTTAATAACATTTATAAATTCATAGCGCTGAATTTCTGTTATAGGACCTTTAAAAACGAAATACAATGTCTCAGTGCCACGTATATAGTCTAAAATACGGGCGAATCTTCGCCTATATTTATCTATAAATTCATCAAATTCGGCTGAAGTATATTTCATACGCAAATCATGTAAGAAATCACATTTAGACACTGGAGTAAATGACATATGGGAATTGAATTTACTAAGCCCGCGTCGTACAATATGTGCGTGTGAAAAATACGTATCAAAATCCTCATAATGTGCGAAAAGCTGAATGACCGATTCCATATCGACTAATAGCCAATCAAAAAATAGTGTTTGTTGTGATTCTACGCCGTTATATGTTTGTATATGATGTCGTGTAGAGCAGTCACTGCCGATTGAAATAAACATAGCGGGCGAGAAATCTAATTGTACAGACTATTAATTAGTACTGTTAGGCGATGTATGGTATTTACTCGTCGTATTCATCATCGGTGGTAACCGTAGCAGTTTCATCATCCATAACACCTTCTGTTGTAAGAAGATTTAGCTCGGCATCAGTTGCAGCACGGCCATTACTCTGGTAGAAATCGACACTCTTGCTCATACGCTCGTAGCGTTTTTCATTCAAGTTCTGGGCGCCACTAAGCTTGATTGCATCTACAGCACCATCACGTGTGCGAAGATAATCAATATAAGTCGCCCATTTATGCTTGATTCTGAGAATTTCTTCGTCATTCGTTAGCAAGTCGTATAGCATTACGCCGAGCAAGTAGCCTACACTCCACTGGCCGCGACGCTTACGCTTGTCAGGGAAAGGGGCAAGTACGTCGGCACGATCGAAGATGTCGAGAACATAACCGAAGATGCGGACAATCTTTTCGCGGTCGATTCTATCCTGCAATTCGACCTTCGGATCTTGCACATTATAGGACTTTGTAATAAACTCAGGTCCGTGTGTGATACCAGATACAATGGCAACCGCGTTTGCAAGATTGCTGTGGCCTGCATTGTCAGCATTTCGTGTGTCAAAGAAGTGGTGTGTAATACGAGCACGAAGGGGGTACGCATCATCATTTAGAAAGGCGATTGCTTCCTGGATGAGAGGTGAATCATCTTCGGACATTGCGTACAGCTGACCGTCAGACACTTTCACGTTTTTATTGAGGCGACGGAACATAATACGCTGTTGCTTTGATGTCAAGTTTCTCATAACGACGAGTGTAATAGGATGTGCTTCAACACGACGACGCTCGTCATCCGTCAATGGGCGTATTTTGCCATCTAGAATGCGGCGAAAGGTGGTAATACGATTACCGCCTTCCATCACTTCACGGCGTTCGACGCCTTCATAAATACGCGAACAGCAGATGATTGGGGGTACATAGTATCCATTCAAGATACTGTCGAGTAGATTCTTCTGCATATCATCATTCCAAACAAAGGCGCGATTGCGGCGGTGGATATGAACAAGCTTTGATTGATCGTATCCATCTGAATGGCGACGTCCTGCGAAGTCACGATTCAGCTGGGAAATAGTGGTTTGAATGTTTTCAGTGCTAAGGCTTACAGACATGGCGTGGGCTTGTGTAGGGGTGGGTACAAATAGTTTGGGGCCATAGAACGTTCAATTTTCGACCCCACCACACCTTAATAGTACTTTTAGTGGGCAATACTGGGGAAGCATTCCAGCAGAGCTAGGGGTCTAAGGGGAGCGCAGCTCCCCTTACATATCACTAGGAATCCCCTTGGCACGCTCACAGAGCACACAGAGAACAGTCAGATACTTCCAAATAGCCTCACGATTAGGCTCAGCGAGAGTGGCCCAGTGCTTGTCAAAAAGGGTAATGGCAGGCATAATCTCATTGAACTGAGTGGCAACCTTGTGGCGTGCCTGTGCAATAATGCGATCGACCTGGCGGTCCGCAATGGCACGGTGGAAATCCACGTAGAGGTGCTCGTAGAAGAGGTCGAGGACAAGTCGGGGATTGACCTTTTTTGCCCCAGAGATGGCCTCCGTGGCCATACGAATATCCTTCTCCTCGGGGAAGGTTTCCTGGAGCTCCTCAAAAAAATTAACAAGCTGGGTTGTAAAAGCACCGAGAACAGACATCGCCAACTAACTATTAGTGATGTAGAGGCCGGTCTTTAGGGTATTTACGCGCGGACAGAGCGGGGATGTGTTATGTCGTGGAGGCGGGTAATCATTCGGAGAGCCCATTCGACAATTAGGGGGTGTTGTGATTTGCGACTGACATATGCGAGATTGCCGAGCATTGTAAGATTTGCGTTGCGGGCTAGTACAGGGTCGGTCATTGTTGAGAACTGGACCATAATAGGGGCGAGGAATTCCATATTATTTTTGGTAATGCGCGTGACGGCGTCGGCGTATTTCGAGAGGATGCCGAGCTGCATTTCGAAGGCGTATGGGAAGATTGCCTCGTGATTTTTCTTGTAGGCTGGTTTATTACGTATTTCGGCGGACTCGTCGATGATTTTGTCGAGTGAATATCCGTTGCGCTTTGCCCGCTTGATTAGACTGGTGTAATCGTAGTGAATACGCTTACGCAAGTTTTTTGTTTCGTGATCATTGCAGATGCTTTCGGCGACGGAGGGCTGTTTGTGGTGTCCCATTTGGCTTGACGGTACTATTAGAGGTGTTGTGCGGAGTGGCTTAGGTGGCTTGATACTTCTATTCAAAGAAGTATGGGAGTAGCTCATCATCATCTGATGCGCGTTGTTCAAATTTATACTCGCAACAGCCACAGTGATCGTAATTGTTGAGGTCAATAACACGATTTCGGGCAAGATTTGTTTGTTTTAGGGACCAACGACCCAGAACTGGAAATGTCATCGTCGTATTTGACATAGTAGATAATGACCAGATGGAACGAATAAAGTTCTTCATTGCTATGGCTTGAGAGGGTGGTAGTTAATCCGACGTAAAAGTATATCTCAATTTTTGGAAGTCAATGCGAAGCTAGATTCAGTATCTATGTGAAGGGGGGGGATAGTGGGTGGAACTCCCCCTGGCTGAGCTTTCCAGTGGGGAGGGGTTTTAGGGGACGGTACGTCCCCTATTGGCGCATAATCCGTTGTGGCATCCCCGCATCGCGGGCCTTCATATACTGCTCCATTTGCTTGTCCATCATCTCCTCCTTCTTGCTCCTCTTAGGGTCGTGGTTCGTCAGAGTGGTCTGCTGCCCACCACCTTGACTCGAAGGCCCTGCGCCGTTTAGGAATGAAAAGCTGTGCTGGAAAGATGCCCCACCATTTCCTTGTACGCTCGTATCATCATCTAATAGGCTGTAACTGTCTGAAAACTTGTGGCCCATCTCCATCATACTGAATGCCTCCACGTCATCGGCTGCTACTCCAGCACCACCTCCAGCAGGACCACCGCCGCCACCGGACTTCTTTGTATTAGAATCCTGTAGCTTTCGTAAGAAAAGCCAGTTCATAACGTCGCCATCTGTTCTAGGCTCGTTCTCCCCTCGAATAACAAGTGTCGGGACTTTCTTGAGCCAAGAAGGGAGTTGCGGACGATTCGGTGATGCATCAACACAGATATACTCGAACTCCGTCTTATAGGGCGTGTCCTTCAGCTCCGTTATAAAAGCACGCGACCATTCACATTTATTCGAATAAAAGCATATGTGCTTCCCCTGGGCGCTCATTCTGTGTATTGCAGGGGCATAATAGGCCTCATCATAAGCGCACATCGAGCGTCTGCAAAATTGAACTTAATACCGTCCATCGATGTAGATACCAAGCCTCCTAGAGATGTTCCAAAACGTAAAGCGCCTAGACAATCGTACCTTTACATTTACCCTCACGCCTTCCCACGTCACGTATGCAAATACACTACGACGTGTTATGCTAACCGGAGTAGAATCCGTTGCATTCCGCGCAGATATGACCGAACGTGGTAGCACAACAGATGTTAGCATTGAAGCCAACGATACACCTATGACAAATGAGATGTTCGCAGACCGTGTCGGTCTTGTACCCCTGATGGTGAAGGACCCGCTCAAGTGGGATCCTAGTCGCTACCTCTTCGACCTTGATGTCAGCAATGACAGTGAGGAGCACCGCGATGTCACAACTGCCGATATCCGTGTGCGCGAAGTCCGCCCAGACTCCGATGAGCCTGTTGTCGTTCCAACGGAGAAGTTCTTCCCGCCAAATCCTCTTACCCGCGAGCACACCCTACTTGCCGTTCTGCGGAAGAAGGTGAGCGCTCAGAGTGCGCCCGAGAAGGTCCGCTTTACTGCAAAGGCGACTGTTGGTACTGGCCGTGAGCACGCCCGTTTCATCCCAGTGTCCCAGTGCTCTTACATTTACACTCCCGATACAGATGAGGAGCGCCGTAAGGAGTTCTTCCTTGACTGGATGGACCGCTTCAAGCGCATCCCTCGTGGTTCTATCGACGAATCGTCAGACCGTTGGGCAACTCTACGACGCGAGTTTGATACAATGGCAGTCCAGCGGTGTTTCCTGATGGATGAACGTGGCGAGCCTAATAGTTTCGACTTCACAGTCCAAAGTGTAGGTGTTCTCTCGGTCCCTTATATCGTCCGTCGTGCCTGTACTGTTATAGAGGATATGTGCAACGTCTTCGCCAACATTGCATCGGGTCAGCTTCCAGACAAGCTAACAATTCTCCCTTCCGACTCTCGCATTGTGGGCTTCGACTTCATCTTCCGAGGCCAGGACCACACCCTCGGCAACCTCCTGCAGACTTGGCTTGTAGAGAATCACTATCTGGGTACGGCACAGCCCCGTATTACATTCGCCGGCTACAAGGTCCCTCACCCTCTTCGTGATGTGATGGTACTGACGATTGGTGTCGAGGATGGTGTGGAGGCTACGGCACGAGCGGCGTTGGCGGAGGCGGCACGTGGATGCTCAGCATATTTCCGAACGATGCGTGAGGCCTGGATTTCGACAACTGGTACAACAGATGGTGTGACGGACCGTGGTGTGCCTGAACCTACACCTGCACCCGCGGATGGCGTTCCTCCACAGCCCACGAAGCCTGCGGCACGCCGAATCCGTCTCACAAAGACCCCTGTTGCTGCCCTAAGTGCCCCCACAGTGACTGCCGCTGAATAAAAAAGAATATTAATGTAATAGAATGTTTGACACTGTGCAAGTACAGTTTGTGTCTATATTTGCCCTAGTGGCACTCATAACAGGAACAGTTACAACTGCTATTATAGGCGGTGTGGCGAATACAATATACTTTTTCGTGTGGTTCCTTGTGATGATTTTAGTGAGCTTTGTGGATATCCGTTGTACTTTACTCGGCGGATGTGACTTTTATGGATGGCTGAAGACGGTGTTGCTGGCCGTGATGTTTATGTTCAATATCATTATCTTCTCCTATGCGCTCCGTTTGCGTCGTAAGGAAATAAAATTACAGAAGGAGGCCGAGGCTGCAGCTGCTCAGACGGCATCTGAGTTGCCGATTGGGGAGCCTGTTGAGCCTACCGAGCTTGCGGAGCCTGCCGAGCCTGTCGCTGACACGGCATCAGAGGAGCCGGTTGAAACCCCAAAGATGGACGAAGAGAAAGAGGAAGAAGAGGAGGACGAGGATTTCGGCGATTATGCGGCATTTTAAGGCGTATTTTGGACCTTCGACATTTGGAGGGTACAGTAAAGAGGAATAGAGCGACGAATATTTCCGTTGTTATTTACGACAATGCTAGTATTATCATATTGAATAATAATACCAGCAAACCCGTGTAGGCCAATATCTTCGTACATTTTTGCCAGGACTTTTAGTGTATATTTAATATGGGCGGCATCGCGGCGCTTCGAGATGTCGGTTATAACGGTGTTATACGTAGAAGGGCCGTTGTACTTATAATAGTGGGTGACGGTTCGCTCGCTAAGAGAGGAAGCATAGTCCACATGAACTTGCTCAATGGCTTTTAGGATAGCTTGTTTGGTCGCCTGCTCTTCGGCCGATGGACGGCTTTCAAAGAAGAAGTCGAAGCATGAGGAGAAATCCATTGTATCACGTGTGGGGCTTGTAGCTCGGTACGTGAGGCAATTAGGGGATTAGTGTGTCAAATTTATGGGGCTGGGGTATTTACTTCTTACGGTACATACAACGGCGGGACTTACGCGCGGAGCGGTTCTTGCGATTGGCCTTGCGATTCTTACGAGAAGCGGAGCGGCGAGAAGTGCGACGACGACCACCTTGTGTAGGCATAACAGTACCAGGTAGTGGTGGCGAATTAGGTGAAACAGGTGAAACAGTTATACCTGCATTAGGTCCAGGGACAGCACCTGTTGTAACAGGTGCAGAAGGGGTACTATTTGTAGGCTGTTTAGGACCGAACCCGAAGAGTCCTCTAATACCGTTAAGAATTCCAGCCCCGTGCATACGGCGTGTAGAACGTTTTGCCATTTCTATTAAGGGCGCAGAGATTCTTAATCAACCTCCTCAATGTGAGGCTCAGGGACGGGCCCATCTGACCCTCCGCTGGGGGCTCCGCCCCCACCATACATCCGCATCAAAACCGGACGCACCATCTCCTCCACCTTCTTCAGCTCTGCCTTGTAAGTCTCGGCCTCCTCAGCCGGGTGCGCATCGAGCCAATCAAGCCCAGCCTGGATATCGCGCTCCGCATCAGCGACCGCGGCCTCACCAAGCTGCTCCTTGACCTTCTCCTCGCGGAGAGAATTACGCGCGTTGTACAGGTACGCCTCCATCTCATTGCGCGCCTCAACCTTCGCCATCTGTGCCTTATCCTCGGCCTCCGCGGCCGCAGCATCGCTCACCATCTTCTCAATCTGCTCCTTCGTAAGACGACCCTTATCATTCGTAATAGTAATCTTATTGGACTTCCCTGAAGACTTCTCCACCGCCGACACATTTAGGATGCCGTTTGCATCGACGTCATAGCTGACCTCAATCTGGGGAATCCCGCGAGGCATAGGTGGGATGCCATCAAGGCGGAACTGGCCGAGGAGGTTGCAATCACGGGTAAATTGACGCTCGCCCTCGAAGACACGGATGTCGCACGCCGGCTGATTGTCCGAGTACGTGGAGAACGTCTGGGTCTTCTTCGTAGGAACCGTGGAGTTGCGCTTGATGAGCGTCGTCATAACACCGCCCGAGGTCTCAATGCCGAGCGAAAGAGGGGTAACATCGAGGAGGATGAGGTCATTCGTGCGGTCGCCCTCCTTGGACCCACCACTGAGAATGTGGGCCTGGACAGCCGCACCATAGGCGACGGCCTCGTCGGGATGTACGCTGTCATTGAGCTTCTTCCCGTTGAAGAAGTCGCTGACCATCTGACGAATCTTAGGAATACGACTGGAGCCGCCGACCATAACAATCTCGTGAATCTGGTCCTTTGCAATCTTAGAGTCAGTAAGGACCTGGCGGACAGGTGCCATACAGCGCTTGAAGTCCTCATCACAGAGGAGCTCGAACTTGGCGCGGGTCAGCGAGAGGTTGAGGTCCTGGCCGTCAGCGAGTGCGTCAATCTCAATGGTGGCCTGGTTGGCCGATGAGAGAATGCGCTTGGCACGCTCACAGGCCGTGCGAAGACGGCGGAGCGCACGGTTATTCCCTGAAATATCAACGCGCGTCTTCTTCTTGAACTCCGCCGAAGCCCACTCCACGATTTTATTATCAAAATCCTCGCCTCCAAGATGGGTATCGCCGGCCGTAGCCTTGACCTCAAATACACCCTCATCAATGGAAATCAGACTGACATCGTGCGTACCACCACCGCAGTCGAACACAAGAATATTCCGCTCACCCGCCGTAGAATTATCAAGACCATATGCAAGGGCAGCCGCAGTAGGCTCATTGATGATACGGAGGACATTGAGGCCCGCGATGAGCCCTGCGTCCTTCGTGGCCTGACGCTGCGAGTCATTGAAGTACGCAGGCACAGTAATCACGGCATCCTTGACGGGCGCACCGAGATAGGACTCCGCCGTCTGCTTCATCTTCGTGAGCACCATTGCCGAAATCTCCTCGGGCGTGAATTGCTTCGTCTCGCCCTTGACAACGGCCTGAATCTTGGGCTTCCCGTTCGCATCCTCAACAACCTTGAAGGGCCAGTGCTTCATATCAGACTGGATCTGGGGGTCGGCAAACTTGCGCCCAATGAGACGCTTCGCATCAAACACAGTGTTGGTAGGATTTCCAGCTGCTACTGCCTTCGCGCCATCACCAATAAGTCTCTCGTCATCTGTAAAGGACACATACGAGGGAGTTGTTCTATTACCCTGGTC
>JACCDW010277297.1_pt1 | contig 12629 bp, 12 predicted proteins | sample 7449781 | NCBI WGS metagenome assembly JACCDW01 (sample SAMN15323449, study PRJNA562643) | freshwater metagenome | isolation source: river surface water | place: USA:Blue River Watershed | collected 2017-08-18
ATTCCTAAACAACTTATTTTATGACATTTGGTACTAAACTTCACAAACTCCGTGAACGAAACCGTCTATCACAACAAGAAGTAGCAGATTTTATTGGTGTAAGCCCAAATACTTATAGTCGCTGGGAAAGCGACCTAAGCACCTTCAAAATTGAGTATTTACCAAAACTCGCCGAGGTTTTTAAAGTAGAACCCACCGAACTAATACCACAAGGCACCACCGTAAAAATTGTCAATAACCACGATAATAAAGATAGTTCGGTCAATGGTTTTGAGATAAATATGGATGCACGAGAGCTTTACAAAGATTTACTGGCAAGTAAAAATGAAGTTATCCGCTTGCTGAAAGATGAAAATGAAAGGTTGAAGAAACAAGCATAATAAAAATATTGTTGCAAAAAAGGTCGAGCATTTTGCTTGACCTTTTTTGTTTATATCTAATAGCTGATTAGATTTGCTGATAAATATCTGACCACAATTTTATAAACAAATAAAAACTAATCGAACTATGATTCGTTTTATCTAAATCCAATCCTAAAATTATGAAAAAAGCCATTTTACTTTTATTACTCGGAATCTTCTCCTCGAATGTATATGCCCAAAAAACAAAACTACTTTTGGCCGAAAAAGTAAAATATGAAGCTGTAAATGCCAAAGAAAATGAGAAAAATGACCAAGAATTGAAAGAAGAAATGACAACTTTTTTTGGTTTTGGATTACGATTATCTTTGAAAGGTGTTGAAGAAACTGTAAAGGAAGAAAACAATCAGAAAAAGAAATCGGCATTGCGGCTACAAGTGGGTTTTCAGATGCCCAAATACATAAAAACCCAACCACCTCAAAAATTCTTCAAAGTCGGTTGGGATTTAGGGATTTTGCGGTAAGAAAACATCTACTCTAACAAACTCAAAATATCATCTTTCGAGAGCGATTTTACAAAGTTTTCTTCGGTCGTAATGAGGTTATCGAAAAGCTTTCTTTTGTTTCGTTGTAAGGTAAGAATCTTCTCTTCTACCGAGTTTCGGGTGATAAATTTATAGGTAAAAACCGTATTTTGTTGTCCAATTCGGTGAGCTCTATCAATAGCTTGTGCTTCAATGGCAGGATTCCACCATGGGTCAAGCAAGAAAACATATTCGGCAGCTGTCAGGTTTAAGCCCAAACCTCCCGCTTTCAACGAAATCAAAAAAATCTTTATCGAATCATCATTCTGAAAAATATCTACTTGTTCTTGGCGATTCGTAGTTGAGCCATCCAAATAACAATAACGAATGTCATTTTTCTCCAAATAATTTCTATAAATATCCAAATGCTTCACAAACTGACTGAAAACCAGCACTTTATGTCCTTCTTCTATGATGGTTTCGAGTTTTTGTAAAACCTCTTCATTCTTGCCCGAATCGCCTTCGTAATCGTCATCAATCATTTGTGGGTGATTGGCCAACTGGCGTAATTTGGTTAAGCCTTGCAGTACCGCCATCTGAGATTTACCAAAACCTTTTTCTTCGATTTGCTCTAAAATGATATTTCTGTAATATGATTTAGCTTCTTCGTAACACTTTTCTTGCTCCTCAGTCATATCGCAATAATGAATACTTTCAACTTTTGGCGGAAGTTCGGTAGCCACTTGTGATTTATGTCGGCGAAGCATGAAAGGCTTAATCAAGCTATATAATCGCTTGTTTTGCTTTTCGTCTTGGTGTTTTTCAATCGGAATTTGGTATTCATTCTTGAAATAGCTCTGCGTACCCAAAAGCCCAGGATTAATAAACGTCATTTGTGTCCATAAATCCATCGTGCTGTTTTCGAGTGGCGTACCCGTCAGAATCAATCGATTGGCCGAATTAAGCTGCATAACGGCCTTAGAAATATGCGAACTTGGGTTTTTGATTGACTGCGACTCATCTAAAATTACATAATTGAATCGGTAATCCTTTATGACATCTATATCAATGCGAAGAATTCCGTAAGAGGTCAGAATCAAATCATAATTATCAAACTGCTCGGTGTTTTTCTCTCGATTGGTGCCTGTGTAAATAAATGCTCGGAGGTTAGGCGTAAACTTTTCAATCTCTTTTAACCAGTTGTAAATCAGCGAAGTAGGCATCACCAAAAGTGATGGATGTTCGGAAAGGCCTGCTTCTTTTTGCGACTGTAAAAACGCTAAAGTCTGAATGGTTTTACCCAGACCCATATCATCGGCCAAGCAACCTCCCAATTTGTATTCGGCTAAGAATCGCATCCAATCGTAACCAGCCTTTTGGTAAGGCCTTAGATTAGCATTCAAACCTTTCGGAATTTCGTACTGACCTATTTTATCAAAATTCCGAAGTCTTTCGAGTTTCCTACTAATAACTGAAAATGCCAAACCCTCATCGGTCAAATCTTGTACTAAAACCAAATGATGCTTTTTCAGAATCGTTGTATCACTCTCATCAAGTTTATCGACGTAGCTGAAGAGTTCTGAATACCTCGTAAACCATTCTTCGGGAATCACCGCAATCTGGCCGTTTGGCAGCGTAAACTCTCGTTTATTGGCCAAAATCAGGTTCCGAAGTTTCAGAAACGGAATCTCAAATTCACCAAAACGCACTTTTGCTTTTATATCAAACCAATCGTTTTTTTCTTCGATATGTACCTCAATTGACGAATACCCTAAGAAATACTGTTTCTGATTTTGGTTATTATCTACTTGTCTTACTTCATAATTATTTTCTTCTAAAACCTTCGCATTACTCTGCAACCACGAAAAAGCGGGTCGTTTTGGCACTAAACTTCGTCCTTGACGCACATCTAAACCCAATTCTTTTAATAGATTTACTTGGGCTTTTTCGTACTTCAAATCTCGTTTTACTTTATGAAAAACCCAACTGTCGCCCGCCCGCTCGACGCTTACGTATGCCTCGGCCGAGAAATTATCAAAGCGAAAAGTATAGTTTCCATATTGAAATGATAAATCAAAAACGATTTTGTTTTCTTCATCGTTTTCTTCTTCCTCTTCATTGGTATCAAATAAGCTTACAGCTACTTTTTTGGTGGCCATTACCTCCGACACAGATAAGAGTGGTTTGGGTTCGTGTTTCTCAAATCTGATTTCAAAGCCTTGTGCAAAAACATCGAACTGAGCCACCAACGGGGCAATGAATTTTTGGTAATAGGTTTCCTCAATGTTTCGAGGGATAATAATATGATTTTTGTTCAGAAAAGGCTTTAGTTTCTTTCCATCTACTTGCTTCTCGAAATGATATAATTTATCATCAATGAGTAACCAAGCGGGTTCTTCGCACAAAATTCGGGCATTTTTAAACTGAAAATGTACTCGTTCGCCTCCACATTTGATACTCGGAAAATAATGGGTATTTTCTTCGTTTCTGATAAAATTAAAATAGGCTTTCGCTCCTTCTTGAATCGTATTGACGGCCTTCCAAGTGGGGTCACCATCGTTACTCATAATGTAAAGTGGCTTTTTTAGGAGTTTCTCCAGAATTTCGGCTCGGTGTTTTTCCATGTAGCCGTGAATCGTTTCTTGGAGAAGTTTATCGCCTTTTTCGGGGTCAAAGATTTTCAAAAAGAAGTCAAGTGGAGCGAGTTTTTTAGGGCTAAATTTCTTGACAACGGTGTCTTGCTGAATGGCTTCGGTGAGTTTGACGAGCGTAAAATCGTCAGCATCAATTCGCTCAGAAAATTCGGAAATATTTTTCGACGACACACTCTGATTTTGGAGCGTTAATTCGCCTTTACCATTGAGTTGAACAACAAATGCTTCAAATAAAAATCCCAGATATTCATGTTCATACAATGAATAGACCATCTGAAAAGGTTGTAGTGTAGATACTTTCATATTAACAAAATAGGAAGCCCTCCCACTTGGGAATTTGGGTGAAACCAATCTTATCTGTGTCATTTTTCAAACTTAGAATTAAACCAAACCACAAAAATGAACAGGATTAGCCTGTAAATCAAATTTAAGGCACCAAAAAGTAGTGTTTGAAACAAAAATATTAATTGGAACAAAGCCCAAACAACGAATATAGGAAAACCCTAACAGCAGAACAAAGAAGAGGGTGGTTTTTTATTTAATGGAGTGTAGTAAATTCACCACTAAGGCACAAAGAACACAGAGTATCACTAAGTGTAACTTCTGTGAACTTAGTGTCTTAGTGGTAAAACTCACACCTTCACTAACTCAACAAAATCAAAGTCATATTCGTTTTTTTCGTCTTTTGGGTGTGAAACTCTGGCTGTTTCTTTCCATTCGTTGGTATCTAAGACTGGAAAAAACGCATCACCTTCGATGCTGGCTTTTACTTCGGTGAGGTATATTTTATCGGTAATTTTTAAGGCCTGCTCATACACATTTCCGCCTCCGATAATGAAGATTTCTTCATTTCCTGCATGCTTTTTAGCAATTTCGATGGCTGTTTCGAGCGAGTTGGTCTGCAAAACGCCTTCGGGTGAAATCAAGTCTTTTTGACGAGAAATGACGATATTGGTTCGATTGGGCAATGGTCGGCCGATTGACTCAAAAGTCTTGCGTCCCATAATGACCGAGTGGCCAGTTGTGAGCACTCTAAACTGCTTGAGGTCAGCCGAGAGTTTCCAAAGTAATTGATTATCTTTTCCGATTACGCCATTTTCGGCAGTAGCTACTATTATTGATATCATTGATTCAAGTTTTAGGTATTGAGTTTTAGAGAGCTTAAAACGTTGTAAAATTAACAAACTTCTTCTTTATTGTAATTTTATTTCAAGCCTAAGCCCTAATTCCTACAACCTAATACCTAATTCCTAAGCCCTAAAACCTGCCCTTCAACCATCGAAAAATCCCTTCTTCACTTTTATTTTTTCAAAATCAAAATATTTTCCCCAATTTCGAGTTAATATGGCATTGTGGTTGCTTACGTGTAGGCATACATTTACCAACCTCAATCACCATGAAGATACGCAATCACCGAGAATACACAATTGCTTACGAAAAAGCTGCTATAATGATAGACGCTGGTTTTGGCGGAAATTTTGAACGTGAAAGATATTTTCGTGAAATAATAACTGCTATTATTGAGTACGAAAAAATCATGCCGCATCAGACTTTCCCCAATACGCCCGTGAGCATGAGTGCTTAAAACGAGCCTATAAGCCCATGTCTTTTTTTGACCGAGTAAAAAACCTTTTTAGTTCAAAACCTACCGCCCCTTCTTTATCCGACGAAGGAGCTATCGTTTTGAATGCCCCACAAACACCTGTTTCCCAAGAAGTAGCCATTATTCCCACATCTGAAGTGCAACCGTTTTCACCCGAAATGGACATTATACCGTTTTGGCTCGAAAATGAAGATGCCTTGCGTGACGAAGGTGTAATTTTTGGACTTTCGGAAGCGAAAGCTGAAGAAAAAATTGGAGCAATCCGTAATTATTTTGCTCATCAAACTGCCGAACTCGAAAAAACGGTGGAGTATCATTCCGAAAAAATTGGTGAGATTAATTTACTCATTGAGCAAAAGGAAACTCGTATCAACGAGCTGACCGAAAAGGCACGAGTTCTCGAAAATCGTGAACGCACTGACCACCAACTACCACGGACGGTCATAGGTATCGTTCTTTCGTTGGCGATGTGTGTCGGCAATTATTATTTGATTGATGAATCTATTCTAACGAATTTCCCAGAAAATCATTACGTGATTGCACTCGGAATTTTCTTGGCGGGAATGTTCAATTTATTTAATCCAAAATCGCTTTTCCACGAAAAAGAGTCTTCTATTTCGTGGCGACAACTATTGGAAGAAGTCGGAATGCCGCTGGCAGCTTCGGTTTTTGTATTTGTGCAAGCCCTTGATAATCAGAGCCTTCTTCGCTCGTTTGCTTTATTTTTCTTTGTATTTTTCTTGTTTTTGTTTGCTGGAAAATTGCTTTTGAGTAACCTAACCGTACTGAAAACCGATTCGGGAATTTGGTTTGATAATCTTCGCCTACAAAAAGATAAAATCAATAAAGCCCAAGAATGGGAAGAAGAAATAACCAAACTCAAACTCGAAATTGATGAACAACGAGTAGAAAAATGGAAAATAGTTGATGCCCTCAAACTACCAGAAGCCGAACTCAAACGCCTCAACGAACGCCGTGAGATGCTCGTGAAACTCTTTGAAAGTGAATTTAATTTGGCTCGCAGCTACCGTGAAAAACTGACAGGCAAGCAAATACAGGATATTTTGAAATAAGATTTAATTAATACCATTAAGGGAGTCTAAGAAAATAATAGAATATCATACAATTTTATGACTTTAAGTCATAAAAAAGAAAAGATTTCCATTGTTCTATTAGACAGTGAATTAATTCACTGTAAGTAATGATAAAACCAATCATAGAAGAAGAAGAATTTAGTGGAATAAATTTCACCCAAGAACCTCTCCGCAAAGGCGAATACGAAAGCTGTACATTTACGAACTGTGATTTCTCGAATTTACATCTTTCAAATTTCGATTTTGTGGAATGTGAATTTGAAGATTGTAATCTCAGCAATGTAAAACTCAGTAATACAGCCTTAAAGCAAGTTAAATTTAAGAATTGTAAGTTATTGGGCGTAAACTTTGGCGAATGCAATCCGTTTTTATTTTCAGTCGGTTTTGACGAGTGTTTTCTGCATTTAGCAGGTTTTTACAAGCTAAAAATGAAAGGAACGAAATTTAAAAACTGTAATCTCAAAGAAGCAGATTTTACCGAAACCGACCTTTCGAGTGCCGTTTTTGATAATTGTGAATTTGTTTCGGCGGTTTTTGAGCGAACTGTCTTAGAAAAATCCGATTTACGTACTTCACATAACTTTTCAATCGACCCCGAACTCAATAAAATAAAAAAAGCAAGGTTCTCAATCAATAATATCCGAGGGCTTTTAGATAAATATAATATTGAAATAGAAAATTAGTTGAAAGTCCACAGTTAATAGTCGGCAGTCCACAGTAATTGTATGCGGAACTCTTTAGGTGGAAAACCAACATGATTTTAAAAGCAAATAAATATGGAAAATCCAGAAGATTATTATAATTCAGACTTCCAACATGGGTATCTAATCGGTGTTGAGAATATTCGAAAAGATAAAGACCAAGAAGATGACCCTTATGAGGGATACATTTCAAGCCACGTAACCTACGAATGGCTACAAGAACGCATTTCGGAGAAAAAACAAGAAGTGGCTAAAATTGATACCGAAATTGCCGAAACGAAAGAAAAACAGAAAAGTTCGTTCGATAAGCTGCAAGAATACATCATGGGCGTAAATACGCACGGGCGAAAAGTCAGTTTCGTGCAAGACCAAATTGATGAAAACTTGGCAAATATCAAACGAATAGAAGGGAAGCGTAATCGAAACGAGTCGCCGTACTCGTTGTTTGCTGGTATTCTGTACTTGCTGGCAGGTATTGCATTCGTGACGGGCGACTTGATTATTTCGCACGAAATTGTGGCCTATGCACTCAATATTCGTGATAATTACGAAGCTTGGGCATTTGCAATTGGTTTAGCCATGCTTTCGGTATTACTCAAACCAGCTTATGATAGATTGGTTGAGCAACCGTATATCAACGAATATTCACCGAAAACTAAGCGTACTTACGCTATTTTTCAAGGCTTTTTAGTGGCTTTTTCGGTAGCTACGATGCTTATTTTAGGTTGGTTCAGATACGAAGCCTATAAAACTGATAAGCTAAAAGAGAGCATCAACAAGCAAATCAAGGCGATGCAAATCAACAGCCAGCCAATGGACCCAACGGCGGCAAATCCTGCTGATAATCAGGCACTTATTCAGAAAATGGACGAGCAACTCAAGGCTTACGATAAACTCAATCTTGATTTGGTAAACAGTCCGTGGGCTTTGATGTCGTTTATTTTGAGTGGGGTTTTATTTGCCATTGCGGGTGCTATTTGTCTGGGTATTTCCTTCCCGATTATGCAGGCCTACTGGTATAATTGGCTGCAAGCAGGGCCAGCCATTCGCCGACTCAAAAAACGTAATCTCAAATTGGTTGAGGAACTAAAAACCGCCGAAAGCGAATTAGCTCAACAAATTACTCAAAAAAGTATCTTAGAAAATGATTTAGCATTATTGCCAGACTTGGCTGAACTAAAGGCTGAAAGAAAAGAAATTTTGGCTCATATCGAAGATATGCTAAACCGCTCAAAAGTTGCCGACCAAGACCGCCGCATCAATACGTTTGATGATGGTCTGGAAAAAGGAAAAGCCAATCGTGATGAAATGACCGACGAAGAATACGAAGAATTTAGAAGCACGTCGGTACGTCAGATGCGAAACGCACAGGATACAAAAACCGATGCAGGCCCGAAAGTTTATCGCAATAATGGACTTCGCCCACATCAGGCTTTACGTAAGGTAATTACTGAGCAGTTTAATCAAAATTAGTGATTGGTTATTGGGAAACTTGTTACTGGTTATTTGGGAATTAAGACTCCATATATTTTGTAGAAAATAGATTGCTATTTGTAGATTCCCCCAATAACCAATTCACCAATAACCGCACGGGCGGCCCCGCAGTTTCCCAGTAACCAGTTCACCAGCAACCAATAATACATTGATAATAAGCAATTTAAGTCTCAGAAAATAGGCTTGAATTGCTTATTTTTTTAACCATTCTTCAATAAAATTGTACTTTTTGAAGAATTTTTGCACTTTTCAATGATTATTTTAGGAAAAGATATTTTTTTATGCAAAACTTTGTGTCGTAAACAAACGAAAATACATATTATGTCAAGCAAAAAAATTGATTTTCTTCTTCCTGCCGATGTAGTAGCTGGTGCAACTTCGGGTATTTTATTGGGTGATTTTAACAATTGGGACTCTAACAAAGGGGTTGCTTTAAAACAACAAAAAGACGGTTCATTAAAGGCTTCAGTTAGCTTACAGTCAGGTTCTTACGAATACCGTTACTTATTAAATGACGGCCGTTGGGTAAACGATACACAAGCTTCAAAATATAATTATAATTCAGAATTTTCAGTTGAAAACTGTGTAATCGAAGTAGCCGCCGAGGTTGCTCCTGCTACTCCGAAATCTACCGCTAAAACTGTAAAAGCTAAAGCAACTGCTGAGCCAGTAGCCGAAAAAACAAAAGCTCCTGCGAAAGTAGCGAAAGCAAAAGTTGCTGCTGAACCAAAAGTTGAAACTAAAGCCAAAGCAACTAAAACTACGAAAGCTAAAAAAGCATAATCGTAAAGATTAGCGTAGTTCGTTAAAATTATTATGAGGGTCTCTTGAATATTTTTTCAAGAGACCTTTTATTTTTACTTCAAATTCAAGAAACAAAAGCACCGCACAGTATGTTTTAATCGAAAATAGATACATCTTACATTTTTATATATAAACTTATTGATTAAAAATGGCACAGGCAAAAGTAGAAATCATTGACGCACTGCGTCGCACTGCAAAAAAACTTAGTTCAGGAAATGAGTATATGTGGGGCCACATGGGCAGCTGCAACTGCGGAAATCTCGTACAGGAAGTAACCAAACGCACCAAAGCTGAAATTCATGCGTACGCCATGCAGGGCAACGGCGACTGGAACGAGCAACTCAACGAATACTGCGGTATATCAGAAATGCCGATTGATATGCTTATCCACGAGATGCTTACTTCTGGATTTTCGTTGGAAGACCTTCAAAACCTCGAAAAGCTTTCAGATAAGAAAATTTTAATGCGTCTGCCAGCCGAAAATCGTTATCTTCGCCACAATGTTCGGGCCGATGTAATCGTTTATCTTACGGAGTGGGCAAATATGCTCGAAGAACAGCTCCTCGATACCATCAAACTGCCTGAGTTTTTACAGGAAGAGAAGACTTTAGAATATGCGTAAAATCATTTTAGCGAGTGCATTGATTATTAGCACATTAAGCGTTTTTGCCCAAGAAGGGATTCCAACTTCGGGCGATAAAGATAGTCAAACTCAAGTATTTTTTGAGAAACCAAAGCCCGAGTGGAAAGAAAAACTGAGATACGGCGGTACGTTTTGGTTAGGCTTTTTTGGTGCTTTTTATATTGATGCTTCGCCAATGATAGGCTACGAACTAAACGATAAAGGAACGGTTGCGGGCATAGGTGCAAACTTTATTTTTCAGGGAACATTCAACCGCAATAGTGCCACAAACACCAATAATACGATTTTTGGACCTAAGCTATTTATTCGTCAGCAAGTTTTCAAACAATTCTTTGCTCATGCCGAATACGAGTTTATTAATGCTTACGCCGACCAATTTTATTCGTTCAACATCAATTCAAACGACCCAAATAAAAGAATTTGGGGGAGTTCTCCACTCATAGGAGCAGGTTTTTATCAAGGTGGAAATGGCCGACGTGGAAGTTGTATTTCGTTGATGTATAATTTAGGTTATCCAAACCGAGGCTTTATTAGTCCACAAAGTTTATTGGGCAGTCAGACCCCAATTACGCTTCGTTATGGATTTTTGTTTTAAATTTGTGTTTCAAAATATTATTTATTCAAGTTATCTCCTTCTTTAACTAAGAAGGAGATTTTTTTAATTTTATTGGTTTGAAAATCTCCAACAAATACTCTTTTCCGCTCATTTCCTCTATTTTTCTGACGGTTATTCCATTAATTTTTAGTTCGGCACTTACGGTGGCAGTCATAACTCACGAAAGCAAGGTTTCGGCATTTACTTGGCAAGATTGGACGTTGATTACATTCATTTGTTGCCTTACCTGTACGTTTGCCTTTACTCCTCCTACGCTGCTGGCTCTAATTTTTGGATACTTTATTGGTTGGCACGCAGTTTTACCCGTTTTTTTAATGAACATGGTGGCTATTTTTCTCGTAAATAGCATTACCAAACGCATTGATGGCGATAAATTCAGAGGATACTTGTCTGATAATAAGAATGTTAATAATATTCTGGAGAATATCCGTAAAGAAGAATTAAAGTTTATTTTCTTCACCAAACTTTCACCTATTTTGCCTTTTGCACTCACCAACTTTGTGTTTGCATTATCGGGGGCTAAACTCAAAAATATCCTTATAGGTGGCTTTTTCGGCATGATTCCCCGTACATTATTGGCGGTTTGGACAGGCTCGCAGGCCAAAGAAATCAGGAAATTACTCGAAAATCCGAATGAAGGGAATATTCAGAAGATTTTAATTATTGTTTTAATAATTGTTTCGGTAGGCGGAGTAATGTATTATTTACTGCCGAAAAAAGCTGAAGTATAAGCCTGCAAGGTGTGTTTCGAAACCTCACAGGCTTATGTAAATTATTTTAAGCTCGGCGGCAATAGTTTATACATCACAGGCGTAACGATTCTGGTCAGAATTAATGATGAAATAAGCCCACCAACAATCGTCAAAGCCAATGGCGAATAAAGAGGCGAGTGTTCCATAATTAGCGGAATCATACCGCCAATGGCAGTCATGGTTGTCAGAACGATTGGTATAAATCTTGTTTCGCCTGCTTCTTCGATGGCTTCATCAATACTCAAACCATTTTCTTTACGTAAGAAATTGGTATAATCTACGAGTAAAATGGAGTTTTTCACCTCAATACCCGCCAAAGCGATGATTCCGACAATGGCTGTGAACGAAAGTGAATTTCCTGTAAAAAGAAGTATCAAAATTGCTCCAATCATTCCAAGCGGAATTACTGAAAGTACAATAAATGTGCTTTTGAAGGTTTTGAACTCAAGAATCAAGATGGCAATGATTCCGAAAATGGTGATGATAATAATCGTACCGAGTCCGCCAAAAGTTTCAGCCGAACGCTCTACTTCTCCTGCCATTTTAAACTCATAGCCTTTCGGGAGCTTGATTTGTGCCAATTTTGCCATGGCTTCTTTCGTTACATTTGGCGTAAGAAATCCACTTTTAATGAAAGCCGAAACCGTAGAATAACGGTCACGGTCATAGTGATTGATTCTATTCGGCGAAGTCTCAAAACCAATCGTTGCCAACTGGCTCAAAGGCACGAGATTTCCCATTTGGTTAGCCACAAATACTTTTGAAAACACATCCATGCCTGGGCGTTGTTCACGAGGAAGATTGACATTGAGATTCATTTCTTCGCCATCTTTTTCTTTGTAAATACCCATATTTACGCCCGCAATTCCCATTCTGATGGTTCGGTCAATGTCAACCGTCGGGATACCCAACATTCCTGCTTTATCTTTATTGATGTTTACTCGTAAATCAACATTTTGAGCCGCAAGAGCGTTATTTACGTAAATCGTACCTTTTGTTTCTTTGAAAGCTCGCTCAACTTTAGCAGAAATCACTCGCAATGAATCAAGGTTTTCACCCATAATTCTGACCGCCAAAGGTGCTTCAAATGGAGCCCCTTGCTCAAACTGAATCACACGGATTTTTGCACCTGGGTAAGAATCAAAAATAGCTCGTAGTTCATCGATAAACTGCTCACGCTCAGGTACTTCTACCCTATCTTGAAGCTGCACAAAAAGTTGTGAATAATTAGAGATTGTTCCACCAACGGGCAATGTATTGTAGTAAATCCGTGGATTACTTTTTCCTACGTTTGTGGCAAAATTCTTAACAATTTTATGCTTTAACAATTCATTTTCTACAAATCGGGCAGCTTTATCGGTTTCAGAAAGTGTAGTGCCGAGCGG
>JACCDW011191766.1_pt1 | contig 12628 bp, 16 predicted proteins | sample 7449781 | NCBI WGS metagenome assembly JACCDW01 (sample SAMN15323449, study PRJNA562643) | freshwater metagenome | isolation source: river surface water | place: USA:Blue River Watershed | collected 2017-08-18
AAGTGCTTTGCAACCGCTTTGAGCACTACTAAGCCGCCGAGTCCTGAATCGAAAAAGCCAATTTTCATACCCGCTACCATAGCACTCTACGCCGTGTGTGCAAGCGTACAAATACGTTTAAAATGCGGAACTGAAACAGGTGTCACTGAAAGTCGGCTACCAGGTACGGCTACCAGCATACCGGCTAGTTTTGGGTCATTTTTAATTTCACCGAGAAGTACAATGCGCGGGAATGTCTCAACAAATCGCACATTAACTGAGAGCCAGCGCGGCGCTCCTGGTTTTGACTTAGGATCAAAATACTGACTTTTAGCGTCAAACTGCGTAGGATCAGGGTAAGCGGCCTTCACAATTTCCATCACACCCACACAGCCAATTTCTTTGGCATTTGAATGATAGAACAGCGCTATATCCCCCACTTTCATCTGATCACGCAACATATTGCGTACTTGGTAATTACGAATACCATCCCAAATTGATACTTTTTTTCGCTGTAAATCAGAAATCGAAAAAGCTTCTGGCTCACTTTTCATGAGCCAGTATTGCAAGCTGTTATGTTCGCGAGCGACCATATAAAGATCAATCTCAAGCGTTACTGAGAGTGTGGCACGCCTGGCAGTTGTGGGGGTTGCGTGCTACCAAGCCCTGTCTGGAGACCACCGGCGACGAGATTCACGATTCCCCAGATAGAAACCATAAGGACGAAACCGATCACTGCTGAAATCATTAACTGCCTCCCCGTCTCGCGATCGCCATCGCTATCACCATGCCAGATTAAGTACTTAAACATTCCGTAGATAAAGAACAGGAGTGCGAGGGTGAAAATGAGCGGCACCAAGACACCATTGATGAAGCCGACAACACGCCCCAGGAAGCCATCAATTGGTCCAAAAAACTGTGCGGCGGCAACTACGGGGAACACGAGAAATGTGAGTATACCAAGCTGTAGAAGAGATTTCATAGTAATGCAAGAATTGACTAACGTACTACCGAAGCGTCGGACCCGTTGGAATATTATTGACCGTCTCACCACTAAAACCAAAGCCATTTGCCACCAGATTCACGATTCCCCAGATAGAAACCATGAAGACAAACCCCAAGACCGCCCAAATCATAAGCTGCCGACCTGTCTCACGATTACCTTCATCATCACCACCCTGGATAAAGTATTTGAACATCCCGTAGATAAAGAACAGGAGTGCCAAAGCAAAAATCAAAGGAATAAGTACGTTGTTAATGAACGTGCCAATACTCCCAAGGAAGGTATCAATTCCCCCAAACTGTGCGAAAGCCATGCCAGGAAGCGCAACGAGCGCGCCAGCAAGTACCGTGGTGTATATTTTCATAGCTATATTATAGCGCACCATCTTGATCCATTACAGTCTATGCACAGACACACAAAAACCGGCCATTGGCCGGTTTTTGTTACATAGTGGAGAATATGTACATCGATTAGTTCGCGTACGCGAGGGTATTACCCCAACATGGACGCGAGGCGCTCCATGGCTGTACACCCTGTGTCTCATAGAGATGTCGAGCATACGCCATATTGTCATAGAGGTCAGTCAGGTCGAGACCCAACTTCTCTGCGGTAGCAGCGTGATATCCGGTATTGATTTGCATCACACCAGTATCGCGACTGTCTACAGCGCCCTTGAGCACGGTACCATCGGCCAACTGGTGACGGAAGGTTGACTCACAACGAGCCACCTGAATCATCACCGGAATGTCACTAAAGTACTCGCGCACTGCAGCTTCTGTGTTGGCAACTGCAAGAGTTTCCTCCTTACGTACCGGTTCGGTACTCGCAATTGTTCCGTATTCAAGGCCTGCTGCTTCAGCAGAGCCACCGTTTACGATCAACAGGGCTGCAATCAAAGTTGCTATAATAAGCCAAGTGTCTTATCTAATACAATGCCAGAGGACTGCTCTGGCAACCGGACAATCCTATCACAGATTGCGGATATTTATTACTATAGCATATTTTTAGGTTTTAGTCAATGATTTATGCTTTCTTGCTAACAAAAAACGGCTCATGTGAGCCGTTTTTTGGTTGTCTCCGTGTTTGACTTTACTGCCTATTTATGGTCTTGTTTATTTACCACTTTTGAACGCGTTCGTTACCTGCTGCAACCCTTCAACCGCCCGCAAAACCTCAAGTGGAACTGCAAACACTACCGTATTAGACTGATCTGACGAAATGTCATTAATACTTTGGAGCGTTCGGAGGTGGAGAGCGCCTGGGGCAGCCGCCAAAGTGGCGGCTGCTTGCGCAATGTTGCTTGAAGCAATCACCTCCCCTTCCGACTGAATAATCACTGCTCGGCGTTCGCGTTCTGCTTCGGCCTGCTTTGAGATAGTGCGCTCCATATCGGCTGGAAGCGAGAAGTCTTTGAGCTCTACGTTATTAACCTGAATCCCCCATGCGTCAGACTCGGTCGCAATAATCTCTCGGATGCGGTCCGACAATGTATCACGCTCCGAGAGAACTTGGTCAAGGTCGGCACCACCGACAATATTGCGCATCGTCGTCTGCGCTAGCTGCGAGACAGCATAAAAGAAGTCTTCTACCTCAAGAATCGCCTTGGCCGCATCGGATACGCGGTAATAGATAACGGCGTTGATGGTCGCTGATACGTTATCCTTGGTAATCACTTTCTGATCGGGCACATCAACTGCCTTCACGCGCATATCTACCTTCTGCATCTTTTGAAATACGGGTACGATGATACTCCAGCCCGGCTGACGAATGCCGGAAAATTTTCCCATCGTTAGAACAACACCTCGTTCGTACTGCTTTACTTCACGCAGGAACGACAGGGTGATAATGACACCAAATACAATTAGAAACCAAACCATATAACAAAACTACTGACTAATGTGTCCAGTATAGCAAATACGAAGGAAGACACTACACGCGTTGGTCGAGGACAGCCATGGCACCGTAAAGTCCAGCGAAGTCACCGAGGGCGGCATCGCGAATCAACGGAACGTCGGTTACACCACCAACCACCTCATTGGTATGTTTGATGATATCGTCGAGCAAAATGCGCGGATTTCCGACAATCATAGAACCGCCAAGGATGATGGCGTCAGGCGACCAGAACAGAATTGAATTACGTAGCCCGTGTGCAAGGTAGTAAGCGAGCTGATCCCAAATAGCATCACCTTGCGGAATGTCGACAGGCTTTATGCCAAGTCGTTCTTCAAGCGCACGTCCTGAGACGAGATTTTCAAGCGTTGGCTCAACACCTTCTCCTAGAATAGTGTGATCGATGTCGAGAATTTGGTGACCTGGCTCAAAGCCAGTACGGAAATCATCAATCCGACCGCGTTCAATTTTGGCACCACCAACCCCGGTCGAAACAGTATGATAAACCACGATGTCGAGGTCTTTCCCTGCACCAAATGCCACCTCCCCTACTCCAGCCAGCGCTGCGTCGTTCTCAAGGTAGACTTCTACACCGAGCTTCTTTTTAAGGGTTGCGACGAGTGGTTCATCAACCCAAGCCGACAATATCTGGTCGTGCACGATTGCAGTCTTACTATCGTTAAGCTGGCCACGAATGCCACCAGCCATCCCGCGAAGTGGCGTTGTCGTAAGTTTTTTTACCGCTGCTACAATTTCTTTTATACCATCGGCAAAAACCTCTGGGGTATCAAATTTAATAGGATCAGAAAACGTCTTCAGGTCTTCCGAAACTGCAACGCGGGTTTTGGTGCCGCCAATATCAAAGAGAACGTAACTCATAGGTACTCACAGCTTAGCATGCGACCGTTCGTTGAAGTGAGACTTATTCCACTATTGGATGAATCGTGTGCCCGAAAAATTCAGAAGCAACCTTCGCATATGCCTCAATAGATTGCGCAAAGTACGGCGGGTGCGCGGTTTGAATTTTGCCCACGACGTAATACGTAGCAGCCATCATGGTTCCATACTTAGCCGTTTCAGGTACGGGTATGGACAAACGATTCTTCGGAAGACCGTAGTGTGTATTCTCAAATCCAAACGAAATGAAAAGCTCGTCACCAGTAACAATGACCGTCTTGGCATGCTTCATTTCTTCAGGGGTGAAGATACGTCCCATCACGCGCGCGCCGAAGAGTTCATCGAACTTGGTGCGGAGCATTGTGCGCAGATGCATAAAAGCCGCCGGAATGATAAACACAAACGCACTATAGTCTTCAAAATTGCGCAAGAGTCGTGGGATAACTTCTGTTTCAATATAGGTCTGTATGGCACGCGGATCTTCTGCAGTATGCCCCAATAATGGTCCGAGGTAGGTTGAGGTGTTGTACGTATACGGCTCGCGGTTTTTTGGATACACGTGAACACAATCGGCCGCGAGTGTTGTTCCCGCTGGTGCGTTCGCTGCATTTGTAATGAGATGCACAGGCAAACCAGCTTCTTGTGCTTTCACTACCATCGGGATTGCGTGCTTCGCACCTGACGCACTCATTACAACAACACCATCAAAGCGCGCTGTGTCCTTGAGCATTGCTTCATAATTATTTTCATCGCCGAATGATGCGTCGGTGTCAGCAAAGATAATCTGTGCTGCCATAAAAGCATTACCGCTACCCAGAACCAAAGGGCGCGAAAATGGGATATGGAGTGGCGACGGCGGGACATCGGCATAGAGCATAAGCGCACCCAACACGACCGTGTCGAGCGTTGGGATATGCGCCACATCAAAGGTCGCTAATGTCTCACGTGCGTTCATGGCAAACTAGCGCTTTGGAATAAGCTTTGAACCAACAGCCTTAGTGATGTACTTCACCGCTTCATCTGGTGAATCGACAATGTGAAATAGTTCGAAGTCTTCCTTACTCACCGTCTTGTATTCCTTTAACATTTTCTGTTCTATGAGATCGAAAAATGGTTGCCAAAAATCTCGCCCGTAGAGTACGCCCGGAATCTTCTCAATCTTTTTCGTCTGAATGAGAGTAACGAGTTCGAAGAGTTCATCAAACGTGCCGAAGCCACCCGGGAAGTAAATGTATACCTCAGAAGCATACGCAAGCATTACCTTACGTGAAAAAAAGAAATCAAACTGATATGACTCCGTGGTATATGGATTGAGCTTTTGCTCAAAGGGAAGCTCAATATTGAGTCCGACTGATTCCCCACCTACTTTAAATGAGCCTACGTTGGCTGCTTCCATAATACCGCCACCGCCGCCAGTAATAATCGCAAAGCCTTTTTTGGCAAGCTTAGCCGCTAGCTCTTCCGCTTCCTTGTAGTACTTCTCGCCCGGTCGTGTGCGTGCGCTACCAAAAATCGTCGCTGCGAGTCCGTAGCTGCGGAGCAATTCAAAACCCGTAACGAACTCCGACATGATACGGAACACGCGCCAGCTTTCAATTGCATCTCCATCGGTATCGAGGAGATCGGTCACAATGCGACAGTTATCGAGCTTCTTCTTTTTTTCTTTTACTTTTCCTAATGCCATATATCTCTATGCTAGCATGTCGCTTCGAATGATTGCGATAGCTATCCAGAGCATAAGTGCACTCGTGAGGTAAATGTATCCCCAAGTGCGAATAAATGAGAGTGACGGTGCAATGCCAGTAAGCTTACGTAAATGAAAATGGAGATACCCAGCTTCATACGGTTCTATATTGGGGAGATACAACCGACGCAAGCGATACTCAAGCTGTGCCAAGATACATGAACCGGATGTAAGCCATGAGAGCAAGGTAAGTGCGAGCACGAGGAAATGTACAGGGTGATTTGGCATGAGCCACCAGCCAAACGCAGCGACGAGAACAATCACTGCGTGAAAGAGTGAAAGAATGTCAGCCAGGCGGGCAATGCACCAATTTTTAATGCCATGGGATAGCATACTGAGCGAATTCAGGAATTAGTTTCTTATCATACAACAAACGTGCTGTTACTTCAGCATGACAGAGAGCGCCCGTAAGCGCATTATGTGGATCGGGCTCTTCGGGAATACCGCAGTAATTCAAAACCGCATCGAGGTTGAGACTGCTCCGTCGATGCTGTGCATCAATCGGTGCTGGTAAGCCGCGCTTCAGCATATGCATGTAGCACATAGTGTGGGTATCGAGCGTACGGTATGGTAAGTCGTATGCGAGATGTGCTCGACTAGAAGCAGCGCGCACAAAGTCACGATCAAAAGATACGTTCTGTCCCACCAAGGTACGGTCGCCAGACTGCTGTGTCCATTCCAAGAACTGCTGTACCGCTTCGGCTTCAGACATTTTTTTAGGATCAATGATTTGCTCTTTTGTAAAACCATTCACTTCGAGCGCACCCTCCATAATATGCGCCCCTTCCCAGATTTTACATTCGACATAGAATCGCCGTTTTGGTTCAGCAAAATCAACTGCTCCGATAGAGACAATCGAATGAACTGCATACTCAGTTCCAGAAGCTTCTATATCGAGGATAATCATATATGTTACCTAATAATAGTAGCACATTGCTTTTATTGGCTCAGTTGGTAAGCTTTGCAGCGGATTGTAGAACGGAGGGATGATGGCAGTAAAAACGTCAACACAAAAACAAGTTGCTCGCATCATTGTGCTTATCGGCAAAAAAGTGCTTTTGGTTGAAAAGGAATCGATGCCTGGACTCTTTGAGCTCCCGGGCGGTCAACGGAAACGAAACGAAGGTTTCAAAGCTGCTGCTCTGCGGGAACTCAAAGAAGAAACGGGAATTGTCGTGAGCGTTAAGGCACTCCGCCGATGGGGTCAAGCGACACTTGTTACCACCCATGATTCGCATGAACGGGTGGTTGTAACCATCTACACACTCAATCTCGATGCTAAGGCACGGAAGCGAGTTAAGCCAAAGAGTGAGATTACCTGCTGTCGCTGGCTCACGCTTCCGCTACACTTGCGTAACCAAGCTATTGAACGCAAGAGTGCATTGATGTTGAAGTATTACCATCTGTTCCCTCTTCCTAGTCGCCACTGAAGGCGACTTTTTATGTAAATGGTATGATGGTGGAATTCATATGTTGGGCGAACTAGAACCAAGCTGGCAAAGTGCGATAGGAGCAGAGCTCGAGAAACCCTACTTCAAAAAACTTGAGGTTACTGTGGGTGCAGATTACCTGGTTGAAACCGTATATCCACCGAAAGAGAGTATCTTTAGTGCTTTTACGCTTACCCCGTTTAAAGATGTGCGGATCGTTATTCTCGGACAAGACCCCTATCATGGAGCTAATCAAGCACATGGACTAGCTTTCTCAGTTCCGGAAGGACAAAAGATTCCGCCGTCGCTAAAAAATATCTACAAAGAAATCGCGGCTGACATAGGACAGGATTCAGCGACCAACGGCAATTTGGAGCCTTGGGCCAGCCAAGGCGTTCTCTTATTAAACGCGACCCTTTCAGTCCGCGCTGGCGAAGCCGGCTCACACCAGAAGCTTGGTTGGGAGCAATTTACCGACGCTGTGATTCAAAAGATATCTGAGCAAAAGACAGGTGTCGTTTTCATGCTATGGGGTAAATACGCGCAGTCAAAAGGTGCTCACATTGATAGGACCAAGCACCTTGTACTGACCGCAGCACACCCTTCCCCGCTCTCAGCACATAATGGGTTTTTAGGGTGCCGGCATTTTAGCCAATGTAACGAATACCTTAAACAAAACAGGCATAAGCCAATTATATGGTAGCTATCTTGTGTGTGGGAAGAAATATTCGCCGTCGTCTTGTTTGTAGGCTGACCAGCCTTCGGTCCACTTCGACTGTTGCGCCTCATGCGCTGCGCTATCGAGTACTGAAGTTTCAAGGAAACTTTTCACGGGAATCAGCGTGAGATGTAACCCTTCTTCAGTAAACATGCCACTTGCCACAGCACCCACCTGCGTCTCAGGAATCATCGCTTGATCAAATAGAAAATTGCCTAATGAATACACAATAGGTACACCCTGGTACACCGAGACATTCTGAACAACATGCGGGTGACTACCGAGAATAAGACTCGCGCCGGCATCAATCCAGTCCTTCGCCATACGTTCTTGTTGAATCGTATGGTTCGATGCATACTCAGTACCCCAGTGTGCAAAGACAACCACCCGATCGCCAGCTTTACGCAACGCAGTAATCTGCTCGAGCACCGTAGTGAAATCTACGTGCGTTGCAAGCGCAAGGATTGCCACCGTTATCGCTCCATCTTGATAGCGCATAATTCGAATAGTTGAATCATTGGTTGCGCCACCAACAACGGTTATGCCATATTTTTCGAGTTGCTGACGCGTAAATACGTCGTCAATATCACCACCGTCGGCTGCGTGATTATTAGCTAAACCGACGGCAGACAGGCGAAGAAACGACAACAGCGGTATGTTCGACGCCGCGAAGCGGAGCTTGGGTGGGTAAGCCTGCCACTCTTCGAGCGATGGTTCAGTCTGGGTAAAGACCCCTTCAAGATTCACCAGTGCAATGTCCACTCCCCAAAAAAAGCGTTCTCCAATTGTTTGAAAAGGATGCCGTCCTGTCTGCTCCATATGTGTCGCAACACCACGAGCAAACATCGTGTCGCCACCAATCATGAACGTGACAGCATCGGCTGGAGGACGGACACGACCAACCTGGTATCCACCAATTATGTGCGTTGTCATTTCCCCTGTTGCAGCACCGGTGATGTGTCCTGAATTAGTATGTGAAAAAAGTTCAAACGCGCGGGCGTTGTGCACGTCTCCCCATAACGCAAGTGCAGTCAGTGATTGTGGCGAGTCAACTTCAGCACGTAAGAACAATGCTTCAGCATCCTGACGATATAAAGCGCGGAGCGTTGCTACATCATGAAGCGCTGCTATAGACGCCACGTTGGTGTGCGAGAAATCAACTGAAGCCACCAACAAACACGACGAACATGTATCATTGAGCACCGTAACAAATGCTTCTACATCTTCGTAGGTAGCACGCGTACTCATGAGAACCGGCACAATTTTTGCTGCCGGAAAGACGTTCTTAATATCTGCCAAGAGTGACGTGACGCCATGCTCACGCAAGAATGGTTCGTTATCAACGGGAAATCCCAACGAAGTTACGAGGTCTGTATCTGGAGCAATTGTGCCATAGACCGTATCCCAAGCTTCATTCCCTACAATAATAGACTGTTTACTCCGTGCAAAATGATCAGGCGAAATGACGACTATTGTTTCCACCGAACGTTGCTCACGCACGGTGTGGAAATATGCCAGTCTGGTTGACGCCACCATATCGTGATGCGGCACCACGATACCTACGGGCGCCGTAGGTGCAAAAAACCAAACACTCCAGAAAGCTACAACAAGGAGACACGTGACGACAATACCAAAAGTATGCAAGCGCATTTATTTTTTAAGAAGACCACCCCACTCAGTCGCGACGAAACCTCGTCGTTCTATACGCTGCAACTTTTGCGGCGCAAGCACTACGGGTGACGTGCGCCCGGTAAACTCAACGAAGGCGCGAAGTAGCGTATCTGGTCGTGGCTGTATCGTGAGCTTTGCCAAACGCTCCATGTCTGCCGTTTGTAACCAACGAAATTCAGTGTACGCAGTTCTTGGCAAGTGTGGTTCCCAGAAATCCGTAAAGTCAGCAATCTCTCGTTCCGTAAAGCCCATGTATGAGAGATGCTCTGCCATATGTTCTAACGCTTCGTTTGTGGGTACAACAAATCCTTCGTTGATAGTTGGATACGTGCCATTGCCGTAGCCGTCCCAGAAGAGTGACGTGTACCAAGAACCCTGATGTTGCAATGCGCCTTCCGGTGTTGCGATCACATTCCATCCGCTGGAGTACACCGGATCAGATTTGGTTACCAAAGCATCAACGGCGACGGATACTGTTGTGGTTGCTTCGGGATACAAGTACACAACGGGTTTTGCGCATTCCGCTTGTGGGCCATAGGTTCCATTCACGAGAACATTATTTAAACCAAGCGGGTCCTTATATATAAGAACACCACGATTGGCAATAAACTCATTGGTTGAGATTCGATACGTACGCTGCTCACCAGTCTCACTGTTGTATTCATACACCATGCCGTCGGTCAGCCCAAATACCCGCGCAATCAGTGGATGACTGGGATTAACGACATTGTATACAGTCTCACCACCTGCGGTGATGCCAGCAGCGATTAGGTCTTCTGGTGCAAACTCACCTTGGTACACTTCAGGACCCCCACCGCCGCAGCTCGTTAACCCATCCATACGATATGGGGTAACATTTTGACTACCATCAAGCCAGGTTATCTTGGGTACTCGATCATCACCCAGGAAATCAAGCGGATACTCATATGGCGCCATCAAGCCACCCGGAAGCCGAATAGCGTAACTCATATCAACAGTCTCGTATTCGGATGTTGTTCGGTTCATTCGGAAAAGTGGCCCCTGAGCTGTCTCACGAACAAACACCACCTCACTCCATCCATCACGCTCTGCTTGATTGTAGGCACTATTAGCAAAGAAACTACTTATGCCCGGTTTACCAAAAAGATGGCTGCTGTCATTTACCAACGTTACCGTGTCGAGCACAATTGGCTCGAGCTTAAGTGCAGAAAATTCAGTTTGTGTGTCAATAGTTATGTATGAAGGAAATTGAAATTTATAGTAATTTTCTTCATACGGATACGAGCTGTGCTTGGTGATATAGCGAACGCCTTCTTCCGGAGTACCGACAAAAACAATGTAGTCATTCGCGCCACACATTCCATCACACGGTACCTCAACGTAGATAATTGGCGCCCCATCGAAGGTGCCTATCTGGAAATAATCGAGCGGCTGAAACTGCCACCAATCATTACCCTCAGTAGCTTGTATGTAGCCAATGTCACCGAGGGGGTATGGCGAATATTTCCACACCACTCCTCTTTGCGAGAGTAGAGTGCTATAGAGATTACTATAATCGACTGGATCATGTCGCAATGAATAGCCCGGTTCCTTTGGCTCCGTTACTACGTCGGAATCAGCAATATTAAAATCCGTTGAAGGGTCAAAATCATAGCTAAATGAAAGTGGTCGTTCAATAACAACCGGAACCTCAGCCTCGGGATCGGTGAAGTATTCTATGAAGCTATTGAGTGTATATCCGTTACTATACGTATATATACACGCTGCTACTACAGCCGCGACACCAACGATACCGCTTGCAAACAGCAGCTTCCCTGTCACAAGATTAATCACTTTGACTGGATTGGCGGTAATTTCACTCTGAACGGGCGCAACGGCTGCTGTCTGTTTAGTGGCATCGTTCTGCTGTTCTGGTTGCATACACTACAATTTATTATTGGAAGTTGCTGGTAAAAAGCTATGTCGTGTGTGGTTCACTGTCGTAAACGTATGCACAGGCAGCGCCGTAGAGGATAACAACTGCACCAACGTAGACCCAAACAAGAAGCGCAATGAGAAGTCCGGCCGCCCCAAAGAGACTCTGGACAGGCGCTGTAGTGAAATGGAGCGCAACCAGCTCACGACTGAAAAGGAGCAAGAAACCAGCCACTGCTGCACCAACAAACCGTCCGGTAAAAGACGGTGAGCGAAGGGACAACATACCGTAACCAATGGCCAACAGAACCATCGTACTAATGAACGAAATAATAAAGTGGACAAATCCCCAGTAAGCTCCCCCACTTAATTGAGTAAGATACGCAATGGTGTCGCCAAGCAAAATAATGAAGACGAGATAGGCCTGCAAAATGACAATAAACAACGCAATGCGCCAGAGACGTCGAAAGAAATTGCCCCAGCCATACACCTCAACACTCCATAAATCGTGAAGACCCCGGGTGAGACTACCGAGAGTGACGAAAATCATAATCGACAGGAAACCGAGACCCATAAGTGGTATGACGTAGTGCGTCGACAGTGAATCAAAGTTTTGTACCGATAGATACAAAAGATCGGTAACACCAGGATCAATAGCATTTCCCCAGCGAAGCAACATGGCAATAACGCGTTCCGAGCCAAAAATTACCCCTACAATAGAAATAGAGAAAATAATGAGTGGCGTCAGGGCAAATGGCGTGAAGTACGCCAGCGCTGCTGCATGCTGGTCGGCACCTTTACGTGCCCACAGTTTGGCCGCAGCCATAAAAAACCGTATAAAACTCATAGGCACCAGTATATCATTCTAACCCTGGGCAATTGGCTGCTGGTGTGTATCCACTTGCTCGAGCCTCAAGCGGCGTTGCAAATGAAATACGATTTGTTTCTTTAATTTGCTTTGCACCCGGACACCAGGGGTAATGGTATTTTGTACCGCTTTTTGAAGCAATAACTGTTGTGTCAGTAACCACAGCGGCGGCTCCGGCAGCTTGCCCAGAAAGTGCTTGCGGCGGCAAAGACACGGCTGAGCTTGCTGTAACTGGAAGTTTGGCCCCCGATGCTGGTTTTAATGGCACGATTGGTTCCAACACATGGTTCGCCTGAATCCTTCCCGCAGTATCGACAACCACTGAAAGACGCCCTAAACCAAAGGATATTATCGCCACGAGAATAATCACCAAACTATAAAAAACTGTGTCATTGCGGAGGATAGACTTGATTTCGTAGTACATATCTTGTATACTTTCGCCCGTTATCTCGCAATAAGTATACCGTACGTATGGCAACAAAAAAGGCCGGAGGTACAGCCAAAAACCTGCGTGATTCCAATCCACAATACCTAG
>JACCDW011650911.1_pt1 | contig 12626 bp, 14 predicted proteins | sample 7449781 | NCBI WGS metagenome assembly JACCDW01 (sample SAMN15323449, study PRJNA562643) | freshwater metagenome | isolation source: river surface water | place: USA:Blue River Watershed | collected 2017-08-18
GCCCGCCCTTACTATCTGTGACGTACCCTAGGGTAAGACAAGTTATCTGTAAAAGAGCTTGTCGAATCATAACCGCAGCCGGCATAATTTGCGGATAATGAGGCCAATGTATGTGGTGGCCGAAGTCTAGTTGTCATCCTTATGGTCACGTATCTTAAGAGGAAGAGAGCTTCCCTCATAAGGAAGAATGTGTAGCTTCGAGTGCTATCGTGACTACCAAGTTAAAGTTAGGGCAGTGGGATTAAAGGCGTCCATCTGCTAAGGAGTAGGGCCTAGATATAGTCTAGGAAGTAAAAGGTCACCCCGTAACTGGTAAGGACTAATTCCCTTTTGGCGTAGTAGCACACCTAACATTTTTTATATCTCGCTAGTGTAATGGCAGCATACCAGTCTCCAAAACTGTTGGTCGGGGTTCGAGTCCCTGGCGGGATGCCAATTTAGCCGTGTAGAAATTATATGTAGAGTATAAATACATGTAAAGGAGACTCTACAATGGCTACATGTCTAAACTGTAATGAAGAATTTACAGCTGGCCGAAATACTACTGGAAAGTATTGTTGTTTAGATTGTTCTAAACAAGGACAACTTAACAGAGCTAGAACACAGTTTTTAGAAGGAACAATGGTCAACCGTGGACACATAAAGAAACATATGGTCGATATACACGGTTGGAAATGTATGATGTGTGAAAACACAGAGTGGTTAGGGGAACCTATTCCGCTTGAGTTAGATCACATTGATGGCAATGCCGGTGATAATAGACCGCAGAATTTAAGACTACTATGTCCTAACTGCCATGCTACAACACCGACACACAAAGCAAAGAATAAAGGAAGCGGAAGAGGCAGTCGTGGCCTTCCGTGGTATTAATATCCTCTTGTAGCTCAATGGCTAGAGCAATCGGCTGATAACCGATAGACACAAGTTCGATTCTTGTCGAGAGGACCAAATTTATAGTGATGTGGGTGAGAGGCTTAAACCACCTTCCTGCTAAGAAGACAGTTCAGCAAACACTGGGCTCGAGGGTTCGAATCCCTCCATCACTGCCAAGTTAATCTGGGTGTATTGTCAGTCAGGTCAGACGGCCGGCCTTGGAAGTCGGAGGTCGCAGGTTCGAATCCTGCCACCCAGACCAGATTATAGTTCCTTATTTCAGCGGTAGAATATCACATTGACATTGTGAAGGTCACTGGTTCGATCCCAGTAGGAACTACCAGTTCAAGGATAGCAACAGCAAACTCCTAACGCGAATGGTTCGCAATTTCTCTACAAAAGAAACTTAACGGTTCGAATCCGTAAAAAATGCTATCCTGTTTTATTATGTGCGTTTGGTCAAAATGTTAGGGCATCACGACGCAGGGCTAAAGACCTTGAGGTGCGGGTTCGAATCCCGTAACGCACGCCATATAAAAACACACTTCGAGTCCATGTCTCTTCCGAAATAAGGAAGGATAGTGTGTTTCTATATGGGGCCTTAGTGTAATGGTAGCACGTTATAAAGACGGTGATCCTGCTAAGGATACAGACAGCAACTTTTTCTAATTTCCATTTGAAGGGAAAGGTCCAGGTTCGAATCCTGGGGGCTCCACCAGTTTATTCCTCTATAGTTAAATGGTATAACGGTCGGCTGATAACCGGCTATTCCACGTTCAATTCGTGGTGGAGGAACCAATTATCAAAGGCTGTAGTCTTTCTACAGCTTGTTCGAATGTTTGTATTTGACCTGAGTCAAATCTAACACTGATATTATATCTTTCGCCTTCTTTAGTAGCGGCTGCTACACTGTGAGCAATGTCTGCTCTAAACAGTATAGGCGTAGAGCTTCCTTCTACTGTAATTGAATCTATAGGATTTACTTTCAAGTACTTAGGTGTTGATCGTAGAAAGTCCTCGTGATATCGAAAGCCATTAAGAAGCTTTTTATGTTCGCGAGTGTATTCGTCATCATCAAGATACTCTTGTTGTCCTGTAGTGTCCCACCATGTAGTAGTAGACACAGTAGTAGGATTAGCTTCAAAATTAATTCCGAATGGAACTGTGACCCAGCTTCCATTAACAAACACAGCATCCTTGTGTATGTAACTTCTGTCTATAGACACATCTTTGTTTCTATAGAATACATGTATCAAGGTAGGTGTTAGTCCTAGTGATGCCAGCGTTGACAAAAATTCTTGACTGAGAACTTCGTTTATAAGTTCTGGATCATTGAATGTTGGAATTGTTGGCAGATTTTTAAGATACGATTTGTCAGGCAACTCTGTTGTTAGTATCTTATGTTTAGCTGAATCATTGAGAAGCTTGCTAGGCAAGTTTAATTTGTAATGACATTTCATACCAATATTTATGTTGGGGGTAAATCGATTGGAGCAGATACTTGGCTTTGAACTAAGGTGATAGGGTTCGATTCCCTAACCCCCTGCCAGTCTATGGTGTTAGTAGTGTAGTGGCAGCACGACTGTCTGTGAAACAGTAAGCCAGGGTTCGATTCCCGCTTTCACCCCAAATATGGCCGTGTAGCTCAGTTGGTAGAGCAGCGGATTGAAAATCCGTGTGTCACTGGTTCGACCCCGGTCATGGCCACCAAAATTTATACCCGTGTAACTCAGCGGATTTAGAGTACCACGCTACGAACGTGGGAGTCGGAGGTTCGAGTCCTTCCATGGGTGCCAGTTTAAGGATGTTAACAGCAAATTTTATACATTGAACTTTTAATTCAAACCGTAAAAATACATCCTGTTTTATTATGCCCTCGTAGCGCAATTGGTAGAGGCAATGGCCTTAGAAGTCATCAAGTGTCGGTTCGAATCCGACCGAGGGTACCACATCTGATCCGGTATAGTGTAATGGTAACACAACTGACTTTGACTCAGTCGTTCTAGGTTCGAGCCCTGGTACCGGTGCCAAGTTTAGGGATACTCACAGCAAATTCTATCCAAACGATAGGTAGTTGGTTCGATTCCAACATTACGCTTCATGCGTGATTAGCTCATTAGGTAGAGCATTCGTCAAAACGATAGTATCCCGTTTTATATGCGGTGGTAGCGCAATAGGTAGGAGGCAACAGACTTAAAATCTGTACAGTATGGGTTCGAATCCCATCCACCGTACCAGTTCAGGGATGATTACAGCAATCTTAAAATACTCTTGCCATTTCTAAGAGGCCGGCCCGCTGGGGGTAGTGTCGTGGGTTCGAGTCCCGGTTTTAGACACAGCATCCCGTTTTATTTGCTCCTGTGGTGCAATTGGTAGACACGCTAGCTTGAGGTGCTAGATGTTGGAGGTTCGAGTCCTCTCAGGAGTACCAGTTAAGGGATAGACGATAGGTTTGAGTCCCTGCCAGTCTAGGCACAGTGTGGTTAACTGTGTTGACACTATAGTATGACTGAAGCCGGTATGTTAAACTTGCCTATTCGAGACAATCTAGCGAGTCCTCCCAGGAGGATAGTTAGGCGCCCGATCTATAGTGAGTTGCGAGAGTGGTCTAATCGGCCTCCCTGGAAAGGAGTGCGTTGCGTTGCGGCACTAGGGTTCGAATCCCTAACTCACTGCCAAATCCCGCCAGCACCGAGTGTTATCGGTGTCGCTCGTCTAGCGTATAGACCGGGGGCGGCGAACCGTGAAGAAAGTGATCATAGAAAAGATCTCTCGAACCGCTGTGCTGAACTACAACAGGGTAGAAGCAAAAACGTAGTGACAGGGTAGACAACTCAAGTAGGGGCGACTCTGGAAAAGCGTAGCCTACATTATGGAAGGTGAATCTAGTTGGACTAGACACTGTTTCGAAAACAGTTGGACTCTATAAGGGTTGAGGTTCGATTCCTCCTCCTTCCGCCATACCGCCTTCGTATAATGGAGAATACAGCACTCTTCTAAAGTGTGAATATGGGTTCGATTCCTGTAGGCGGTGCCAAACAAGCAAACACATTAGTGAAAGAACGGTCATAGACCTTAGGGCTTAGCCTGCGGCATTGTCCTTTTGACGGTGGCTAGTGTGTTTACTTGTTTGATTTAATTAGTTTACTTTAATACCTTTGGTGAAACCTTCGAACTGTTTGATAGTTCTGTTGTACCAAGGATTTAAGTCTCCTGGAACATTCATACTACTATCTTTGTAGTTGAAGTCACGTCTGTATAGTGCTTGAACAGATTCATGTTTTTCGGCACGTAGTAAGATACCTTGTAGTTCTGTAACTTGACTTGCTGGCATGTCTTTAGGAACATAGATAGCAAAGATGCCTACTAGTTCTTCCATGCCTGGTAATAGTCTAAAGTTTTCAACTCTGTTCTTACCAGTGATTCCGACAATACTAATTAGATCACCGCGAGCTTTAGCATCGCCTAAGAATTCAAAACTAGCATCAGCTTGTCCGCCAATAACATCTTTGGCAGCTTCGTTGCTGTCACGGTAGTGTACCATAACAATGTCGCGACCTTCTTTATACTGTTTAAAGAATGCTTCGGCTAGTAAGTGTGTAGAACTTCCAGCACCGGCAGTGGCAATGTTGATACGCTTCTGTGCTAAGATTTGATCTAGAGTTTTACCTTTAGTGATTAGAGCAGCCGGAGCAAAGCCCATAACCATCAACGGTTTGAATTGATCAAAGTTGTATGTTGTTTCTGGATACAAAAATGGGCGAGCAAAATATGCTGCCGAGTGCGCTAGAATTCTAGTACCTGTTCTTGCTGAGGCAATATCAGTAGTAGCAATAGAACCGCCAGCGCCAGTTTTATTTTCAAAAACAAAATCATATTTGTCTTGTTCTTTGTTTGCTTGTTCAAGGATGGCTCTAAAATAGCTACCTTGTGTAGAAGCAGGTGTAAAAGGCCACATACTGACAACACGCTCTTTAGCGAAGCCAGTAGTAGCTACAAGAGCCAATACAACACTAGCTAATAATTTTTTTAAAGTCATTTATATCTCCGATGTAAAAAGTTTTAAAAAATCCTTTCAATCCGTTTCTATATTTCTTGAGCTTACCTTGCTCATCATAGTATTCTCGGTATTGAAAGTAAAAGGGATGAAGTTTTCCCAGTGTGCTATTTATATTGCTGGTCATCATGTCATAGGCCGTTAATGAGCTATGATGTTTATAGAACCAGTCGTCCATGTTAGCCATGATGTTCCAACTAGGTTTACCTGCTTGCCAAATTGGTTTTTCAATATGCGGGTAGATACAAGGAACAATAGCACGTTGATATAACCCAGGATGCCAATATCTGTTAGGTGCTGGTCGACCGTGTAGCATTGCTAGATCTAGAGCATATTTGTTTTCAGGTAAGTAAATCCAACGCATTAGCTCGTGACATTGCTTGACCATTAGTTCCGGCAGCGTGTGAGCAAAATAGAATAATTCAATGTGAAAGTTTTCAAATTTTTCAAAGTCAATAGGAACGTTAACGGCATAATCTACTATGGTATTATAGATCTTACCTTCTTTAATAGTAATGGTAGGCTTATCAATGCCGTAGATTACGCCCACACGTTTACCAGTTTCTGCTAATTGTTGTAGGTGTGAAAACTTTTCAATATCGTATCTAGCTACTGTTGTTGGGTGCGGAAAATCTGTAGAACGAATTAGCCATTCGGTATCTTCATAGGCTAATATGTCTTCAAAATAATCGTTAAGAGTAATTTTAACTTTAGAATATTTTTGTTCTACTTCTTGTAAGAACGGTATTTGTGCTAGTCTAGTTTCACTAATTGTGTTTTCAGCACTTTTATCTTGTGTGTTATCATCCCAGTCTCGAAGTCCTGTTATAGGTGCGCTGGCAATGATCTCATCAATATGAATGCCATTTTTTAAAAAGCTGTGAACTACATTGGTACTATCTGGACCTCCGCTACACATAACAATGACATAGTCATATTTCTCCCTAAGCTGTTGAGCTCGCATAGCGTACAATTGATTCATCGACAGCAAAGGCTCTTTAGTCCAATCGATACTATTAAACTCTTTATCATGAAAGTGCCATTGGACAGCAGAAATATCTAATTGTTGACTATTAGCTTCTAACAAGGCTAAAGTTTTGTTTTTAAATCTTTGACCGTTTACTGTATAGTGACTGTCAAATCCGTAATTGATAGTATTCATGAGAATATTTATGGCTATAAATATCTCATATAATTTAAAATTCTTGCCCCTGTGGACAAATCTGGTAAAGTCGTCTCTCTCAAAAGGAGAAGTTCTCTCAGTTCGAATCTGAGCAGGGGTACCAAAATATTAAATATTAGACTATGATTAAAGTTCACGCAGATGTAAACCCAGACAAGTACTGCTATGATACTAGCCTTAACTTTGGTTACGAAGTAGGGCAAGAATTACTGTCAGCTGTATTAGAAAATGAAACTCAATTTCAACGTAGGGTAAACTATTATAAGATTGACAACTACAAAGAAATGGCTAGAAAAGTAGGTGCCGAAAAGACACGCGAAATTATTCGCAGGCAACTACAGAGTCAAGAAATGTATCCTAATCAAAAGCCAATTGAATTTAGACAGTACTTCTTAAGTGATTATTTTAAAAGCAAACTGTTAGCCACTGTGCCCGAATGGCTTAAAGTTAGTGATACAGAACCTGACTGTATGTTACAAGTAGGTGGGTCGGGAAGTTTTCTTCCGCCGCATTGTGGGCATTATAGAACCTGTAGTTTGTTCATGCTACTACAATCAGATGATCAAGAAACTACTTGGTACAGAGAAACTGACCAGTTTGAAATCATAGATGCTCTACGCATTCCTGATATAGACAAGATAGAGCGTGTAGTTAGTACACAAATGGAATTAGGACGTTGGTATATGTTTAACAATAAAGAGTGGCACAGTGTAGCCAAATACCAACAAGGAAAGAATCGTATATCTGTAGGACTAGATTTTCACAGTATACAAGGTATAGATTTAGTTTCTTTGATTAAGAAAAATGCTCAGGGAATTTGAGAGACATTATTTTTTCTCTCTCTGATTGTTTTAGGCAATACAGAACTAATATACTGTCAAAAAATTGCTGTGCTCGATAGAAGTCATGCCCACTAAGAGAAATTTCTTTACCGGCAGGATAGAAACCGTCATAGTACCGTTCATATCTAAATTCCATATATCCTTTGTTAACAATACGTTCTATAACTTTATCAATAGATCGTTGAGCACTTAGTCTTCTTCTAATATAAAAATTAAAAATACCTAAGTCTTCGGAATAGTTCATTAGGACTCTATGAACTTTCATGCTGGTTATATGAAAATCAACAGCCGCAAGCAGTGAGTTTGAATTTATTTTAGAGTGCTGGTTAAAAGAATACCAAAGAGGACCTTCTGTAAAATATCCAGAAATTGTTGACACAATCTTGTTGCCGTCAAAAGCACCAGCTATTTTAAAATTTTCGTGTTCAATCATGTCTGCTAGAGTAACATCTACAGTTATAGGAGACTCGGAAGCATTGAACATATATCCAGGACCTTTTATAGTTCTTAAGTTATCAAAACTTTTAACGAAATTGAGATATTCGTCAGTGTCAGCTTTTGTTAAGAATCTATAAGTTAGAGTATCATGTATCATAAATTTATTTATAGAGTAGAAATTTGGCTCATAAATATTTCATGAGCAAATATGTGTATCTTCCGCAAACCAACGGAACACTTCCATTATTAGATAAAGACTTAATTTATGCTGACATTAGTTCTATAGTTTTTAGAAGTAATAACAAGTCTGATATTTTTGAAAGTTTATCTGAACAACATAGAAAAATGTTGTCCTTCTACACTGTGGTAGATTCTGAAGGTGTTTATCCTAGATACAACCCAGAAGACTATCCTTATGCGGTAACTCCAGACCCTGATGTTTCAGTTGCTGTAAAACCAGTTGACAATTTCAATGAAGATTTTGAAACATTAATGGATCGTAGAAGTAGAGAATTAGCCAGCAAACTAATTAACTACGATAGAGTTTTTGTTTTTTGGAGCGGCGGCATTGACAGCACCGTTATATTATCAGCTATCTTAAAAAATTGGTCTAAGGAAGAACTAAAACAACTCACTGTAGTATGTAACAAATTTAGCATAGAAGAGTATCCAAATTTCTATGAAAGATTTATCAAAGATAATCTAACCACAGTATCCTCAAATTTATTTTTTAACAACACTGAAAAATACAGTCATAAAAATATCTATGTAGCATCGGATACAGGAGATGTTGTAATAGGCTATAATTATATTACATATTTTGATCAGAGGTTTCCTGGCATCTATAATAAGAGCTATAAAAAGCACACCAACGAACTTATAGAATACTTTGGAAAAACAGATAAAGCATACTATGCCTATCAACGTATTAAACGCAGTCTAGACAAAAACAATATTCAAGTAGACACTGTATTTGATTTTCTTTGGTGGATAGATTTTAATTGGTCTTTTGATCAAAACATCTATTACTTTTTATACATGTTTAGTTTACTGCCAGAAGAGTTAGACACTAAACAATTTTTTGTTAATAACATGTTTGATTGGTTTAAAATCCCAGTCTTTCAGCAATGGGCATTTAGCACTATAGGAACTAGTCAACGGATTAAGGATGACATACTATCCTTTAAATATGCCTATAAAAAATACATCTACGATTTTGATAAAGATTTAAACTATTTCCTATATAAAACTAGAGAGTCTAGTATACCTAGAAACAAATGTATTCATCACGGGAAAAAAGTTCTAGCTATAGATACAGATTGGACATTATATTATCGCTGATGTAGCACAGAGGTAGTCGCACTTCCTTGGTAAGGAAGAGGTCGTGGGTTCGATTCCCACCATCAGCACCATTATCGTATACTCAACATCGATCGATGTTTGTCAAAGTAAGATTTTATGAATATTTTTTGGTCGTTATCGGATTGCTTAATATCTAATTTTCCCACAAGGTACTGTTGCCATTTATGGAAAATACTGTTTTCTTTTACTTTATCAAAACCAAATTTCGAAGCCACATGTTCATTGTAAAAGTTAACATGATTGAGTATGTCTGGATGCCGATCGCGAATCCTGTTATCAAAACAATTATAGTCTTCAACGAAACGAGGCCCAGTTGGTAACGCATTTCGATAAAAATCAAACCAGCTAGATTCAGGCACCTCATCATTTTCAAGCATGTCTATGGCAAAGTAGTTTTCACCGATGTTAAATCCTTTATTAACCAGTATCATAGATGAAGCGTTTTTAATAATGTCATTATCCCAACTCCAATACTTGTTGATAAAGTTTTTGTCGTAAAATGGATTATTAAAAACGTTACCAGCAGATATCCAATTATCTTTAATGTAACGATCTTCTCGAGTCCAAGAAGTCCACATAACCAATATTAGATCTTTATCAGTAAATTTAAACTTTTGGTCGTACTCGACTATTCGACAGGCAATGCCCGGATTGCCCATTCCTGCTCTTGCTCCGTTGAATACAGGAATTTTGCTTTGAACTGCTAGCACATCAGCCCAAGTAGGCCAAGTGTATTCAGTAAAGCTACAACCAAATGTAAAAATGCGTTCGTAATTCATAAAAAATATTTAATCAAAAAGAGGTTGACAGCAAAGAGTTTAGGCTATATAATAGACACTTAGTTAGTTAATTGTTCTTTAAAAATTTAACAGAAAAATTTGTCCCTATCATCTAGAGGCCTAGGATACCAGCCTTTCACGTTGGGTACGCGGGTTCGAATCCCGCTAGGGACGCCATTGTTGTATTGTTTTGGAAAAACTCTGTGTACACCAGGGTAATGCACTCTCACTGACGGCTCCGGTTCGAAACGCCCGTTACGAGTTGATGTCAGGAGGTTATGGGTCATGCCTGTAACTTCCGTAACGAAAGCAGGTAAGCATCGGCCGGTGCCCCTATATAAGTTGACACGATAAAAGCAAACGATAATAGGGTTATTGTTATCCATAACGAGACAATACAACAATGGTAAATAATTTTTTTAGGATGCGTGGCAGAGCCCGGTTTATTGCAGCAGTCTTGAAAACTGCCGAGTCAGAGATGGCTCCGTGAGTTCGAATCTCACCGCTTCCACCAATATACTATGACAAAGAAAATTTTAGTTCTCGGATGTAGTCATGTATCCGGCCATGGGTTTGAAGATACAGAAAACGGTAAAGAAATCAGCGAGCATGTTTGGCCTTCAAAGATTCACAGAGACTTTGGATATGAAGTTATAAATCTAAGTAGCCCTGGTCAAAGTCCAACATACTGCGTTGAAAAAATTCAAGAGTTTCCTGACAAGCAATCATTATCAGCTATAATGGTAATGTGGCCGCACAGTGAACGAACTCTACAGAGATATACAGAAAATGGCGATAGAGATACGGATATGCCGTATCATCACAACCCTATTGGAAATTCCAAATGGGATAATACAATAGTCAATTACTTTAGGCACTGCCATAACTGGCGAGTAAATAAAGTAAATTTGTTAGCATACATTGGTTATGTAAAATCGCTTTCGTTAGAATTTAAAATTCCTTTGTGGATGAGTACAACTACAGACGAAGACCAAAAGTTTTTAACAGGCAAAGAAATACATCTAGACACTCCTAGTGATTGGTGTACTTACTGTCAAGTGAATGAATTCCCCCAGCTTCCAGACAAGCATTGGGGACATAAGGCACATGAGATTTTTTATAAATCTTTTGTTAGAAACTGGATAAAGTCCAATGTTAGTTGACAAGAAACACTTTATATGTTAAACTGCTAACATAAATAATTTTAAGCCCTGGTGGTGAAATTGGTAGACACGCTGGTCTTAGAAGCCAGTGCGCGAGCGTGACGGTTCGAGTCCGTCCTAGGGCACCAAATAATGCGGGTATGATGTAATGGTAACCTGAAACCTTGCCAAGGTTTATTCGCGAGTTCGATTCTCGCTACCCGCTCCAACTTTGTCCCTGTAGGTCAATGGATAGACCAGGGACCTCCTAAGTCTCAAATACAGGTTCGATTCCTGTCGGGGATACCAAATCGGGCTTTGGTGAAATGGATATCATCTTTGTCTTCGAAACAAAAGTTATGGGTTCGATTCCTGTAAGCCCGGCCAAAAAGAAGTTGACAAGCTTGACGCTATTTTGTATAATTACATAGTAGCTGTGAGCAAATAGGCAAAGCTCTGCGAACTCACTTAACAGTGCCAGCAGGACGGATCGGGATATAATCCAGGATTCCATGGAGGTTCGAAGCCTCCCAGCTACATAAGATTAGGAAGGTTGGCTGAGTGGCCGAAGGCAGCGGTTTGCTAAACCGTCCACCGTACAAAATGCGGTGCGTGGGTTCGAATCCCACACCTTCCACCATATAGTTTTATGAATATTTTTGAAGAATTTTATCATAGAGATCTTTTCCGTTAAACCCTATGACAAAGGCAGTTCTAGTAGTTTGAATACCTTTTACTCCGTGTAGTACATTTCCAACTAACAGACCCCATTTGTTATTTTCGTAAATGGTGCTTTCGATTTCTATTAAATCTTCATGTAGTGCGTGAAGCTTTCTATGTCCGATAGATGGTTGCCGAATGACTTCCATTCCCTTTTCTTGATACCATGTAGTTTGTACATGCGGACCACCTGATTCAATTAAAAATTGAATACTGTAGTTTCCTCGTGTACCGTCTGTATGAACCGGCATTTCAGCCCCGTTGGGATGATTATGAAAATTTTTAGCTTGTTGAAATGCTATATTTCTTATATGATTTTTTAATTCCGGAATTAAGTTTTCAACATACTGATAGTATCTTGAATCAGCTACATATCTACAGTAGTTAGCAACTCCTAGTTTTGATCCGTCCAGTTGAATAATTTCTCTATCTGATGTAGGAGCGTTAAAGAAAAAACACTCGTCTAAATTAATTCCGTATAACGGTTCAAATTTTGGCAGATTTAATTGACAGCTAAAATTTTTTTTCATATGATATTTATTACAATAAATATTCATGAGAACACTGTAGAGACAATAAGTAAAGAATATTCCCTGATAGCTCAGTTGGTAGAGTGCCGGACTGTTAATCCGTTGGTCGCTGGTTCGAGCCCAGCTCGGGGAGCCAATATTAAAAAGGAAATAAAATGGCAGCTAAAGGTCAAAGTACACATAAACGAGTTCATAAAAATACCTGCCAGAATGGCAGTAAGACTTCTACATTAAACAAAAGTAGAAAAGGTAAAAAGCCTTACCGAGGGCAAGGACGTTAATCATGCCAGATGGAGGTAAAGGTTCTAGTCCACGCCCATATAGCGTTGATCAACAGACCTTCGCTAATAATTGGGATAGAATTTTTAGAAATACAGATTCGTTAGAAGTTACACAAGAAGAAGACGAAGCCTGGAAAGCATTAGAGAAAAATATGAGTCCATCAACAGAACAAATGAAACAAGGAACTTGCGGTTGCGGCCGTTCACCAACTGGTAACTGCTGTGGTTGGCATGCCTTGAGTGAACAAGAATTCCAACAACGTAAAGAACTTTACGAAACTGGAAAAGCTGATCTTCAAGGTCGAGAAGTTAAATAAACAATTGGGGGTATAGCTCAGCTGGGAGAGCAGTAGCTTTGCAAGCTAAAGGTCATCGGTTCGATCCCGTTTACCTCCACCAAAATATATTGACATAGTCGC
>JACCDW011766534.1_pt1 | contig 12626 bp, 10 predicted proteins | sample 7449781 | NCBI WGS metagenome assembly JACCDW01 (sample SAMN15323449, study PRJNA562643) | freshwater metagenome | isolation source: river surface water | place: USA:Blue River Watershed | collected 2017-08-18
CCGAAAGCTCCAGCAGTTACAGAGGATTTATTGATGGAAAGCACTTTAGAAGCTGGTGCGCAAGACATCAATGACCTTGGTGAGACTTACGAGATCGTCTCGGAGCCATCAGACTTAGTAGCAGTCCGCACTGCTCTTCAAAACTCGAAGATTGAATACGATTCTGCTGATTCATCTTTTGTGCCATCCCTAAAGATAGAAATTAGTGATGCGGCCACGGCAAAGAAGATATTTGACCTAATCGATGCGATTGAAGATCTTGATGATGTGCAGAATGTCTACGGTAATTTCGATGTTTCAGATGAGGTAGTAGCGCAGGCAGCGAGCCTCTGAGTTATTTTTAGGCTGGTAATTTAAGATTTCAGCGTGCGAGTACTAGCAATCGACCCTGGTCTAACGCGATGCGGTATTGGGGTAATCGAATCTAGTTCCATGTCACTTGTGGCAGTTGGAGTTTTAAAGAGCTCTTCGGAGCTATCGATCGAAATTCGACTTCGCGATATAGATCAGCAGATTCGAAAATGGATTGTTGATTTTCAGCCTGATGTGATTGCGATTGAAAGAGTCTTCTCGCAAGCTAATTTGCGGACCGTAATGGGCACCGCTCAAGTAGCGGGAATTGCGCTACTTGCCGCAGCACAAGCCAATACCAAAGTTGTTATGCATACGCCATCAGAGGTGAAAGCTGCAGTTACTGGCAGTGGTCGGGCAAAGAAAGATCAAGTAGCACAGATGGTGCAGCGCATTTTAAAACTTACTGATATTCCGAAGCCGGTAGATGCCACAGATGCACTAGCTCTTGCAATCTGTCATGTTTGGCGCGGTTCGGGTGATGATCGTTTAGCTAAGGCAACCGCTAAAGAGCAAGCAAGGTTACAACTGTTAAAGGGTAGCGCATGATTGCTTCTCTATTTGGAACCATTAAATCATTGAAAATAGATCAGCTAGTAATCGATGTCAATGGCGTCGGTTATTTAGTAAATATCAGCTCCAGAACTTCGGGCCAATTATCACTTGGCAGAGATGCGCAGATTCATACCTCAATGGTGGTTCGAGAAGATTCATTAACTCTCTTTGGCTTTCTAGAAGTTGCTGAAAGGGAGCTATTTGAATTGTTGCAGACTGTATCCGGCATCGGCCCTAAAGTTGCTTTAGCTATTACCCAGGCTATGGAGATATCAGATCTAGCAAGTGCAGTAAAACGTCGTGACGAAAACTCAATCTCAGCTATCCCAGGTATCGGAAAAAAGAGCGCGCAAAGAATGATCCTTGAACTAGAAGGAAAATTGGATTTTGCAATTAAAGATATTTCGATAAAAGAACTTTCATGGCGAGAGGAAGTGATAGATGCTTTGGTTGGATTAGGTTTTTCACGTAGACAAGCAGAGAGCGCATTAAATGATCTAGCGGCCTCAGCTAGCGCCGCCGAACTTAGCGCATTAAGTAGCTCTGAACGATTGAAATTAGCGTTAAATCGAGCAAATTCAAATAAAGGTCTCGCAAAGTGAGCGAGCGGTTGGTATCAGGAGACGCTAATTCATTCGAGAATTCAGATGAAGGAAGTACTGAAAGCGCGCTACGGCCAAAGAATCTTGCAGAGTTTGTTGGGCAACATAGAGTTAGAGATCAAATTAGCATTCTCTTGCAATCAGCTAAGAATCGAAAAGTAAGCGCTGACCACATTCTTTTATCTGGACCACCGGGCCTTGGTAAAACTACATTGGCATTTATTCTGGCAGAGGAGCTTGGCGCACCGATTCGAATCACAAGCGGTCCGGCAATTACCCACGCTGGCGATTTAGCTGCGATTCTCTCTTCGCTTACTGAAGGTGAGGTTCTATTTCTAGATGAAATTCATCGTTTAACCAGACCAGCAGAAGAACTTCTCTATCTAGCCATGGAAGATTTCCGAGTTGATGTAGTTGTCGGTAAAGGCCCTGGCGCTACCGCTATACCTTTAGAGCTTCCAAAGTTCACTTTAGTTGGCGCGACGACAAGAGCAGGGCTTTTACCTCCACCGCTACGTGATCGTTTTGGATTTACTGCGCACCTTGATTTTTATGAAGATGCGGAACTTGCGCAAATTATTTCGCGGTCAGCTGATCTTTTAGCGATAAATGTGAAAGCAGATGCCATCACAGAGATCGCAAGACGTTCAAGGGGAACACCTCGTATTGCAAATCGCCTTCTCCGAAGAGTTCGCGATTTTGCATTGGTAACTCAAGCTGAAACTATCGACCTGGAAGTAGCAGGAAAAGCGCTAGAGATGTATGAAGTTGATTTACTTGGTTTAGATAGATTGGACCGTGCGGTTTTAACTGCCTTAATTGATAGATTCAACGGTGGGCCAGTTGGTTTATCAACGCTTGCAATTGCCGTTGGCGAAGAGAGCGAAACTGTCGAAGCGGTGGCTGAGCCATTTCTGGTCCGTTCTGGATTGATGGCTCGAACTGCACGAGGTCGAATCGCGACTCCTCAAGGTTTTGCTCATTTAGGGCGGAAATCACCTCAAGGATGGTCGCTCTTTGATAGTAATTTCGACACTGAGAACCAGTAACTAATAAACTCTCGCCCTATGTCTACGAACACACAGGGAGCTAAAGGCAGCAAGCCGCTCCGTACTCTGGCGATCATCCTTCTACTTCTTATCGCAGGTGGCGGTACAGCAGTCCTAACCGATGCCACCAAGATCAATTTAGGTTTAGATCTTCGCGGTGGCACTAGCGTTACATTGCAACCGCGTATCTCAGAAGGCACAACTGGCAAAGTAACTAGTGAAGCTATAGACGAAGCTGTTGGAATTATTCGCCAACGTGTTAACTCATTAGGTGTCGCAGAATCAGAAGTTGCGGCGCAAGGAACTGGTACCAATCGCCAGATCGTAATTTCAGTCCCTGGAGAAACAGGGCGAAGAATTGTTGAGCTAGTTGGTAACACTGCCGAGCTTCGATTCCGCCAAGTTCTAGCAGAATCAGCATCAGGTGCAGCAACTGGCGCTGGCGAGGCAACTCCAGTTGCTGGGGTAAGTCCAGAAATCAACGCAAAATTCGCGGCACTTGATTGCAGTACTAATGATGCGCGTCAAGGATTAGGTGGGGATGCTCCTGAAGATTTCATCGCAACCTGTGCACGCTCCTCTTCAACTAAATATATTTTGGGACCGGCAGAAGTCGTCGGTCGTGAGGTTTCCAAAGCTTCAGCAGGACTTGATAGCCAAGCCGGAAATGTTTGGACAGTTCTTCTAACCTTCAACGGAGAAGGAACCAAGAAGTTTGGTGCATTAACAGCGCGGGTGACTGGTTTAGCTGCACCACAGAACCAAGTTGCAATCGTGCTTGATGGTTTAGTGGTCTCTGCGCCACGCATCAACGAAGCGATTCCTTCAGGTAATGCTCAGATCACAGGTTCATTCACTCAACAAGATGCAAATGATTTAGCAAACGTCTTGAAGTACGGAGCGCTGCCACTTGCATTCGATCGTGGCGAAGTGCAACAAGTTTCTCCAACCTTAGGTGCCAATCAATTACGTGCTGGTTTATTAGCTGGAGCACTTGGTTTACTGCTGGTACTTCTCTATATGTTCCTCTTCTATCGTGGACTTGGCATAGTCTCCGCAAGCTCATTGGTAGTCGCAGGAGCTTTTACGTACATCTCCTTCTTGTTACTTGGAAAAACCATTGGCTTTACATTGACTCTTGCAGGTATTGCTGGTGCGATCGTTTCCATTGGTGTTACTGCAGACTCGTTTATCGTTTATTTCGAACGTATCCGTGATGAGATTCGAGAAGGTCGATCAATCAGGTCAGCAGTTGAAACTGGTTGGATTCGTGCCCGTCGTACCATCTTGGTAGCGGACTTTGTCTCCATCATTGCTGCGGTCTTGCTCTACTTCTTTGCCGTAGGTGGAGTTCGTGGTTTCGCATTCACCCTTGGTCTTGCAACTTTGATCGACTTACTGGTTGTCTTCTTCTTTACCAAGCCATTTATGACAGTGCTTGGTCGTTCTAAATTCTTCAATTCCGGTAGTTCAATCACCGGAATTTCACAGAAAGCACTTGGCGTTAAACCGGGCGCAGTTGGAAATGGGGTAGGTGCGTAATGGCAAATAGATTCTCAGGTTTGGGTAATCGCCTCTATACCGGCGAAACTTCAATCAACGTCATTGGTAAGAAGAAGATTTGGTACGCCTTCTCTGGTCTATTAGTTGCGCTCTCATTTGTTGCGCTTGCGACACAAGGTTTGAAGCTTGGGATTGAATTTAAGGGTGGCGCTTCTTACACAGTAACCAAAGCCGGTGGCACCATTGAAACGGCGGAAGAGTCCGTCAAAGAGGCAGGTATTCCCGGAGAGTCAATTATTCAAACTCTGGGATCCGATCAGATTCGTATTCAAACTGGTTCTGTAACTAACGAGCAATCTGCAGCATTGCAAGATGCTTTAGTTAAGAATTTTGGTGTCAGTATCGATTCAATTGATACTCAAATCATTGGTCCATCATGGGGTAAAGAGATCACTCGTAAAGCAATCTACGGATTGATTGGTTTTATCATCGTAGTCATGCTTTATCTTGCGATGGCATTCGAACCTAAGATGTCGATCTCTGCGATTATTGCCGTGATTCATGACGTATTTATCACCGTTGGTATTTATGCGCTTGTGGGTTTTGACGTCACTCCAGCGACGATCATTGGATTCTTAACGATCTTGGGTTATTCGCTTTATGACACGGTTGTGGTCTTCGATAAGATACGAGAGAACACTAAGTCAATTACCGCAACCGGTAAGAGCACCTTCTCGCAAGCAACCAACTTGGCGGTTAATCAGACCATCGTACGTTCTGCAAATACCTCTTTGATTGCGTTGCTTCCAGTTGGTTCGATTCTCTTCGTTGGTGCAGGACTCTTAGGTGCTGGAACTCTAAAGGATCTCTCTTTGGCTCTATTTATCGGCCTTGCAACTGGTACCTACTCATCGATCTTTATCGCGCCACCAATCCTGGCTTCGCTTCGTGAACGTGAGCCTGCAATGCAAGCCCTCTCTAAGAGAATTGCAGCGCGTGGTGGCGTTACCGCAACGGAGAATGTTGGAGCGCGTGTAGTTTCAGGAACCACATCTGATGTACCTCGTGGTCCACGCAATCAACCAAAGCGTAAAAACCGCCGTAAGTAATTGCCATGCCAGAACTGATCAATCCTGTTCTGGCAGAAGCGCGCCTGCATCATCCAGGTCTTGAAGTAAGTGATATCGAACGCGCTTACCAAGTAGCAAAAGATGCTCACGAGGGGCAGTTAAGAAAATCCGGTGATGCATACATCACCCATCCGGTTGCGGTGGCAGGAATACTGGCCAACCTTGGCATGGATAAAGCAACAATCATGGCCGCGTTGCTTCATGACACTGTAGAAGATACGCCCTACAACTTGACGCAACTGCGTGCTGATTTTGGTGATGAGGTTGCAAACTTAGTTGATGGTGTAACCAAATTAGATAAATTAACGTACGGCGAGAATGCGGAAGCAGAGACCGTACGAAAAATGGTTGTTGCCATGTCTCGTGATATCCGAGTTCTTGTGGTGAAGCTTGCTGATAGATTGCATAATGCAAGAACTTGGAAGTACGTTGAACCAGAATCAGCGCGCAGAAAAGCGCGTGAAACGATTGATATTTATGCGCCACTTGCACATAGATTGGGTATGAACGCAGTTAAATGGGAACTTGAAGATCTCTCATTCCAAGTCTTAGAGCCAAAGAAATTTGAAGAGATCGGCAGATTAATTGCCGAACGCAACCCTATGCGCGAGAAGATGACTCAAGAAGTGGTCCGCACTCTCACCGAGGATTTACATCGTGACGGCATAAACGCTGAAGTAACTGGTCGCCAGAAGCATTACTTCAGTGTTTATCAAAAGATGGTGGTGCGTGGCCGCGAATTTAAAGATATCTATGATCTAGTGGGCGTACGAGTCTTGGTTGAGAATGTCCGTGATTGTTATGCGGTTTTAGGATCCATTCACGCTAGATGGAGTCCAGTACCTGGTCGCTTTAAAGATTACATCGCGATGCCAAAGTTCAATCTTTATCAATCGCTACACACCACAGTGATCGGTCCAAGTGGAAAAGCACTTGAGATACAGATTCGAACCAATGAGATGCATGCTCGTGCTGAGTTTGGTATCGCTGCACACTGGAAATATAAGAAAGGTGATAAATCCGTTGAAGGTAATCCAGAGATGCTCTGGTTACAGCAATTGCACGCGTGGCAGCAAGAGACTCAAGATCCTTCTGAATTTTTAGATGCGTTGCGATTCGATTTAGGCAGCCCAGAGGTTTATGTATTCACCCCGAAAGGGAAGGTAGTTGCGCTTCCAGGTGGATCAACTCCAGTCGATTTTGCTTACACAGTACATACAGAAATCGGAAACAAGACCGTCGGTGCTAAGGTAAATGGCAGATTGGTTCCGCTTGATACCAAATTAAATAATGGCGATGTAATTGAGGTAGTTACAAATAAGAACCCACAAGCAGGTCCAAGCCGTGATTGGTTAAATTTCGTAAAGAGTCCACGTGCTCGCAACAAGATCAAAGCTTGGTTTACTCGCGAACGTCGTGAAGAGGCGATTGAGGCAGGTCGTGAATCAATCGCAAGGCAGATGCGAAAGGCAGGTCTTCCGCTTCAAAAGATTTTTGCTGGTCAATCTCTACTGGAGCTTGCCCATGATCTTAGATATCCAGATATCGATTCTCTATACGCAGCCGTTGGTGATGGACACATTTCGTCAGCTGCCGTCATCGATAAATTGCAGATCCTGCTTGGGGTAGAGGATTCGCATCCTGAACCAACGATGGACATTGGCGATATGCCAACTAACGAGAGTATTTCAAGGCGTACTTCTAGCGCTATCGAAGTAGAGGGCGTTGACGATGTGATCGTTAAGTTAGCTAGATGCTGCACACCAGTACCGGGTGATGCAATTATGGGTTTTGTAACTCGAGGTAACGGAGTAAGCGTTCATCGTACTGATTGTGTGAACGCAGAAGATCTGCAGAGACATCAAGGCGACCGAGTAGTACGGGTTAAGTGGTTGGAAGGCGCTTCTTCAATCTTCCTAGTAAATATCCAAGTTGAAGCTTTGGATCGTGCCCGTTTGTTATCGGATGTAACTAGAGCGCTATCAGATGCCCAAGTTAATATCCTTAATGCCGCAGTAAGTACTTCAAAAGATCGTATAGCAGTATCTAGATTTACCTTTGAGATGGCAGATGCCACCCACTTGGATTCGGTGCTAGCAGCGGTACGACAGGTTGAAGGTGTCTATGATGTTTATAGAATCACCAACAATTAATTAAATTCAGCTAGCCCTTTTTGCGCTTCGGATAACCATGAGCGACGTGCCTCTGCTGCCATTCTGGCCTCTTCGGCCTTCTTGGTATTTCCAGCAGCGGCAGCTTTCACAGCAGCCTCTTCATATGCAGCAATTGCTTTGGTCAACTGATCAACAACATCATTGGCACGCGCTTTAGCTGCAGGATCACTTCGGCGCCACTTCTCAGCTTCCGCTTCTTTGATTGCATTTGAAACTACATCTAATCTGGAATCTAGCGCAGCACGCTTATTTCGATCCGTGATGCCAATCTTGCTCCATTCGGCCATTAGCTCACGGAATTCTTTACGTGCTTTATCCAAATCTGTGATCGGCATGAGCGCTTCAAATCTTGGAATTAACGCTTCACGCTTTGCCAGATTCTCTTGCATTGTGCCCTCGCGCTTTTCGAGATCTGCATTCTTAGCAGCAAAGAATGCATCTTGAGCTTTCTTAAAGCGTTCCCATAGTTTGGCGTCATCAGATGCCTTGCCACGGCCTGATGCTTTCCACTTATCCATTAGCGCCTTATAAGCACGTGCAGTGGCAACCCAATCTGTAGAGGTAGCCAATGCTTCGGCTTTCTCGACTAATTCGCGTTTAGTAGAGGCGACTTGTTTCTGAGTCGCATCTAGATTTGCAAAATGGGTACGTCGTTTCTTATCAAATTTATTACGTGCACTTGAGAATCTCTTCCAAAGCTCGGCATCGCTCTTCTTATCTAGTCTCGGCGCAGCTTTCCATTGTTCGAGAAGTTCCTTAAGACGCTCTCCGGTGACCTTCCAGCTTTCAGAGTCTGCTATAGATTCCGCCTCATTGACGATGTTCTCTTTTTGGATCAGTGCATCTGCGCGTCGAGCTTCACGCTCGGCTTTCTCCATCGCCTTCTTGGCTTCATATGAAGCACGGTTTCCTTCAATAATTTCCGGTAATTGATTAAGAGAGGCATGTAAAGCTTCTAGATCGCCGACCACATTGCTATCAATAATCTGTTGGCGAAGTTTGTTAACCGCTTCATGGGCATCACTTGGCACCATCGCATTTGAGCGAATTCTGGCGCCGAGGATCGCGACTTCTGATGCTAGAGCTTCGAACTTTCGAACAAAATACTGCAGCGCTTCATCTGCGCTCTTGCCAGGATATGAACCAACGGCTTTATCACCATAAGGAGTTCTTACATAAACGGTTCCATCATCACCTACAAAACCAAACTTTGCAGGATCTCCAATTAGGGCTGTCGCCGCTGATGGATTGATGTGTGAGGCAACTTGCGATGGATTCTCGGTCATTATGTAACTCCTTGCACTTTGAGGTTAAAGTTCTCACCAAAACCCTAGATATATGTCCTTTTTTAAAGACGGCGTAAGAGTCTAAAGGTTACCCTCCAGCCATGCTCGTGACCAACTTTCAGGCTCAGGCCTTCGCAACAAATTGCTGGATTCTGGCAACTGGCCGGGGTCAGGAGTGCATCGTGGTGGACCCCGGGATGCCAAATGTCTCCATGGAGCTCTCTCTGAAGTTGCAGGAGTTTGATTTAAAGCCCGTTGCAATTCTCGTGACGCACGGACATTTAGATCATACCTTCTCGGTGCAACCAATCTGTGATGGTTATGGAATTCCCGCAATGATACATAGCGAAGATCGAGAATTACTCTTGCATCCAGAACGCGCACATGGCGCAGAACTTATGAAGCAGTTGCAAGGAATCGATTGGGTTGAACCGAAAGAGGTAGTTGAGATAAGAGACGGTGACACTTTCGAATTAGTTGGATTAAATTTTAAGGCTATTCATGCTCCGGGCCACACCAAGGGATCGACAATGTTTGAAGTAGACGGAGAGGTTCTGATTTCAGGGGATGTTCTATTTGCAGGTTCGATAGGTAGAACCGATCTACCTGGAGGTTCTTGGTCGCAGATGGAACGGAGTTTGCGGGAGAAAGTGCTGCCATTGCCGGATTTATTGCAGGTATTGCCAGGACACGGTCCAGAAACCTCAATTGGGCACGAGAGAAAATACAATCAGTTCCTAGTGCAATTATCGGAAAAATAGAATTTCGGTGAATGGAAAACGAGGTGAGGGTATGAATTTTCAAGCACCGAAAGGTGTCAGCGAATATATCCCGCCACGTTCTGCAATCTTCGAATTTGTCCGTGAACAGCTCTCGTTACCAGCTAAGAGGGCTGGGTATAAATACATGGAGTTGCCGGTATTCGAAGATACAGCGCTATTTGCTCGTGGCGTTGGAGAATCGACAGATATCGTTACCAAAGAGATGTACACCTTCGAAGATCGTGGTGGCCGTTCAATCACTTTAAGACCTGAAGGAACTGCTGGTGTAATGCGCGCAGTTATTGAGCATGGATTGGATAGAGGCCAATTGCCCGTCAAAGTACTTTACTCGGGCGCATATTTTCGAGCTGAGCGTCCGCAAAAGGGAAGATATCGCCAGTTCTATCAAGTAGGCATAGAAGCAATTGGACTTACTGACCCCTTGATAGATAGCGAAGTTATCTGGTTGGCAGATCAAGCATTTAAGAATATAGGTCTCAAGAATTATCGTTTAGAGATCACCTCTTTGGGAGATGCAAAATCAAGGGCCGCCCATAGAGAAGATCTTTTGAAATTCTACGAAACTCTTAATCTAGATGAAGCCACCGCAGAGAGAGCCAAGTTAAATCCTTTAAGACTCTTCGACGACAAACGTCCTGAGATGATCGAGAAGATGGAAAAGGCTCCAGTTCTGCTTGATTATTTAAGTAAGGAATCGAAAGAGCATTTTGAATCGGTAAAAGAGTTCCTAGATCAACTTGGTGTTACATATGCGATCAACCCAAGATTGGTTCGTGGTTTCGATTACTACACAGGAACCACTTTTGAATTTATACATACGGGTCTCGGCGCTCAATCTGCAATCGGTGGCGGTGGAAGATATGACCGATTAATGAGTGAACTCGGTGGTCAGGATCTCTCTGGAATTGGATGGGGGATTGGCGTGGATCGAACAATATTGGCTGCTGAGGAAGAGGGCGTCATTCCATCTGACTTAGGGCTTCCTGATCTATTTATCATTCCTTTGAACACAAAACATGAAGCTATGAAAATTGCCAAAGAGTTACGTAACGCGGGGTATGTAGTTGAAATCGCATTTGGAGAACGCGCGCTAAAAGGCGCCATGAAGGCAGCTGATAAATCTGGAGCAAAACATTTAATAGTCCTGGGAGATACGGAGATATCGACTGGTTTGGTCGATTTGAAAACTATGTCCACTGGGGATGTAAAGCGGGTTAGAATAAGCGAATTGCACTTAGCGCTTCAGTAAAAACTGAATCGCTGGATTTAAAAGAGGATTTAAAAAGGTAAAGATGCTTCGCACACATTCTGCAGGTGAATTACGTTCTACCGATGTAGGCGCAACAGTTGTGCTCACAGGTTGGGTGGCAAGACGCCGTGATCATGGCGGCGTTGCGTTTATTGATCTTCGGGATGGTTCTGGTTGGTGCCAGGTAGTTATTAATGATGAAGCTACGGCAGGCGCATTACGTGCTGAATGGTGCTTAAAGATAACTGGCGAAGTAAAGGCAAGGCCTGCAGGCTCGGAAAATCCAAATACATCTACCGGTGCAATTGAAGTGATTGCTAGAGAAGTTCAGGTGCTCTCTGAAGCCGCGCCACTTCCTTTCCCAGTTGATTCTGGAGATGATTCAAATATCTCCGAAGAGGTAAGGCTGCGCTATAGATATCTTGATCTGCGCCGCGAAGTTCCTGCTGCAAATCTGCGGCTTCGTTCAAAAGTTACCTCCGTTATTCGAAGAATCATGGAGGCAGAGAAATTTCATGAGATCGAAACGCCATATTTAACTAGATCTACACCAGAAGGTGCTCGAGATTTTCTAGTTCCAGTTAGATTGCAACCCGGTTCTTGGTATGCACTTCCACAATCTCCACAATTATTCAAGCAGTTATTGATGGTAGCCGGAATGGAGCGTTACTATCAAATTGCTAGATGTTTCCGCGATGAAGATTTCCGTGCAGATCGTCAACCAGAATTTACTCAGCTAGATATCGAAATGTCTTTTATCGATCAAGAAGATATTCTCTCTTTGATTGAGAAGTTGCTGGCACAAATCTGGCTGGAAGTTAAGGATTATCTAATCCCACTTCCTATCCCACGAATGACATATCTAGATGCCATGAATAGATATGGTTCCGATAAACCAGATCTGCGATTCGGCCTGGAATTAGTTGATATGACTACATTCTTTAAGGATACGAATTTCCGGGTTTTCCAAGCTCCTTATGTCGGAGCGGTAGTGATGCCAGGTGGAGCAGATTCACCTCGTCGCGAATTAGATGGTTGGCAAGATTGGGCAAAAGCCAGAGGCGCTAAAGGTCTTGCATATATTTTGGTTCAGACAGATGGAACTTTGGGTGGCCCGGTTGCCAAGAATCTATCTGAAGTTGAATTATCTAAAGTGGCCGAAGAGGCAGGCGCAAAACCTGGTGATGCAATCTTCTTTGCAGCTGGAAAGAAGTCAGATTCGCAAGCCCTGCTTGGAGCAGTAAGACTTGAAATCGGACGCCGCCGAAATTTAATCGACGAAAACAAATGGGAGTTTCTATGGGTTGTAGATGCTCCGATGTTCGAAGCTACTGAAGATGGTGGTTGGACTGCGGTGCACCACCCATTTACCGGTCCAAAGCCTGAGTTTGCAAAGAGTTTTAAAGATGATCCCGCTAACGCACTTGCGTATGCATACGACATCGTATTAAACGGCACTGAATTAGGTGGCGGATCCATTCGTATTCACGACCAACAGATGCAACGTGATGTCTTTGAAGTCATTGGATTAACCAAAGAAGAGGCGCAGAGTAAATTTGGATTCTTGCTTGAAGCGTTTCAATATGGCCCACCTCCACATGGCGGTTTAGCAATCGGTGTTGATCGTCTCTGTGCACTTCTTGCAGGTGCAGATTCAATTCGAGAGGTGATTGCCTTTCCGAAGACTGCCTCCGGTGGAGATCCATTAACGGGTGCGCCAACTCCCATTACAGCTGCACAACGTAAAGAGGCAGCGATTGATGCAATCCCAGACCAAATTACTAAAAATTAAGTGGCCAGAATGAATTTTTTGCCCAGCTTAAAGTCACCTCTAGAGTTATCTCTAAAAGTAACTAAAGCGTTGGCGCTTTCGGTGTTTTTAGTAATAGCGCTTACTGCTTGCGGCGCCTCTCAACAATATGCCGGCAGTAAATCAGATGGCGCA
>JACCDW010714920.1_pt1 | contig 12625 bp, 15 predicted proteins | sample 7449781 | NCBI WGS metagenome assembly JACCDW01 (sample SAMN15323449, study PRJNA562643) | freshwater metagenome | isolation source: river surface water | place: USA:Blue River Watershed | collected 2017-08-18
CCCTCGGTCGGCGAGGAACTCGCCGCCGACGGCCTGAAGGCGCTGGCCCTGGTGGTGGTCGGCATCATGATCTACCTGGCCATCCGCTTCGAGTGGAAGTTCGCGGTGGCCGCCATCATCGCCAATTTGCACGATGTCATCATCATCCTGGGCTTTTTTGCCTTTTTCCAGTGGGAGTTTTCACTGGCGGTGCTGGCCGCCGTGCTGGCGGTGCTGGGTTACTCGGTCAACGAATCGGTGGTGATCTTTGACCGCATCCGCGAGAACTTCCGCCGCTACCGCAAGATGAGCACGGTCGAGATCATCGACAACGCCATCACCTCGACCATCAGCCGCACCATCATCACCCACGGCTCGACGCAGATGATGGTGCTGTCCATGCTGCTGTTCGGCGGCGAGACGCTGCACTACTTCGCCATGGCGCTGACGATTGGCATCTTGTTCGGCATCTATTCCTCGGTGTTTGTGGCTGCCGCGATCGCCATGTGGCTGGGCGTGCGCCGCGAAGACCTGGTCAAGGCGAGCAAAAAAGAGGGCGACCCGTCCGACGAGAACCACGGCGCGGTGGTCTGAGCCGCCCGACAAGGAACAAGAGGCCCTGCGGGGCCTCTTGTTTTGTATCCCTTACGCCCGCATCAGCCTCTGAAACAGTCCGCCCGGCAGGCGCTCCACTTGCCCGGCCAGCTCCAACTCCAGCAGCTCGGCCTGCAGCGTGGCGGTGTCCAGGCCGCTGCGCGCCTGCAGCGCGTCCAGGCCCACCGGGTCGTGGCCCAGCAGCGTGAGCAGGCCTGGCTCTGGTTTTGCGCAGGCCTCAAGCGCCAGCGGCACCTGCGCAAAAGGGTCGGGGGTGCGCAGTTCTTCCAGCACATCCTGCGCCGACTCCACGAGCTTGGCGCCCTGGCGGATCAGGGCGTGGCAGCCCTTGCTTTGCGGTGAGTGGATCGAGCCCGGGATCGCGAACACCTCGCGCCCCTGCTCCAGCGCCATGCGCGCGGTGATCAGCGAGCCCGATTCGGGCGCCGCTTCGACCACCAGCGTGCCTTGGCCCAGGCCCGAGATGATGCGGTTGCGGCGCGGGAAGTTGGCGCTCAGTGCGGGTGTGCCCAGCGCGTATTCGGACAAGATCAGGCCTCGCTCGGCGATGCGGTGGGCCAGGGGCAGGTGCTGGCGCGGGTAGACCCGATCGAGCCCGGTGCCGACCACCGCGACGGTGGCCAGCTGGCCCGGCGTCGCACCTTCGAGCGCACCTTCGTGCGCGGCACCATCCACCCCCAGCGCCAGGCCCGAGACGATGCACAGACCCGACTGCGCGAGGCTGCGCGCAAACGCCTGGGCATTGAGCCGGCCCTGCGGCGTGGGGTTGCGGCTGCCCACGATGGCGAGGGCCTGTTCGGCGCGCAGGTGCTGCAGCTGCGCGATGCGGCCCATGGCGTACAGCAGGCAAGGCGGGTCGGCCGTCTGCAGCAAGGGCGCGGGGTAATCGGCGTCGCCCAGGGCCACGATGGCGCGTTCGCCGGGTGCGGCTTGCAACCAGGCCCAGGTGGTCTCGGTCAGCGCCGCCCAGTCTTTGGGCGGTGTGGCCATGGCCTGCATGATCTGCCGCCCCACCACCGCCGACCAGGCACTCGGTGCTTGCGCCCACACATGCTGCGGTGGACCAAAAGCCGCCAGCAGTTTGCGCGCGGTCTCTGCGCCAATGCCGGGGGTGTGCAAAAGGCGCAACCAGGCGCCCAGTTCTTCGCGATCGCTGACCATGCCCGTCTCCCTGTCGGCCCTTGCGGTGTTTGGGCTCTGCGGGCCATTCTGGGCGAAAGGCGGGCGCGCGGCAAGGTCACAATGCGGGCATGGCGATCTGCATTCTTGACAACGACCAGCTCAGCGCCGCCCTGGCGCCGCGCTGGCATTCGTATGGGGCCATGACCTCCCAATGGCTGCGCAGCGCGGGCTGGCGAGGCGACATCGTGGTCCACAGCACGCGTGGCGGCGACTACCCGGCCGACATGGCCGGCTGCGAAGCGGTGCTGCTCACGGGCAGCCGCGCCGATGCCTTTGGCGATGAGCCTTGGGTGGTTCAGCTGCGCGAGCGCGTGGCCCATTGGCTGGCTCAGGGCCAGCGCCTGGTGGGCATCTGCTTTGGCCACCAGCTGATCGCGCATGCGCTGGGCGCGCCCGTGGGCCGTGCGCCGCAGGGCTGGGGCCAGGGGCTCATGCGCTACGACTGGCTGGGCCCTGCAGGCGTGGCCGACGCGCAAGGACACATCGCCCTGCTCGCCAGCCACCAGGACCAGGTGCTGGCGCTGCCGGCGGGCGCCACGCTGCTGGCGCGCAGCACGCACTGCCCGGTGGCGGCTTATGCCGTGGGCGCGCAGGTGCTGTGCGTGCAGCCCCACCCCGAGTTCGACGCCGATTACACCGCCGCCCTGATCGAGGCGCGGCGCGCGCGTTTTGCCCCCGAGGTGGTGGCCGAACGGCTGGACAGCCTGCGCGCGGACCACGACGGCCTGGCTTTCGGCCGCCTGGTCGTGCGCTTTGTGGAGCAGGGCCTTTGAAGGCCTGCGAAAATAGCGCCCATGGCCCTTCTGACGATCCTCCGCTACCCCGACCCGCGCCTGCACAAGGTGGCCCAGCCCGTGCAGTCGTTTGACGCGCGCCTGCAGCAAACCATCGACGACATGCTGGAGACCATGTACGAGGCCAAGGGCATCGGCCTGGCCGCCACCCAAATCGATGTGCACGAGCGCCTGATCGTGATCGACGTGTCCGAAGAGCGCGACCAGCCCCTGGTGCTGATCAACCCCGAGATCACCTGGGCCAGCGAGGTCCGCCTCAAGGGCGAAGAAGGCTGCCTGTCGGTGCCTGGCATTTACGACGGCGTCGAGCGCGCCAGCGCGGTCAAGGTCAAGGCCTTGGACCGCGAAGGCAAGGCGCAAGAGATCGAAGCCGATGGCCTTTTGGCGGTGTGCATCCAGCACGAGATGGACCACCTGCGCGGCAAGGTGTTTGTCGAATACCTGTCCACGCTCAAGCAAGGCCGCATCAAGACCAAGCTGGCCAAAGCCCTGCGCGACGAGCAGCGCTGAAGGACGCCGCGTGAGACTGGTATTTGCGGGCACGCCCGAATTCGCGCGCGAGGCGCTGGCCGCGCTGCACGCCAGCGGGCACGACATCGCGCTGGTGCTCACACAACCCGACCGCCCGGCCGGCCGCGGCATGAAGCTGCAGGCCTCGCCCGTCAAGCAGTGGGCGCTCGAACATGGCGTGCCCGTGGCACAGCCACGCAGCCTGCGCCTCGATGGCAAATTCCCCGATGAAGCCGCTGCCGCGCGCGAGGCCTTGCTGTCCGCGAATGCCGACTGCATGGTGGTGGCCGCTTATGGCCTGATCCTGCCGCAATGGACTTTGGATTTGCCCCCGCGTGGGTGCCTGAACATCCACGCCTCGCTGCTGCCGCGCTGGCGCGGGGCCGCGCCGATCCACCGCGCGATTGAGGCGGGCGATGCTCAAACGGGCATCACCATCATGCAGATGGACGCAGGCCTGGACACCGGCGACATGCTGCTCGTGCGCACGCTGCCGATCGCGCCCGACGCCACCACCGCCTCGCTGCACGACCAGTTGGCCGCGCTGGGCGGCGCCTGCATCGTGCAGGCCCTGGCCCAGCCCGAGGCCCTCAAGCGCAGACCGCAGCCCACCGAGGGCATCACCTACGCGCACAAGATCGAGAAAGCCGAAGCCGCGCTGGATTGGACGCTCGAAGCCGAGCAGCTCGCGCGCCGCATCCGCGCCTTTGACCCCTTCCCCGGCATGACGGTGCCGCTCACGCACAACGGCCAGACCGAGACGCTCAAGCTCTGGGCCGCCAGCGCCGAGCCGCGCAGCGCGCAGCTGGCGCCGGGCACCGTGGTCAGCGCCGATGCCTCGGGCGTGCGCGTGGCCTGCGGCCAGGGCCAGCTGTGCCTGACGCAGCTGCAGCGCCCCGGCGGCAAGCGCCTGGGTGCGGCCGACTTTTTGCGTGGCTGCCCGCTGCAGGCCGGCCAGCGTTTGCAGGCCGATTGATGTTTTTCCACGCACGACTGCGGCAGCACCCGGCCTTCCTTGAGGGCATGCGCGCGCTGGCGCCGCAGGCACCGGGCATCGCGGCTTGGGGTCTGATGACAGGCGTGGCCATGGTCAAAGCCGGCATGAGCCCGTTCGAAGCGATCGCCATGACCCTGCTGGTGTTCGCTGGCAGCGCGCAGCTGGCGGCCACGCCGCTGATGATCGCGGGCGCCCCGATGTGGGTGATTTTGGCCACCGCGTTTTGTGTCAACCTGCGCTTTGTGGTCTTCAGCCTGCACCTGCGTGACTACCTCAAGCACCTGCCGCGCGCGCAACGGCTTTGGCACGGCTATTTTTGTGGCGACATCAGCTATGTGCTGTTTGTGCGCTGCTATCCCCACCCGGGCCAAACCCCGGCCGAGCGCCTGGAGCGCGAAGCCTGGCTGACCGGCAACTACGGTCTCAACTGGTTCAGCTGGATCAGCGCCAGCCTGGCGGGCGTGGCGCTGGCCAATCTGATCCCGCCGGCCTGGGGCCTGGGGTTCGCAGGCATTTTGTGTCTGCTGGCCATCCAGTGTTCCCTGGCCAGTTCGCGCGCGCGTGTGCTGGCGGCCGCGGTGGCCGGGGCGGTGGCGGTGCTGGCCTACAGCCTGCCGCTCAAACTCAACATCGTGCTGGCGATTGCGGTGGCGGTGCTGGCCAGTCTGGGCCTGGAGCGTTTGCGCACCACGTCCGCACAGGTGCGCCCATGATGGACTGGCTCGGCACCGACCTCTGGACACTCGCGGTCATCGTGGGCTTGACCGTGATCACCGTGGTCTCGCGCAGCTTCTTCTTTTTGTCCGACAAAGCCTGGTCGATGCCGACCTGGGCCCAGCGCGGCCTGCAATACGCACCGATCGCGGCGCTGTCGGCAGTGGTGGTGCCCGAACTCGTGATGACACAGGGGCAGCTGATCCACACCTGGCAAGACGCGCGGCTGTTTGCAGCCGCAGCCGGGGCGGCCACCTTTTTCTGGCGCAAGGACGTGCTGCTGACCATCGCGCTGGGGATGGCCGTCTACCTGCCCCTGCACCTGGGGCTGGGCTGGTGAGCGGGCCGCGTTCCAGGCCTTAAAGCGGCAGCAGGCCCTGGGCCTCGGCGGCGGCCTTGGCCTGTTGGCGGTCTTCGGCGGCGCGTTCGGCGTATTTGTTGAAGCGCCAGGAGGTGCCCTCGGCGCTGATGCGCAGCCACACCGCGCGTTTCTCGCCCGCCGTCATCTCGGTCCAGAGCTGCACTTCTTCAAACGTGCGGCCACAACCTTTGCACTGTTCGTCGCCCTGGCTGGTCGAGCAGATCGCGATGCAGGGCGTGTCGGGCGTGGTCGCGTACCAGTCCTGCCAAGCCTCGGCCGCGGCATGGGGCAAGCTGAACTCGTCGGCCAGGTCCTGTTTGTAAAACACCATGAGCGCATACACCTCGGCCAGCGCGCGCAGCTCGCGCGGCAGCGTCACGCCGTCGGGCGAGGGCTTCTTGGCGCGCCAGTGGTTGATGGCGGCTTCGATGTCGGTGATGTGGATTCCGGCCATGGTGTGGTCAACAGGGTGCGCGATCATAGCCGTTTGCCACAGCACATGGCCCTTGCCACCAGGGGATTTTCGCTAGCCCTGACACTGAGCGTTCTGCTGAGGCCCGACACAGGTCGGTGAAAAGGGTTTTCATGGAATTCATGTCTGCTGCCTGGTGGTCGGCCCTGCTGGCCATCATCCTGATTGACTTGGTGCTGGCCGGTGACAACGCCATCGTGATCGCGCTGGCCGCGCGCAACCTGCCACCGCACTTGCAGCGCAAAGCCATTGTGTGGGGCACGGCGGGCGCGATCGCCGTGCGCAGTGTCATGACGCTGGGGGTGGTCTGGCTTTTGCAAATCCCGGGCCTGATGCTGGTCGGTGGCCTGGGCCTCTTGTGGGTGGCCTACAAACTGATCGTCGATGTCGGCCAAGAGGATGAGCACGGCCCGGCCGCCACCACCTTTGCGGGCGCCATGAAGACCATCATTGTGGCCGACGCGCTGATGGGCGTGGACAACGTGCTCGGCGTGGCCGGTGCCGCGCACGGCTCGTGGGACCTGGTGATCATCGGCCTGCTGGTGAGTGTGCCGATCGTGGTCTTTGGCAGCTCGGTGGTGCTCAAGCTGGTCGAGCGTTTTCCCATCATCATCCAGGCGGGCGCGGCCGTGCTGGCCTTCACTGCGGCGAAGATGATCGTCTCCGAGCCTTGGCTGGACGGCGTCTTTGATCCCCCTGCCGAGGCTTGGCGTGCTTGGCTGGTGTATGCCGTCTCGGTGGCGGGTGTGTTGGGCCTGGGTGCCTGGCGCCAGCGCCAGCAGCCCCAGAGCGACTGAGCGCGCCGCCTCAGCGCTCGAGCTGCATCTCGCGCAGCTGGCCCTGGATCTGCCGCACCCGCGTGTCAATGATCGAGGCCTCGATGTGGTCGGCTGCGTGCAGCGGGGTCTGGCGCGAAGTGTCTTGCGCGGCGCGAAAACGGTCGAGTGCGCCTTGCAAATCCATGTAAGCCAGCTGCGCTTCGCCCTCGGCGCGCAGCGCGGCCAGTTTCTGGCCTTGAGCGAGCAGCAGGCTGGCCAACAGCCGCCAGGCTTGCGCATCGTGCGGGCTGTTTTGTACCTGCTGGCGCAACTGCTGCGTCACGCTGGCTGTGATCGGGTGGCCTGGCAGGTGCATGAGCGACTGCGCCATGGCCATCAGCTCGGGCCGCGCCCAGCGACTGTGTGGCGACGAAGGTGCCAGCATGTGCAGCACCTGGGCATGCTGGTTTTGCGCAGCCAGCAGTTCGGCCCCCAGCAGGCGCGCCATGCGCGCGGGCAGCGCCTGTTCGGCCGTCAGGGCCTGCAGGGCGCGCCACTGTCGCTCGGCCTCGGCGGGCTCGCGCAGCAGCAGGTGGGCGAGCGTGGCCGCGTACAGGTGGCCTGCCTTTTGCGCGGTGCTGGCCTGCGCACTTTGGTGCTGGGGCAGCAGCGTCCACTGGCGCAGGCTGTCCACCTGCGATTGCGACAGCACCCGTGCGCGTGCCGAGGCCAGCGCCTGCACCATGTCGGGGCTGGCACTGCTGGCGCTGGTGCCCAGCGGCAGGCGGCTTTGCATGTCGGCGATGCGCTCGGTGGTCAGCGGGTGGCTGCGCAAATAGGGGTAGGCGCCGTTGTCGTTCACGCCGGCCGCCTGCTGCAGCTTGCCAAACATGCCCACAAAACCGCGCGGGTCGTAACCGGCGTCCGAGAGCACGCCAAAGCCAATGCGGTCGGCCTCGCGCTCCATGTCGCGCGAATAGCTCAGCTGCGCCTGCATGGCGGCGGCCTGGCCACCCACGATCAGCGCCTGCGTGCTCTGTGGACTTTTGCTGGCGGCCAGCGCGCCCAAAATCAGCGAGCCGATCACCCAGGGCGTCATGCGGCCTTGGGCTTCCATCGAGCGCGCGATGTGGCGCTGCGTGACGTGGCTCAGTTCGTGCGCCAGCACCGAGGCGAGCTCGTCGCGCGTGCTGACCACCGCAATCAGGCCCAGGTGCACGCCCAGGTAGCCGCCGGGCAGGGCAAAGGCGTTGACCGAGCGGTCCTTGCCCAGCAGGATGCGCCAGGCAAAGCGCTCGCGCAGTTCGGGCGAAAGCTCGCCGCGCGCGGCGGCGGCGTCCACCAGCGGCTGCCAAAGCCTGGCGATGTAGTCGTCAAGCACCGGGTCTTCGAGGTAGTCCGGGTCGCGGTAAAGCTCGCGCGCGATGCGGTCGCCCAGCTGGCGCTCGGCCGCCAGCGAAATGCTCTCGCCCTCGCCCAGCGCGGGCAGCGCGTTGCGCTGTGGCCAGGCGGGCGTCAGGCACAAACTCCAGGCCAACAGCGCGATGCCGGCACGCGGCAGCCAGCGCGGATTTGGGGGCAAACGTTTCAAGCGGTGTTCTCGGGCCAATCGACGACGGGTCGTATCATGCGCCATTGTCGTCAAAGTTCTGCCAACCTCTGTTGAATCCGCCCATGAGCGCAAGCCCTTCCCCCCTCACCCATTTCGACGCGCAAGGCCAGGCCCACATGGTCGATGTGGGCGCCAAGGCCAGCACGCACCGCACGGCGGTGGCCACCGGCCGCATCCGCATGCACAGCGCCACGCTGGCGCTGATCCAGTCGGGCACCGCCAAAAAAGGCGATGTGCTGGGCATCGCGCGCCTGGCCGGCATCATGGGCGCCAAGAAGACCAGCGAGCTGATCCCCCTGTGCCACCCGATCGCGCTCACGCGCGTGGCGGTGGAATTTGAAATTCTGGCCGAGGCCTCCGAGGTGGTCTGCACCGCCACCGCCGAAAACGTGGGCCAGACCGGCGTCGAAATGGAAGCCCTGACCGCCGTGCAAGTGGCGCTGCTCACGATTTACGACATGTGCAAGGCCGCCGACCGCGGCATGGTCATCGGCGATGTGAAGCTGTTGGAAAAGCACGGGGGCAAGAGCGGGAGCTGGAGTGCCTGAAAGCGGGTGCTAACAAGTCAACAACAAAGCCCCCCTCAGATGGCGACGTTGTCCCGTTTCTGTCCCACCCATGTCTGAAAAGAACGCACAAGGGCAGCCCAATCCTGTATGCAAATCATCTGCACACGATGATTGACTGGTCTATTGAACTGGTCTATTCTGCGCACTGTTCATCCCATTTGCGAGATTGCCCATGTCTGTCATTTCCATTGGCGCCTATGAGGCCAAGACCAAGTTGCCTGATCTTCTGCGCAAGGTGCAGGCTGGCCAGGAGTTTGTGATCTCGGTGCGTGGGCGTGCAGTCGCGATGCTCACGCCAGCCATGACGGACGAGTCTCGCCGCCAACAAGCGGCGGCAAGCATGGCCGAGTTCATGCGAGCGCAGCAGGCCCGTGGCGCGGGTGAAGGCCTGAACCTGCGTGAATTGTTGGAAGACGGGCGCGCATGAGCTTGGTCCTCGACAACTCAGTGGCAATGCTTTGGCTGCTGCCACAGTCCAATCTGGGTGGTGTGGCTCTGGCCGAAAAGGTGCTGGGTCTGATGCAACAAAGCGGTGCGGTGGTGCCAAGTCTGTGGGCGTTGGAGGCGGCCAACGTGATGGCCAAGGCCCAGCGCATGGGCAAGATCAATCAGGCGCAGTCTTCGGCCTTTATTGCATTGCTGGAGAGCTTGCCCATCGATGCAGACAACCAGACTGCCGGGCGCGCCTTGCATGACACATTGGACCTGGCGCACCGCTATGGTTTGAGCGCTTATGACGCAGCGTATCTGGAGCTGGCTTTGCGCATGCAGTTGCCCCTGGCCACTTTGGATCAAGAGTTGCAAAAAGCCGCTGAGGACGCTGGTGTTGCCTTGGTGGGTGTGGATCGTTGACGCGGTGCGTGGCACCACAAGCCAGTCAATCCTTGCCCGCTTCCTGTCCATACACCTTGCCCAGCTGCTGCCGGTGCCACTGCGCCAGGTCTTTCTGGCCGAGCAGCTCGGCGCTTTCGATCAGTCGTTTGACCACGCGCGGCTCGGGGGAGTAGTGCAGCACGGTCTGGCTGGCCGCCAGCAGGGCCTCTGCGTTTTGGGGGCTGACCTCGGTCGAGGTCAGCTCGGCAAAGTCCACTGTGCTGCGAAAGAACCGGGTTTTTTGCGCAGCGCCCCAGGGATCGGCTTGCCATTGCACCAGACGCTGCGCGGGTGGTAAGAAGATTTGGCGCACGCGCTGGTAGTCATAGCCGATCAGCGCCGTCAGGCACAGCAGGCCGGCCGCCGCGCCGCTCACCATTGGCCGCTGTCGGCGCAGCCAGTCGCGGGCCGCAGGCCACAGCAGCAGCACGGCCCACAGCGTGGCCAGCTGGAAGGGGCCGTACCACAGCGGGTATTCGAGCAGGCTGTGCAGGCCCACGGCCATGAGCACGCCCCAGGCCAGGCTGTCGCTGTCTTGGCGCAGGCGCCAGGGGCGTGCGCGCCAGAGCAGCGCCAGCAAGGCCAGGCAGGCCACAATGGCCACGGGCAGGCCCAGCTCCACCGCCAGGTGCAGCGGCAGGTTGTGGGCGTTGCCCAGGATGTCGCAAAAACGTTCGCCCGGGTAGTCGGTGATGTAGTGTGCGTATTTCAGTTCGCCCCAGCCCCAGCCGCTCCAAGGCTGCTGGCCGATCAGGTGCAGCACATTGCGCCAGAGCACACTGCGCGCGCCGCAACCCGTCACATCGCCCAGGCGGCTGAGCGCAGCGCTCACCTGGCCGCCGCTGGCCAGCGCCAGCAGGCGCGGCAGCAATGCGCTGGCCAGCACAAAGGTGCCCAGCGCGCCCCACACGGCGGGCCAGGCCCAGGGCCGGCGCGGGTTGCAGCGCTGCCAGAGCCACAGCAACACGGGCAGCGCGAGCCATTGCAGCAGGCCCGTGCGTGAGCCGGTGGCGGCGTTGCCCATGGCCAGCACGGCCAGCATGGGCAGCGCGAGCCCGGCGCGCAGGCCCTGCGCCTGCCACCACAGCACGGCCACGGCGCCCAGGGTGGTCAGGGTGGCGAGCTGGTTGCGCTGGCGCAGGTTGCCCACCGCATCGCCCAGGTAGGCCGGCACATGCACCCAGCCGCCCAGGTGCGCGGCCTGTCCGAAATACTGCACCAGACCCATGAGGCTGCTGAGCACCGCCGCAATCGCCCAGGCGCGGGCCAGCGCGAGTGCGCTGGGCAGCTGGCCCAAGAGCATCAGCAAAGCCAGGCTGGCCCAGCTGATCAGCAGGGGCACGGTGTTGGCCTGCGGACTCGGCGCCCAGGGGTGCACCCAGGGCAGCACCAGCAAGAAAGTGACGAGCCCCCCGGGCAGCGAGGGGCTGTGGGGGTGGGCTGGCGGGCTCAGGCGCCCTTGCATGAGGCCGGCAGGTACTTCGTCGGCAAGGGGTTGCTGCTGGCCGGGCCACAGCGCCAGCCGCTGATGCTCTTGCCGCCGTCGGTGCTGCCCTTGATGGGCGTGTCGGCCGTTTGCAGTGGCGTGAGCGCAATGGCATTGGCCGAGCCGCTGGTGCTGCCGCGCAGCGCGTCCTGGTTGCCGGTGACGGTGATCACGCCGTTGGCATCGACCGCGATGGCGCTCACGTATTTGGAGCTTTGGCTGTCGCAGGCCTTGGGCAGCGTGGCCGAGACATCGGCCGCCGACGAAGAGCTGATGGCCTCGGTCACGGCGGTTTTGCAGCCGTTGGCCGCCAGCAGCATTTCAGAAACTTTGGCGCGGATGGTGTAGTCCTGGTAGGCCGGCAGCGCGAGTGCGCCCAGGATGCCGATGACCGCGATCACGATCATCAACTCGATCAGTGTGAGGCCTTGTTGACGAGCAGACATGTGTTCTCCCTGAGTCTGGTGACAAGGCGGCCATGGTAAGCCATGGTTCGCCCTGCTCCAAGCCAAGTTCAGGTGGCGCTGGCGTCGTCTGCGGTTTTTTTGCTCGCGATCAATTTGCCGATGGCCAGCACCAGGAGGGCGCCCACGATGCCCAGGCCGTAATGCCAAGCCTTGTCCTGGGGGATGTAATCCACCAAGCCCGGGTCGGTGTGGATCATGGTGCCCGCGATCCAGCCCAACAGCATCCCACCCAGCGTGATGATGAGGGGGAAGCGGTCCATCAACTTGAGCACCAGTTGGCTGCCCCAGACGATGATCGGGATGCTGACCAACAGCCCAAAGATGACCAGGGGCATCTGGTGGGCCTCGCCCGCACCTTGTGCTGCGCCGGCGATGGCGATCACGTTGTCGATGGACATGACCAAATCGGCCACGATCACGGTTTTCACAGCGCCCCAGAGCTTGTCACTGGCCTGGATGTTGCTGTGCTCGTCTTCGTCTTCGGGGGCCAGCAGTTTGACGCCGATCCACACCAGGAGCACGCCGCCCACCAACTTCAGGTAGGGGATGGACAGCAGCGTCAGGGCAAAGGCAATCAGGATCACGCGCAGCACAATGGCGCCAGCGGTACCCCACAAAATGCCCTTGGTGCGCATGGCCTCGGGCAAAGAGCGGCAGGCCAGGGCGATCACCACGGCGTTGTCGCCGCCAAGCAAAATGTCGATCAGGATGATCTGGCCCACGGCAACCCAGAATTGGGCGGTCAGAAATTCTTCCACGTTGTTCCTCGTCAAGCCCGCGTTTGCATGCAGGCGCCATTGGTCATGAAAAAAAGCAAAGCCGGATTGTCCCGCAGGACATCCGGCTTGCGTATTGTGGCAAACCACAGCCGCACAGCGTGCGGCAGGGGGTTTACTTGAGCTGGGCCTTGAGCAGCTTGCCCAGTTCAGACGGGTTGCGCGTGACCACGAAACCGCACTCTTCCATGATGGCCAGCTTGGCATCGGCGGTGTCGGCACCACCGGAGATCAGCGCGCCAGCGTGGCCCATGCGCTTGCCCGGAGGGGCGGTGACGCCGGCGATGAAGCCGACGATCGGCTTCTTCATGTTGGCCTTGCACCACTGGGCGGCTTCGGCTTCGTCGGGGCCACCGATCTCGCCGATCATGATCACGGCGTCGGTGTCCGGATCGTCGTTGAAAGCCTTCATCACGTCGATGTGCTTGAGGCCGTTGATCGGGTCGCCACCGATACCGAC
>JACCDW011194312.1_pt1 | contig 12625 bp, 6 predicted proteins | sample 7449781 | NCBI WGS metagenome assembly JACCDW01 (sample SAMN15323449, study PRJNA562643) | freshwater metagenome | isolation source: river surface water | place: USA:Blue River Watershed | collected 2017-08-18
CGGGTGCAATGGATTGCAAACCCTGATACGAAACGCGCGGCAGGTGGGCAGAGTAGTGGCATGAGCCCTCATGCCCCCATCGTTCTCGACATCGCCGGCACCCGCCTCACCGCAGATGACCGACGCCGCCTGAAGCATCCGCTGACCGGCGGCCTCATCTTCTTCGCGCGCAACTGGCAGGACCGTCGACAGCTCACCGAGCTGACGGCCGAGATCAAGGCCATCCGGCCCGATGTGCTGATCTGCGTCGACCACGAAGGTGGCCGCGTGCAGCGCTTCCGAACGGATGGCTTCACCCACCTGCCGCCGATGCGGGCCCTGGGTGAACGGTGGATGCGCGACGCGCGAGGCGCACCGGGCAGCGGCGCCTTGGCGGCGATGAATGCGGCCTCGGCCTGTGGGTTCGTTTTGGGTGCCGAGCTGCGCGCCTGCGGGGTCGACCTGAGCTTCGCGCCGGTGCTCGATCTGGACCATGGCGGCAGCACGGTGATCGGTGACCGCGCCTTTCATCGCGACCCCCGTGTGGTGAGCGCGCTGGCGCAAGCCGTGGCCCATGGCCTGCGACGCGCCGGCATGCACCATTGCGGCAAGCACTTTCCCGGTCACGGCTTCGTGAAGGCCGACAGCCACACCGAGGTGCCCATTGACCGGCGCAGCCTCAAGGCCATCCTGGCCGACGATGCGGTGCCCTATGCGGCCTTGAGTGCCACGCTCAGCAGCGTGATGCCCGCCCACGTCATCTACCCCAAGGTCGACAGTCGGCCAGCCGGCTTTTCCTCGCGCTGGCTGCGCGACATCTTGCGCGGCGACATGGGCTTCACCGGCGCCATCTTCAGCGACGACCTGAGCATGGAAGGCGCCCGCCACCTGGAAGGCGGTGAGCTCAGCTATGCCGAAGCCGCCACCTTGGCGCTGCAGGCCGGCTGCGATCTGGTGCTGCTGTGCAACCAGAGCCTAGACGGCGGGCGTGCAGTCGATGAGCTGCTCGACGGATTGAGCCGGGCTGCCGACCGTGGCACTTGGCAACCCGATGCCCACAGCGAGCAGCGCCGTCAGAGCCTGCTGCCGCAGGAGCCGCCCCAGCCCTGGGATGACCTGATGCGCGAGCCGGCCTATCAGCACGCGCTGGAGCTGCTGCCGTGACCAAAGCCGCCCCGCGCGCCTCGGCCCCGCGCGAGGCCGGCGCTGCGCAGGACCGCGAACGCCGGCGCCTGCAGATGGCCGACATTGCGCGAATGGCGGGTGTATCGGTGTCGACGGTGTCCCGGGCCTTGTCGGGCAGTGCCCTGGTCAATGCCGAGACCCGCAGCCGTGTGGTGGACCTGGCCAAGTCCCTGAACTACACCATCAACCAAGGCGCGCAGAACCTGCGCCTGCAGAAGAACCGCACCGTGGCGGTGGTGGTGCCCTACGACGCCGCTTCGCGTCAACACATCTCCGACCCCTTCTTCTTGGCCATCGTGGGCAGCATCGCTGACGCACTGACCGACCAGGGCCACGAGGTGCTGCTGTCGCGCGTGGACGCCGAGGACCTGGGCCGTGCGGTGGCCCCCTACGACGCCGGTCGTGTGGTGGGCGTGATCATCATCGGCCAGTGGAGACACCACGATCAGCTCAACGAATTGGCCGCGCGCCACGTGCCGCTGGTGGTGTGGGGGGCTGAGATGCCCCAGCAGCTGTACTGCACCGTGGGCGGCGACAACCGGGACGGCGGCTATCAGGCCACGCGTCACCTGATCAAAGGGGGGCGCAAGCGCATCCTGTTCCTGGGCGACCCCCAGCTGCCCGAAGTGCGGCTTCGTCACCAGGGCTATCTCGATGCGCTCAAAGAGGCCGGCATCAAGGCCGATCGCCAATGGTTGCTGGATGTGCCTTTCGAAGAAGCGGCTGCTCGGCGTCGGCTGGATGAAGCCTATCGTGACGGCATCGTCTTCGACTCGGTGGTGGCCTGTTCGGACCTGCTGGCCTTGCAGGCGGTGCGTGCCGTGCGCGCCACCGGCCGCAGCGTGCCCGGTGATGTGTCGATCACGGGTTACGACGATGCACCCCTGGCCGCGTGGAGCGATCCGCCCTTGACCACGGTGCATCAGCCGGTGGACCAGGCCGGCCGCCTGATCGTTGAAGCCCTCTTGGCCCAGTTGCAGGGCCAGCCGCCTCGTTCGCGCACGATGCCGGTCAAGCTGGTGGTCCGAAAGAGTACCGTCGGCTAGCACTTGCAATCGATTCCAGCTCTAAGATATCCCCCGTGCCGCCGCGCCCCTGCGGCGACTTTGTCACCCGGTTCTGGAGCCGCCCCATGAAGTTTGCCGTCTGCGGTGAAGCCCTCTTTGATGTGTTCGCCACCGCCCACACGCCCACCGGGGTGTCGCTGGATGCCCGCATGGGGGGCTCGCCCTTCAACGTGGCGGTGGGGCTTGCGCGCCTGGGTCAGCCGGTGGGCCTGGTGACCGCCCTGTCCAACGGGTTTCTAGGCGAGCGACTGATGGCCGCCCTGCACGAAGAGCGGGTCGACACGCGGCTGATTCAGCGCTGCCCGGCCCCGGCCACGCTGAGCCTGGTGGGTGTGGACTCGGCGGGCGTGCCCTCCTATGCCTTCTATGGCGAGCAGGGTGCCGACCGTCTGCTGGACGCATCGGTGCTCAAGGCCTGGCCGAGTGAGGTCGCCTGCATCCACTTCGGCTCCTATGCGGCCGTGATGGGGAAGACCGCCCATACCCAGCGCGCCATCATTGAGCAGGCTGCATCGGGCGCGGTCATCTCCTACGACCCGAACGTGCGACTGAATGTTCAGCCCGACAAGGCCGAGTGGCGCGCGCACTTGGATTGGATGCTGCCGCGTACCCACCTGCTCAAGGTCAGTGAGGAAGACCTCGACTTGCTGTTTCCGGGGCAGGCACCTGCCGAGTTCGCCGCACGGGCCTTGGGCGCGGGCGTGGCCATGGTGGTGGTCACGCGAGGTGCGAAGGGGGCCGAGGGTTGGACGGCCCAGAGCCATGTGCAGGTGCCGCCAGTGGCCGTGGCGGTGGTCGACACCGTGGGGGCTGGCGACACCTTTCAGGCGGCCTTGTTGACCTGGATCGCCGAGCAGGGGGCCTTGAGCCCGACGGCATTGAAGGGCTGCTCGGTCGAGTCCATGGCCCGTGCCCTCGCGTTTGCGGCACGCGCGGCAGCTGTCACCTGCAGCCGGCGCGGCGCCGATCTGCCCAGGCGGGCCGAACTGCAGGATTGAGTGCGCTTGGGCACGACCCATGCGCCGCGCATGGGGGGCCGCCGAGGCCGGCGCGCAAAGCCCCTTTGGGCAGGGCGTAGATGGAATCCAGGTTGCAAACGATTGCAATTTCAGGCAAGCTGAGGGCCTGAAATTTGTGTCGTCCCCACCTGTTGCAGCCCCTACGATGTTTGGCCATCTCCACCTCCAACACGCGCGTCCGGTCTTTCGGTCAGCGCACGCGGCCACCAGGGGCTCCGCTGCCGGCCTGAGTGCGGTGCTGGCGGTGGTGCTGACCGTGGTGCTGACCGTGGTGCTGACGCTGGTGGCGCATGGGCCAGCCAAGGCGCAGGCCGACACACTGGGCCCGCAACTGGCCACTCCTCTGCGCGCTGTGCAGGCCCTGCTCGCGGCTGGAAACGCCCAGGATGCGATGGCCACGATTCGCGACATCGAGCGCAAGGTCCCCGACCGTTCCCTGTACGAGACCTACCTGCTTGAGCGTCTGAAGGCCGCGGCTGCTGTCGCTTTGTCTGACGACGCCTCGGCCGTGGCGGCCCTGGAGGCGTCCCTGAAGACCGGCAAGGCCAGCGTGGAAGAGCGCCGGACGGTGCTGGCGCAACTGGCCGGGCTGGGACTGAAAACCAAGGACCTGGAGGCGGCCGGGCGTTGGGCCCGCGCGCACCTCGAAGCCGGTGGGCAGGAAGATTCAGCCCGCGCCACCATCGTTCGTGCGGCCTTGGCCAAGGGGGATTGCCAGTCGGTGGTCGAACAACTGGCCGTGTTGGTGCCCGCGGCCGAACAACGCGGCGAGAGGCCGCCCGAGGCGCAACTGCGGGCCTCTGCCGCCTGCCACGCCAAGCTCGGCCAAGACCTCGGCTACTTCCGCGACCTGCAACGGTTGGTCAAGTACTACCCCAGCAAGGCCTACTGGGCCGACCTGATTGCGCGCCTGCAGCGCTTGCCGGATTTCGCCGACCGCCTCCTGCTCGACAGCTTCCGACTGATGCTCCATGTCGGGGCCATGGAAGACGCCGACGACTTCACAGGGGCGGCCCAGTTGGCGATGCGCGCCGGGCTTCCGGCGCATGCGCTTCGATTCCTCAAGGCCGGTTTCGAAGCCGGCGTTTTGGGCAAGGAGGGTACGGGTGGGGCCAGCCAGCGCCAACTGTTGGCGCGGGTTCAGGCGGAGGCTGATGCCGATGCGGCGCAGGTGTTGCCGCTCAGCCGCCAAGCCGAGGGTGCGCGCGACGCCCGTCAGAAGCTGGTGGCGGGGCGGGCCGCCTGGAGCCATGGCCGACACGACCTGGCCATTGCCCTGATCGAGCAAGCGATGGCGCTGGGCCTGAACCGTGAAGCCGATGAGGCGGGCTTGCATCTGGCCCTGGCCATGGCAGCTTCGGGCCGACGCGAAGACGCGCGCAAGGTGCTGGCCGGTTTACCCGAGCGGGATGGACTGGCAGACCTGGCCCGCCTGTGGATGATTGCGCTGCGGTGATGGACACGCTGGCCAAAGAACACCAGACGCGCAGGCTGGCCGAACAGTTGTGCCGCCACCTGCAGGAGGGCGTGGCACGCGCGGCCATTCCGGCCGACTGGAAGCCGTTCGAGCGTCGCCTGCGGCGCCATGCCGACGAGCTGATCCGTGCCTTGTCGGCGCTGTACGGCCAGCGGCCAGACTTCATGTCGATCCTGGAGCGCACCGTGAGAACCGCCTGGCAAGGTTGGCAGGATCGGGCGCCGCATTGGCGTGCGCGGGACGATGAGCGAGAGTCCACGCCCCGCTGGTTCGAACACCAGGGCATGGTGGGCGCCGTTTGCTATGCGGACCTTTGGGCCGACGGCTTGAAGGGTTTGCAAGCGCGCATTCCCGAGCTCCAGCAATTGGGCGTCACCTACCTTCATGTCATGCCGCCCTTCCTGTGCCCGAAGGGCAACAGCGATGGGGGCTATGCCGTCAGCAGCTACCGCCAGACCAGCCCCGACCTGGGGTCCATCGAGGACCTGCGTGAACTGGCGCTGGCCTTGCACCAGCATGGCATCAGCCTGTGTCTGGACTTCATCTTCAACCACACGTCCCATGAACACGAGTGGGCGCGGCAGGCCTTGCAGGGCGTGGAGCCGTATGCGCAGTACTACCTGATCTATCCGGACCGTACCCTGCCCGATCAGATCGACCGCACGGTCCGGGAAATCTTCCCCGACCAGCACCCGGGCGCCTTCACGCAGTTGGAGGACGGGCGCTGGGTGTGGACCACCTTCAACAGCTTCCAGTGGGACCTGAACTACGCCAACCCGCTGGTGTTTGACGCCATGGCCGGCGAGATGCTGTCCATCGCCAACCTGGGCACCGAGATCCTGCGCATGGATGCCGTGGCCTTCGTGTGGAAGCAGATCGGCACCTCGTGCGAGAACCTGCCGCAGGCCCATGAACTGATCCGCGCCTACAACGCCTTGTGCCGCGTGGCCGCGCCCAGCCTGCTGTTCAAGTCGGAGGCCATCGTGCACCCCGACGATGTGAGGCGGTACATCGATCCGCTGGAGTGCCAGCTCTCGTACAACCCGCTGCAGATGGCCCTGTTGTGGAACTCCTTGGCCACCCGCGAGGTGAACCTGCTTGAGCAGGCGCTGGGCGAGCGACACGGCCTGCCCGCCGGCACCAGTTGGGTGAACTATGTGCGTTGCCACGACGACATCGGATGGACATTTGCCGATGAGGACGCGGCCCGCCTGGGCATCAAGGGCTTTGACCACCGGCAGTTCCTCAATCGCTTCTACGTCAACCGCTTCCCCGGCAGCTTTGCGCGCGGGGTTCCCTTTCAGGACAACGCGGCCACCGGCGATTGCCGCATCAGCGGCACCTGCGCTTCTCTGTGCGGGCTTGAGCAGGGCGACCCATGGGCGGTGGACCGCATCCTGCTGTTGCACGGTGTGGCCGTGTCCAGCGGCGGGATTCCGCTCGTCTACTTGGGTGATGAAGTCGGGATGCTCAACGACTACCGGTATCGGCAAAACCCGCAGCAGGCCGGTGACAGCCGTTGGGTGCACCGTCCCCGGCGCGACGAGTCGATGTATCAGCTTGCGCTCGAGGAAGGCAATGTCCACTACCGGATACGCCAAGGCTTTCAGCGCATGCTCGATGTGCGCCGCTCAACGCCGGCCTTCGCGGGCGTCGATCTCGTGGTGTTCCACACCCACAACCGCCATGTGCTGGCCTACTTGAGGGGGTCGGGCGCACAGCGCGTGCTGGTGCTGGCGAACTTCTCCGAGCATGTGCAGACCATCGGCGCCGATGTCTTCGGCGCCGGGCCGGCCCGCACCACGGACCTCTTGTCCGGCCAGGCGCTTGGCCTCGGGCAAGGTCTGCAGCTGCCGGCCTACGGCCAACGCTGGCTGCAATATCCCCAGCCATGAAAAAACCGCCTGGCGCTTGTGGCGCCAGACGGCCTTTGCGATTGACCTGAAGACCGCAGACCGATGAGGCCTGCGCCCCAGCCCCTGTCGAAGGGGCCGGGGTGTGTGGTCATCAGAAGCTGTACTTCAGCGTTGCACGGGCCGTGCGGCCGTTGATCGAGCGCGCGATGTACAGGGCGTTCTGGCCTTCGGCTTCGGTGTAGCCGATGGTGTTGAACGCATTGTTCACGCCCAAGGTCAGCGTCAGGTTCGAGCGGATGTCGTAGGAAGCGAACAGGTTCACCACCGTGAAGCCCGGCATCACCACCTGGTTGTCATCCTGCGCGAAGGACTTGGCCGTGCCCACGATCGAGGCACCGACTTCACCGGCGCCGAACTGGTAGGCGGGTGTCAGCTGGTACACGTACTTGGCCTGACGACGGGGCGTCTTGCCCTTGTTCGCACCGCTGGCGATCTGGGCATCGGTCATCGTGCCGCCGCCGCTCAGCGAGAAGGCACCGGCGCGCCAGCTCACTTCCGCTTCCACGCCAGTGGCATCGAAGTTGTTGCCGCGGTAGGTTTGCGTGGTGGCCTCGAAGCCGGCGTCTTCACGGGTCTTGGCCGAGAACAGCGTGACGAAGGAGCTCAGGCTGCCCGCACGGTTCTTCACACCCAACTCCACCTGGTCGGTCTTGCCCAACAGGCCGATGCCGCGGTCAGGCGCCTGCAGCGAGGCACCGCTGCTGGTGCGCGCGAAGAAGGCGGTGTCCTTGGTCATGCGGTAGTTCACACCCACCGAGTGGCTGGTGACCTCGCGGGTGTTGTTGGCGGTGGTGCGCTTGGCCGGGTCCCAGCCGGCGGCAGTGCCTTCGTTGCGGCTGCCGGTGGTCTTGAACTGGTCACGACGCAGGCTGGCGTCCACGCTCCAGGGGCCGTTGTCCCAGGTGACCGCGGCGTACGGGGCGTTGACGGCCACTTCGTAGTTGTAGGTGAAGTAGCAGCAGGGGCCCCAGAAGTTCTCGCCCACCGAAGCGGTGGTGACGCGCCCGGCGTTGTCGATCAGGCGTGCGCCGTCGCCCTTGAGTTCGACGTTGTAGCGGTTGAAGCGCCAGGTGGCGGCATCGGCCTGACGACCGGTGAACAGACCGCCGGTCACCGTCAGGTTGGATTGGCCGTCCAGGCGCATCACCTTCTGCAGCTTGAGGTCGTTGACCGTGTTGCCGAAGTCGTCAAGCGAGGTGTTGAACGTGTGTCCGGCAAACACGGGAACCGTGCCGCGGTAACCGTTGTCCTGCGCCGCTGCTTGACCGCCGGCCGGGAACAGGCCGAAGAAGCGGCCACTGTTTTCTGCGCGGCGGAACTTGTTGGTCACGGTCAGGCCACCGTCGAGCTTGAACTGCGCTTCCAGGCCGAAGGCATTGCTGCGCACGGCCAGGCCGTCACGCGGGTTGACGTTCACCAGGTTGCCGTTGCTGTCGCGGGTGATGTCGGAGGGGAAGTTGCTGTTGACGAAGAAGGCCGTGCGGGGATCCACGCCGGCGATCGGGCGGATCTGGTTGCCCGACAGCGCCACGGGCACGGGCAGGTAGGTCGGCGTCTTGTCGTTCAGGTTCTTGAAGGTGGCGCGGATGTAGCCATCCTTGAAGGTCTTGGTCAGGCTGGCGCGGAACTGGCCACCGTTCTCGACATTGATGTCGGTGTTGCGCGCGCCTTCGCCCACGCGGTTGAAACCGCCCATCTGGAAGGTCAGGCCTTGGCCGAGTGAGCCGCCATAGCCGAAGTCCAGGCGGTTCTGTTCAAAGTTCAGGCCCTTGGTGAAGGCCACTGCGCCACCAGGCTGCTTGCCGGTCTTGCTCAGGAAGTTGACGATGGCCGCAGGGGAGTTCGTGCCCAGGGTACCGGCCGAGCCGCCGCGGATGGCGTCCAGCGAGTCGGTGAAGAAGTCCACACGGGTGAACATGTCCGGCGTGGCAAAGGCCGCGTCACCGATCAGCAGCACCGGCAGGCCGTCTTCATGGATGGAGACATAGCGCGAGCCGCCGGCCGAGATGGGCACGCCGCGCGCGGTGATGTTGGCATTGCCTTCGCCGCCGGAGGACTCCGAGCGCAGACCCGGCACCGAACGCAGGACCTCGGCAGCGCTCTGTGCGCCGGACTTCACGATGGACTCAGAGTCGATCGTGCTGACCGACACCGACTGGTCCATCTTGGACTTGGCCACGGCTGTTCCGGTGACGATCACGCGGTCCAGGTTCAGGCCATCGGCCGGGGCGGCAGGCGCCGCGGCGGATTGGGCCTGGGCACCCCAATGGGCCAGTGCCAGGGTGAGCGCCACAGCCAGCGGGCGGGCGACGGGGGTCTTCTTCGACATATGGGCTCCTCGGCGCAGCGGCCGCTTGACGGTGGATGGGCAAACCGTGCACCGAAGGCGATGCAGACGATTGCGAAGCACTGACTCCCCCGCGTCCGGTCTGTGTTGCGGAGGTTCAGACCGTGCCAGTATAGAAATCGATTGTTGCAAACGCAATCGTTTGCAATGGGTTTCGGATCAGGGAATTCCCTTGTCGCCATGGGGCGGCGCACTTGCGAACGCCCGCTTTCTGCCCGCCGGGCCCATACCCAAGGGTTTCCACGTTTGGAAACGATTTCAATCTTTTGCTCAAAATCCGGCCGCGCCCCGCCGGCCCCACGCGGGCCCCAAACCCCACCGCCCCATCCCACGCCATGTTCAAGCCCATCCTTTCCCTGCAGCAGATCATTCAGATGAACGTGGGCTTCCTGGGGCTGCAGTTCAGCTTTGGCCTCCAGCAAAGCAACATGGGGCCCATCTACAGCTACCTGGGGGCCGACGAAGCCAGCCTGCCGCTGCTGTGGTTGGCCGGTCCCATCACGGGCTTGCTGGTGCAGCCGATCGTGGGGGCCATGAGTGATCGCACCACGTCGCGCTATGGCCGGCGCACGCCGTATTTCCTGATCGGTGCCATCCTGTGTTCACTGTGTCTGCTGGCCATGCCCTACAGCAGTGCCTTGTGGATGGCCGCCAGCCTGTTGTGGATCCTGGACGCGGCCAACAACATCACGCTGGAACCCTATCGCGCCTATGTGGGCGACCGACTGGACAGCAGCCAGCACTCGCTGGGTTACCTGTGCCAGGCGGCGTTCACCGGGCTGGCACAGACGCTGAGCTACCTCGCGCCGTCGATCCTGGTCTATGGCTTTGGCGTCAACAAGGACCTGGTCGACGAGAACAACATCCCCGTCATCACCAAGATCGCCTTCATGATCGGGGCGGTGCTGTCCATCTGCACCATTGCCTTCTCGGTCTGGCGTGTGAAGGAGTTGCCCCTCACGCCTGAGCAGGTGCAAGAGATCCAGCGCAAGCCGTCGGGCGTGGCCGCCACGCTGCGCGAAATCGTCCAGGCCATCCGCGAGATGCCGCCGGCCATGCGCCAGATGGGCCTGATGATGCTGTTCGTCTGGTACGGCCTGAGCACCTATTGGCAGTACATCGCCTATTCGCTGGCGCGTTCCCTGTTCGACACCACCGACCCCACCAGCTCCGGCTTTCGGGACGCGGTGCTGATCAATGGTCAGATCGGCGGCTTCTACAACGCGGTGGCCTTCGTGACAGCGTTCATGCTGGTGCCCTTTGCTCGGCGCTTCAGCCCGCGCAATGTGCACGTGGTGTGCATGTCGCTGGCCGGCATCGGCATGATGTCCTTGCCCTTCATCGACAACACCTGGCTGCTGTTCGTCCCCATGGTGGGGGTAGGCCTGGGGTGGGCCAGCCTGATGGGCAACCCCTATGCGATCCTGGCCGGATCGGTTCCGCCGGAGCGCACGGGCGTGTACATGGGCATCTTCAACATGTTCATCGTGATCCCCATGCTGTTCCAGATGGCCACGATGCCGCTGTACTACAACAGCTGGCTGGGCGGAGACTCGCGCAACGCGATCGTGCTGGCCGGCAGCCTGCTGCTGCTGGGTGGCTTGGCCATGCTGCTGGTGCGCCCCTCCAGCGCGCGTGTCGAGCACGGCGCCTGAGGGACGATCCAGGATCGGGGCGGGGGCCGGTCAGGCCTGATCGAAGGGCATTCGAACCTGGCTGAGGTCCTTGCGGGTTTCGACCAGCACCAAGGGACCTTCGTCCAGTACCACACGTGGCTTGGGCAGGCGCGGCACATGCACCGGCTTCGGGGTGTTGGCGATGGCCACCTGCGCGGCTGCCACCTTGTCCACATCCGAATGCACCCACTGCAGGCCAGCTTGCGTGGCCAGTGTCTGCAGGGTATCGATCGGCAAAACGAAGGGCACGGCTGCGGCACGCGGGGCTACAGGCGCCGCAGCGGCATTCGGGGCCGCAGGCGCCGCAGCTGGCTGTGCTGAAGCTTCGGCGTGGATCACCGTTGGCGCACCAGCCGATGCCGCCGCCGGTGCAGCCACCGGAGTCGCCCAGGCTACAGCCGGGGTGGGTGCCGGTGAGACCTGAGCATCGGCCGGCGCGGCCGTGGCTGCGGCAAGCGGTGCGGTTTCTTCGGCAGCGGCTGCCGCCGGGTTTGAATCGAACAGCTCGCCAGCGGTTTCCGCGTTCAGCTCGGCGGCCTGATCCGCCCCATCCCGTCCACGGCCCCGACCACCGCGACGGCGGCGACGACGGCCTTCGCCACCATCGCCCGCATCGCTGCGCTCGCCGGTCGTGGCATCGAAGGTGCTGGAACCGCCCGTGGCTGTCTCGGCGGCGCCACTGGCATCGGGCGGGGCTGCCGAGACGGTAGCGGCCGTGGCCGTGGCCAGCGATTCGTCGGACGCCTCAGCGCGGCCTTCACCGCGCCGGTCACCGCGTCGGTCGCGGCGCTCTCGGCGTTCCTGGCTTCGGGTCTCGTCGCCCTCACGAGTCGCCTCGGGGCGGCGTGAATCCGAGCGGCCCTCACGACCCTCACGACCTTCACGGGTCTCGGGCTTGCCCTTGACCCCATCGGCCGCTTCGGTGCGACCACCTTCGCGGCTTTCACGGCCTTCGCGGCCCTCACGGCTCTCACGGCCACCGCGTCGGCCATCGCCACCGCGTCCGCCACGCCGACCGTCACGACCGTCGCGCCCATCCTTGCGGTCACGCGAGGCGCCGCCGGCACCGGCCTCACCGGCCACCGAGGCGCTGCCGCCCTTGGCACCCGTTGCCGTCAAGCCGGCGGGGGAGGGGGCTTGCGATGCCGAGGACCCACCGAAGATCCGCTTGATCCAGGCGAAGAAGCCGCCGGAGGGTGCCGGGGCCGCTGCGGCCGTTGGTGCCGATGCGGAGGCCGATGCGGAGGCCGATGCGCCAGACCGTGCCGCGCCGCCCGCGCCCTTGGCGCCGGGCTTGACCGAGGCCGCGGCCTGCGCTGCCACGGGCTCGGTCGGCAGGGGGGCCGGTTCGTCGCGGATCACGCCCTTGATCACCGGCTCTTGCTTGGCCTTGGCCCGATCATTGGCATCCCGGCGGCGCGTGATGGCCACCTCGTCTGCCGGCTCCTCGATCATCGTGTAGGAGGCGCGGAACGATTCCAAGCGCGGGTCGTCGTGGCGCAGGCGCTCGAGCTTGTAGTTCGGCGTCTGCAGGTGCGGGTTCGGAATCAGCAGCACGTTCAGGCGCTGCTTGAGTTCGATGCGCGAAATCTCCTGGCGCTTCTCATTGAGCAGGAAGGACACCACCTCCACCGGCACCTGCACGTGCACGGCAGCGGTGTTGTCCTTCATCGACTCTTCCTGCACCATGCGCAGAATCTGCAGGGCGGAGCTTTCGGTGTCACGGATGTGGCCGGTACCCTGGCAGCGCGGGCAGGTGATGTGCGAGCCTTCGCTCAAGGCCGGGCGCAGGCGCTGGCGCGACATCTCCAGCAGGCCGAACTTGCTGATGGTGCTGAACTGCACGCGGGCACGGTCAAAGCGCAGCGCATCGCGCAGGCGTTGCTCGACCTCACGGCGATTCTTGGACTCTTCCATGTCGATGAAGTCGACCACGATCAGGCCGCCCAGGTCGCGCAG
>JACCDW011194577.1_pt1 | contig 12620 bp, 14 predicted proteins | sample 7449781 | NCBI WGS metagenome assembly JACCDW01 (sample SAMN15323449, study PRJNA562643) | freshwater metagenome | isolation source: river surface water | place: USA:Blue River Watershed | collected 2017-08-18
CCGATCGCAGCATCAGCACCCATGGGTTGGAGCCAAGGACACCCTTCTTGGACAAGCAGTTTGTTGCGGTTGCACGAAGCATCGCAGCGTGCTGGCGCCGACCGATCAAGGGGCGACAGGTAGAAAAATGGATTCTCAGACGGGCCTTTGATGACGGCATAACCCTTCCTCACAAAGTGTTATGGCGTCGCAAAGAGGCATTTAGTGATGGTGTTTCGAGTCAAGAAAAATCCTGGTACCAGGAAATCCAGGATCGCGTGTTGCCCCTCGTTCCCGAAGGTTGGTACGACAAGGCTCAGCGTCATTATACTCATTTACCTCCTCAGACGCCTGAACAGTATTATTATAGATACATTTTTGAGGCAGAATTTAGTCGAACTCCTGTTCCAACTTGCATTCCTTATTTCTGGATGCCCAAATGGTCGCCTGGCGCAACAGATCCCAGTGCCCGCACTCTTGCTGTTTATTCTGAACCATGATCGAGAATTTTAAGCGATAGATCAAACCCTACCCAAGCCAGAAAAAGACCTTCTAGAATCATGAGGCTGGAACTGCTTTGAAGACCATATGCAACAGCACCCAGACCAACAATAACAATTGTTCCTGTCAATGGATACAATGCTTGGAGCATTGACTCTATAGACAGTTTGAGCGGAAAGTTTAGGCTTACATGCGATCCAACAATTCAGGATTAAGATACACAAGTGTTAAGACACTCGCAACTAAGAATATGTAGACGCCCAATTCCTTCATGGTCTGTCCTTTAAAGACCATGTGTATGACGGTATCCGCAATACCCCAGACACCAATCCACCAGGCAATGAGAACAAGGGAATAGAACACCGCTTTGCTTCGTTGGGAAAACGGTAGAGAGGGAGACTCCATCTACTGGGAGGGAAAATTTGATGGTGGCGCGTAGCCTAGTCCAGTACACAACCTTGCGGCAATGTCTGTCTACACAGAGTTAGATCTACGAAAGATGAAAGGGCAAGCTCTGAAAGATACATGGCATGCTATGATTGGAAAACCTGCTGGCTTGAAAAATACAACAGGATTGGGCAATACAGAAGAGATTCTGCAGGCCATTTTGAAAGGCCAATCAGATCCTGAGTTTCTGAAGCAATTCGGAACACGGGTTAAACCTTCAGAACAAACCCAGGAAGTAGACATGCCACCCAAAGCAAAAGTCAAAGATACAGAACGGGTGAAACCGGGTCCCAAACCCAAAGCTGCTTCTGCGAAAAAATCATTGGCTGTTGAATCCACAGAACTTCCACAAACTATTTCCATTGTTCATCGGATTCGCGTTCATAAATTAGTTGTTGATGATGAAGTGTATTTTCTGGATGCCTCTACACAGAAGGTCTATGCTGCTGTAGACAATCGACCTGGGCCTTTCTGTGGCATTTGGAATGCTGAGACGAGATCCGTGGAACCTCAAGAGGACTCCTGAGGCATGAGAGCAGGCCAAGACACAGGGAACGCCTTTTCGAGGAGAGTGCTAACAGCCGTTGCGTAGTCGCGAATTTCTTTTTGTGCGGTGGGATCAAGGCGGAGGCTGCAGAGGCGAGCGTAGGCTGCCAGTGATCCAGTCTCAATGAATTCTGTATACATGCTTTGCGGAAGAACCATCCGTGCTACTTCAGGAGCAACACCATTGTTCAGAAGATTCCTATAAGCATCCATTGCTGCGTGAGTCGCATCATTGATGACTTCATGAGCGTATTCCGCATTGGGAACTGCAGTATCTTTGGATCCCTGCTTCTTGTTGGAATCGCGCTCCCTCAGATCCTCCTTCTTGGGAACGTAGCACTCAGGGGGCGAGTCGACGTAGCGACGGGAGACTTCGTTGCGTGCGAAGCCAATCTGATGGCGGAACCACTCGCGAGCGACAAAGATAGGCATCTTAATACGGAAACGAAGTTGAGGGTGGAAGAAGGGGGTTATGTGATGGTGTTTGGCGAGATAGCGAATGAGTTTTCCATCTTTGTCTGAAAACTCATGCGATTCCTTCGCAAACGACACGCGCGCAGCATTAACAACTGTAAGATCATTGCCAAAGGTCTCGAGAAGCTCAACAAATCCACTTGCATCAAGGACGTTCACTTTCTGAGGAGCAGACATGGTTCTACTGGCTGCCATGAGGTGTTATCGCTCAATTTTTCCACAGCTTGGTGGGTTGAAAGAGCGAGTGTTCCGTGGAAGAGAGAGTTGATGTTGACAGAGGAGCAGTTGCTATCGTTGACAAAGGAGGAAGGCGAACGGGTTTCGGTGTGGGGAGAGAGATCTGGGCTACAAAGGGTGTAAAAAGAGGAGGCCCCTGTGGGTATGTTCGCAACCGTCGGAGAGGCGGCAGCTTTCGAGCAATCAGAGGAGATACATAAATACCCGCTTCGACATAGAAATTTGACATTGTTCTTTTGGTAAGATAGCATATTTTTTCTAGACACTGTCTTCCTCCTGCGGCTGAGAACTCATCGTGCGCATAACCGTGGCCATCTGAGTCTGCATCCGATTAGCAAAGGGGGAAGCCATCGGAGCCAAAGGAGGAGAGGGAGGTGGAGCAGCTCCGATCTCCTCTACCGGATCAGACAGAGACGATCCTAGAGCACGTTGACGGCGGAGACGACCTCCGCGACGAGGGGGCGATTGTGCCCGTGTAGTTGAGCTGCGCATTCCACGGGTAATGCCGAGGAAGGTTGTATGCTGGGCCATCTCAACCGTCTCCATCTGACTGAGGTGTCCCTGGCGAGAGCTGAGGGTCAGGGCATGACGCAGATCCTCTAGGAGGATTGGCTTCAGTGGATTGGATCCGATACGATCATCATCCTCGATTTGTTTAATCAGGGACTCAATATCAGCTTTGAGTTGCGCAGGATCCATCATCATGGAACGGATAGTTGCCACAGAAACCAACTTCATCAGAGAAACCACGCGCTCACGGTACTGGGCCATGATGAGTGAGACAGGAATGTCGCGAATATCAGTCAGGACTCGAGGGTCAACAATCTGATCGATGAGATCGAGATTCCGCATATCCGTTCCCTTGATGCGAATCGGTCCCTGGGAAGGAGAGGAGCGGAAGAGAATAGTGAGTTCTGCATCGGCGTAGACGTCTCCTACAAATACATTGGTCATGCCAGCAGGATCAGTCTCAGTGCGGAACGAGGTCATTGCCTCTGCGCCAGGAGGAAGCTGGACCTCAACCTTTTGCGCACTTACACTTACCAGACCCCCCAGGATGTCGCCAAAGACAGTTGCTACATCCTCTAGATTCTTGACAACATTGTACGCACCACCCCCTGCTTTGGCCAGATTGGTTAGCATCTCTGAGTTGTGATCGACACCGTATGCGACTGTGGTCAACGACAGGCCAGGACTATCGGTCTGAACGCGCTTCAAGATCTCAATGAGTCCCTCCTCTGTATGGACACCAAGATTGGCATGCCCGTCGGTCAGAAGCACAAGCCCCTGCTTGCGTCCAGAGGAAGGAGGCTCCACGAGTGCCCGTGCTTCCAGGAGCCCCGCGCTCATATTGGTGCTTCCATCATCCTTGAGTGAATGGACGCGATAGAGAATCGCCTGACGTTCTTCAGGGGTGGGAATTGCGCGATTCAGAAAGGTCTTTGAGCTGTCTGCAAAGGTCACCAAAGACAGACGATCGTCAGGGCTGAGCAGTTCAAGCAGAAACTGGATGGACTTCTTAACAGAATCCAACTTCTGCTCCATCCCCATTGAGCCGCTGGTATCAACAAGAAGGATCATGTGAATCGGTTGCCGAGAGTTCCGAGTGAGTCCCTTAAGGATAATGCCACCACTGCGCATAAGGGTGGTATCATCCTGAATCTGGGTATAATAAGCAGAGCAGTCCATGGTTCTACAAGGCTGCGATGGAAACTAAACGTTCAATTTTTAGGCAATCGATGGGCATCCAAGTTTGGAGGGTTCTGGAAAAGAGACGGAGGTCACAGTACGAATGGAAGTGGGGAAGCGATGTCCAAACCCTTCTGTTTTGAGTTGGGAAATGGAAGGAACAAAGACCTGTGTATCAACACCGTGAAGAGGAGGTTTTGGAAATCCATTGAATTCACTGGCAGTTACGCTTGTATACGCGCCCATGTTGGGAAACCAGAGCCAATCTCCAACTTCCAACTCTTCCATATCGTCAGAATCAGCGATCATATCAAGGCTGTCGCAGGTGCGTCCAAAAAGAGTTCCTTTTCCACGTCTCCGCATGTCTGCATCTTTGTTTGTAAAGGAGACTGGAACCCTCATCCACATAGGTTGCTGGTGATCAAAGGGAATACAAGAGAACTGTCCATAGAGACTCTCATCAATGGTGTATCTCCAGCCTCCCGTTTTCAAATTCGGTTTCTTGCCAATGACCTGTACAAACAAGTCAAAGGCGTTCGTGGCAAAAAATCGTCCAGGCTCTCCAATGTATTGAAGAGGCCGTTTGTCATAATGCGCCATCGCAAGTCGAATCTTGCGTGCATGGCGTTCAAATTGGTCTACATTGGATGAGAAGCCTCCTCCAATGTCTACTGTATCGGCATCATGGCCTGCTTTGTTCAAGATTGTTATGCTTTCGTGTGATTTCTGAATGGCTTTCTTGTATTGGTCCGAGTCCATACATCCAGACCCTACATGGAAGCTAACACCCTTCAAAGGAATTCCTAGGGACTTTGAGTACTTTGCAAGATCCTCCACTTTTTCAAGGGGAAGTCCAAATTTGCGTGAGAAGGGCATGAGGCTCTTGTCGTCCTCGACAAGAAGGCGAATCAAGGAACCTCCCTGCCACTGCAAACCCTTCAATTTATCAATCTCCTCAAAGGAATCCACGACTGTGGTTGGCGATCCGAGCGCTTTGGCTTTGACCAAATCGCGCATAGGTTTGCACGGGTTCGCGTAAACCACATGATCCCGAAACTCACCTTTTCCATGTCCAATCTCGGCGACTTCCATCAATTCCCGACCGGAAGCACAATCAAATCCTGCTCCCAATCCTGATAGAGTTTTCAGCAAAGAACGATCCGGGTTGCATTTGATGGCGTAATAAGGACGGACCGTACTCAATTCCTTTGTCCACAAATTCCAATTGGAATGGACTCTTGCTCGCGCAAACACATAGAAAGCACCATACTCAGAACGAAAAGACCGGACAATCGATTGAAGCCCCTGCAGCGTGATACCGATAGTTAGACTTGCGAAAAAAATGCTTAGGCCGTAGCGAAATTTCAAACGTCCCACTAGAATGGCCTTGCGTGCATTTCCTGGATTGCCTCTTCCATTGACACTTGAGGAGGTCGATACACGATTTACAACAATGGTCCAATCTGCGATCGGAACAGTTCCCATCCAATCGCAGCACTTGGGAAATTGTGCCAGTGATAGTATTCAGATCGTCATGTTTTTTTCAGATTATATTGGAAAGTCCTATCGCCAACAAGCAGTTGACCTTTACAACCGATATGGTGAAGATGTGTTTGCTCTACGGCCACCCGAAACATCCTTGACGAATTTGTATGAGGCGTATCGAATCAATTCGATTCAGCGATTTCTTAAATTAGTTGCTTCGTTGCATCGGAAAGCAGCACCGGTTCCTGGCTCATTTGCAATGGTCAGGCGTTCAGCAAGCAACAGGAATGAATATGCTGAGCAATACGGAAAACATGAAGAATATGGTGTTGAATGTTCGTTATTGATTGGAAAGATAGGAATTATGGGACGCCGCGTGGATCCTTCCCTGCGAGGGGAATACAATTCCTATAGCTATAGACCTGATGTCTACAACCCTCTAAAAAACTATTTGATGAGCAAAGTTGGTCCTGGTCGCGCAGAAATGGTTATTGGAACAGGGGATTTGAGACGAGACAGACAACTTGTCCTAGGTTCTGGGTTTGTAGGAGCAGGGGCTGGGCCTAGGCGGCAGTTTGTGGGTGTTCAAGTGTTCCTGAATGAGAATCGCGCAGGTGGATATTTTCATACGTTTACACTCATTAAAATTAATGGAGGTTGGTATATCGGCGACAATGAAGTAGGACTCTTAAGTCCTCGGACACCGTTTACCGATGATGATATTTTGAATAACACAATACGGATCGATTCCACCATTAGCAGAGGGATGTTTGCTTTAGTTCCATCACACCAACGAACGTATACAATGGCAAGGCATACGATGACACTTGATTACAGAGGAACAGGAACTGGAGTTCCCTATGCAAATGCTGTGGAAACTGCATACACAAGACCAGGTGATTCTACCGCATGGGCCGTTCGTACGTATTTTGTATATACACCACCTCAAGAAAGGGCTGTTCCAATGGATGTCAACAATTCCGTTGTTGCTCCGAGTGTACCTCGTCGTGCAGTAGGACGCAATGCTATGGATGTTAACAATTCTGCTCCAGCACCAGTCCGCAATGCTATGGAGGTCAATGAGGCTTTAGTTGCTGCTGGTGCGGGTCCAGAAGCCTATCGCCCTCGTGCTCCTGCATTTGGAAGACCAATCGGCTTCTCCATGCCTTTTAGCGCTACCCCGTATCGCAATTTTCCGCCAGGACGATATGGTGGTCGTCGCAAAACCAATCGCAGACGCTCAACGCGGAAGGGATCTAAGAAGCAAACAAAGAAGCATTAACAATGCCAAGACTTCATCTTCAAGTCTGTGCGGGATTCGCAAATCGGTTGCGAGCTCTCGTGTCAGGCATTCGGGCTGCAGAGTCCATGAATCTTGATTTAGTGGTTCATTGGTTTCCGAAATCACCTGAATGTGCGTGTTCTTTTCAGTCGATACTGGATCTGAAGAGCCTTCCAAAGCGAGTCAAAGTCGTTTCGGAAGACTTGTATCAAGCCCAAGAAATCTTGTCGCGAGACGATTGGAATGCCTTTATTGCGCAGTGGGATGGCAAATCGGATCTTGTTATGAAATCCTATGGAATCTTTTATACAGATGATCTCTGGGAGAAAACCCTTCGATCCCTTCGACCCAGTCTTCAGGTCCAACAAGTCTTGTCCGAACGCTGCAGAGGTGTTGTTTGGAAAGAAGCCATTGGCATTCACATTCGTCGGACAGACAACATCAAATCCATTCAAGGCTCGCCATTGGAGAGCTTTTTAAGGTGGATGCGTGCTAGACCCGAAACTCTGTTCATAGTTGCGACAGACGACGTGGACATACGAGGACAACTCGTATTAGAATTTGGATCACGTTGTGTGTTCCCAGCTGCTGTTTTATCAAGAAGAACAGAAGCCGCCATGATTCATGGTGGTGCAGATTTCTTTGCCTTGTCGCTGTGCTCTCAGATTCTTGGATCGGTTGCATCCTCCTTTTCGGAGATGGCAGCGCGCTATGGCAATATACCGTTGATCCTCGCGACTTAGACAATTTCAATCCAACGTGCATTGGCATATGCATCTGAATTATTGGTCCAGGAGCCTGCTGCGATGAGCAGCACATCAGGATTACCCTTGACATCGGAACTGAATTGGGTTCTTGTAACAAGTTCTGAACTCGCAAGAGCATCCTGAAGGCTTGTTCGTGTACTGGCAAATCCACTCCGAATACACAATCCTCCAGAGACCGTGCGTGTGCTGCCTGTGGCACTTTCTAGATAGGCATACTCCATCATGGATCGTGGATCTGGATGAGGTGTCCATGTTATAGATCCTGATACAGTCGCATTTCGAAACACAGAATAAAATCCAGCATCTTTTAAGAAAAGTTCGACATCCAAGAGTTTCCAAGTTGCTCGACAATATTTTTGCTGAAGGCGAAGCAACAAAAGAGGTCGCAAGATGCTAGGATTTCCTGTGTCTACTTTGTTAACAGTTAGATTTGAAGGAAGTGAAAAGATAGCTCCAAGCGTTACATAATCGCCTCCAATTTGTCCCGATGCACAAATTGCAGCCATACTTGCAGCATTGGTAGACCCTCCTGCAACTTTCTCAATCTCATAGCGAATCGGCAATTTATTCAAATGAGTATAGGCCCTTCGTATCGTGCGTGATGGATCATTGCCAAACACGTGGCAATAAATGGGGACACCGTCCGCATACAACCCCATGCGGAAAATTCCAACACCGAGCCATTGACGTTCAATAAAAAAGAGAGCAGTTGGAGAACTCGCAGATAAAACAAATCCACTTGGAGAGGTTGCAGGATTTCCATTGACTGTATCCGAATTCCAATTGGCTTGTGCGATACGAGTGACATTCGCTATATTGTCAGGGCTGTTGTAGCGCTCGACAACAAACCATTCGTTGCCAGACAATTCAAAGAAGTGTCCCATACTGGGTTGGTCAGTTTCCACACCGGTTCCACCATAGATAGAACTTTGATACAAAAACGGTGGCGACCCTGTTGTTCCAGCAGGCGTGTTTTTGTCGCGATAATCATCATAAATCCCCGCGCGAACGGCCACAGAGTTATCAAAGGTTCCAGAATATTGGGGAGACAAGGTCAAGCAGACAACGTGGCCTTTGCCAGGTTGATAGAGTTGGTATTCGAGACTCTGTTCGACTGCACGACCTCCATTTCCTGAGACAGTCAATTGGACAAGTGTATTGCTAATGTCGACAAAAACGGATCCTGTTCCTGAGCTCACATATCCTACCGATTCATAGGTTGGTGTAAAGGCGTGGTGATTTGTAAAGATTGTGGTAGGCGTATCCACCAATAATTGGTGAAAGACGTCCAAGGTAGCATTTACAGCATTGGTTGAGACCGCTCCAGAGACAAATGTGGAAATTCCAGCACCACACAACTTTACACAATCAATTGTACTTACACTTGAATAATTTGAACCCGATCCACAGGGCGAGCAATTCATGCTGTTTTTTCTAGTAGGAAGAGACAGAATGAATAAGTATGAAAACGCGGGACAAGTGCAGTCCTCAGGGCAACAGGTAACCATCGCCTATCCCAAACGAAACGAACGGAGAGAAACAACTATCCTGCTTGAAATCAACAGCCGTGATCGCAATCTTCAACAATATCCTTCTGCCAGCGACTTTCGCTTTCGTTTGTTTCGTCCTCTCAAAGACGTTGTCAAGATTCAAATTGCTGGAGGAACCATTCCAGGGTGCCTCTACAACATTAACAAAGAATGGAACGTCTTCACATTTCAAGAAAATACACGCAAATGGAATGTCATTGTTCCTCCCGGGCGCTACACATATGAAACTATCTGTCGAACCTTCGCAAATGTTCTAAATGGTTTGCCTGGTATAACCAATACGTATGTAGTTTCCATTGATACAACAACAGGTCTATTGAATCTGCAGAGAGCATCAGGTGTTGCGAATTTTGGATTGTTGTTCAGAACAGGTGATTTTATAGATTTTTATGACCAAAACAATACTCTCCAAAAAATTAATACACCTGCAAAGCTCCTCGGATTTGGGCGTGAAGACTATTTCAATGCTGGAGCCAACATTTTCTCACCGTTTGTTGTGGATCTCGATTTCCTTCTCAATCGCTGCTATGTCTACATGAATCATGACAACGCACAAGATCTCAATACAATTGAGCGATCCGTAGGGAGACAACAGCCCCACGCAATTGTGTATTTTGATGAATTGCGAAACAACTACAAATTCTTAAACAAAGAGACCTTTGAACCCTTGTATTTGTCGTATCCTGCGCCCATCTCACGCATTGCCACGTTAGAAATATCCTTGCGCGATGAATTTGACCGATGTGTTGATCTGAATGGACGCGATTTTACTTTGCTTTTGGAGGTGGTTGTGTTGGACTAGCCTGTTTGAATCCATGGGTCTTGCCTACGAAATGAGAAGACCCGAGCATCTGAGTTGCGAGTGCTTGAAGTTCTTGCTCCTTGGGAGGAGCTAGCTTCAAATACTCTTTTTCCTTCGCATTGTGAGGATGGGGAGGTTGAAAGGTAAGAGTTTCGGAAGACATGGTTCTACTGGTGCTTAGGTGTTGCACCAGCGCAATTTTCCCAAGGCTCCTATAGATGGCTACGCCAGAGGAGATGCTTGATCAAATTCAAAAGGTGGGAAAGCCCTTGGCCTCCTTTGCCAAAGGACAGACCATCCATGTCTCCAACAAAATGCGGAAAGGGTATTCCTATGTCTTAGAGGAGGCTCCTGGAACAAACTTTGCGAATGATTTCAAGCCTGCCTTGACCCCTGGAGAAATTCTGGCCTTGGGAGCCTTCGAAGGAAAGTATCTGAATGACTGCATCGGAGAATTCCCAGCGGAATGGTACTTGAACGCCTTAGCATTGGGAAAACTCTCACCTCAACGTCCTGATGTAAGTCTGAATCTGTTTCAGATTAAATCACGACTTCCTTTGAGCCAATGGGAGAAAAATGGATGGGTTCCCCCGTATTATGGAAAACGACGCCATTCCGACAGTATGGGCCGCGATATTTTAAATGATCCCAAGGAAAATCCCGATGAGCGTGGATGGTTTCAATGGTATTGCCGCTATTGGATGGGACGTCGTCTTCCTGAACTCGACAAAGTTCAGATTGGCCGTTGGAAAGCGTTTACACGCCATGCTGGGGCCATTAAGAAGAACTGTAAAGCGGGCGATTTGACATGCAGACCGAAACAGCGGCAGGCGTTGCTTCATTGGGCGTACAATCCGTATATTTGAATCTCCATGGTCTGTCTTGACATTCCATTGATACCACATTATTCGAGGAATCTAAGACACGTAGATACAGTCTATGTGCCTTGGATTCTTCTAACGCCGTTTTGGCTTCGATCCAACTCGTCGTTTTCAGACAGAGCCACGGACTCAAACAGGGAGCTGATTGATTCCAGATCTCATAGATCATTCTACAGGAATGAATCTTCTTAGAAAATACGATTCAACGCAGCTTTTGTCAATGCCATCAAAATACCCCCCCACAAACTATCAAGCAAGGCAAACTGAAGAGTATATTTCTTGAACATCGCATAGTTTGTAAAATCGTAGACGGCATAGACTGCTACGCCCATTTGAAAGGCTTCGGCAACGGATTCCGCCTTGGAAACCAGGTATGCCAGGGCAAGATAGACAACAAGGGCTGGAGCCATACGAAGAGAAAGCTCGGATCCTTGCATTTTTAAGATCATCGTTTGCGCTGTCTCCCCGATGAAAAGGAGCCACGGCAAGTCGAATAGGATTAAGAGAAGGACTGTGGTTCCAAAGATTTGGAGGTCGCGGTTCATCTAAATACAAGGGATCTTTTTCATTCTAGAATGCATGCGATCAAGGCCATTTTGTTTGACCTCGACGGTGTTTTGTTAAATTCACGCGTTCTTCACTACGAGACCTTCCGTTATGCTCTTCTAGAAATCCTTCCAGGCAGAGACTTGTCCTGGACTGAGCATGAAAGCAAGTTTGATGGATTGTCCACGAAACTCAAGATTCAGAAATTGATCGAATCGGGGGAAATAACGGAGGAGCAAGGAGAACAGCTCTTTGCCAAAAAACAAGCGTTAACACAAGAGCGACTTGTTCAGGATGTGCAGCCGAGAGAAGGACTCAAGCTTCTCCTTCAAACCCTGAACAACGAGGGATTTCGACTCTTCTGCTGTTCGAATTCTATCCGCAGAACCTTGGATACATGTCTCACTCGCTTAGGAGTTCTACCTCTGTTTGAGGCAACCTACAGCAATGAGGATGTCAAAGCACCCAAGCCGTCGCCTGAAATTTACCAGTTAGCCATGAAGCAGTGCTTTTTGAATCCGCACGAGTGCCTTATTGTAGAAGACAGTGCTGTTGGAAAAGCAGCTGCTTATGCTTCAGGTGCCCATGTATTGGAAGTGGAAGATGCAGAAGACTTGACACCCTCTTTGCTTCGCTCGACACTGTATGCTCTCGACAAACAACATCCTGTTTATCCTCGTACCCTGCCGTTTGGAAAGCCACTTGTCTTTCATGTTGTCATACCTATGGCAGGAGAAGGATCTCGATTCCGAAATGCTGGCTTCTCCATGCCCAAACCTTTTATTCCCGTCGGAAGCAAACCCATGATTCAGTGGGTCATTGAAAATATGATTCCCAAGCATATTCCCTTGGATCATTACAAACTCAAGTTTCATTTGATTGTACGATCGTCGCATGTCCAAGGAAACAGTTTGGATCGGTTGTTCTGGGATGTTCCTTCAAATGTCAGCTACACCTATCATACTACAGATGGTCTGACGGAAGGAGCTGCTTGCTCTGTTCTTTTGGCAGAATCTGAAATCAACAATGATGAGCCTCTTTTGATTATCAACTCAGACCAATTTCTCGAGTGGAATCCCGACGTGTTTTACAAATGTTTGATGAATCCTGAATATTCTGGATCTATCCTCACCTTTTATCAACCGGATCGAACCGATTTGAAGTGGTCCTATGCAAAGGTGGATGGAGACGGCCTCGTCACAGAAGTTCAAGAGAAGCAATGGATTTCTCCGTATGCGACAGTAGGCCTCTATGGGTGGAGAAAAGGAAGCGACTATGTTCGATATGCAAAGCAAATGATCGCCAAAAACATTCGAGTCAAGAATGAATTCTATGTCTGTCCTGTTTACAATGAAGCGATTCAGGACGGTCAAAAGCTCCGTGTGAAACTTTGTTCGGGCATGTGGGGATTAGGAGTTCCTGAAGACCTAGAGA
>JACCDW011437683.1_pt1 | contig 12620 bp, 10 predicted proteins | sample 7449781 | NCBI WGS metagenome assembly JACCDW01 (sample SAMN15323449, study PRJNA562643) | freshwater metagenome | isolation source: river surface water | place: USA:Blue River Watershed | collected 2017-08-18
CCATCTGCTGAAATTGACATGGCATTTGGTAGCGGTAAGTTGGCAGGGCGTTGGTTAGAGATTTCTGGTGCCGGTCAGGTTCATCCAACGGTGCTTCGTAATATGGGCTTAGACCCAGAGCGTTACATTGGTTTTGCTTTTGGCTCAGGTTTAGAGCGCTTAACCATGTTGCGTTATGGCATTGATGATTTACGTTTGTTCTTTGAAAACGACATTCGTTTCTTATCTCAATTTCCAGCTTAATTCAGACTGAGCAACTACTATGCAATTTTCAGAATCTTGGCTCAGACAGTACGTCAATCCTGATCTAACAACGGATGAGTTATCGCACGCTTTGACCATGGCTGGTCTTGAAGTAGAAGAAACACGTCCTTTAGCGCCAGCATTCTCTCAAGTAGTGGTGGCTGAAATTTTAGAAGCAACACAACACCCTGATGCTGATCGTTTACGTGTTTGTAAAGTCAATGCCGGTGGTGAGCCGCTTCAAATTGTTTGTGGTGCACCGAATGCTCGTGTTGGTATCAAGATTCCTTGTGCTTTAGTAGGTGCACAACTACCCCCTGCTGAAGAGGGCGGTAAACCATTTGCTATTAAATTAGGCAAGCTGCGTGGTGTTGAGTCTCAAGGTATGTTGTGCTCAGGTAATGAATTGGGTATTCCGCAGGAAGCCGATGGCATCATGGAATTGCCTGCTGATGCACCGGTGGGAACCAACATTCGTGAGTATCTCAAGCTTGACGATACTATTTTTGTGATTAAGCTTACCCCTAATAAAGCGGATTGTTTGTCGATCCTAGGTGTGGCTCGTGAAGTTGCTGCCATCACTGGCGCCAAGCTATGTGTGCCTCAAGTTGAAGTACAAGCTAGCACAATCAAAGACAGTATCAAAGTTAGTATTGATAACCCAGAATTGTGTGGACGCTTTGCGGGTCGTGTGATCAAGGGTGTGAATGCTAAAGCGACTACACCAGCTTGGATGGTTCGTTGCCTTGAGGGTGCTGGTCAAAGAAGTATTTCTGCTTTGGTGGATATCTCTAACTATGTGATGTTAGCGATGGGTCAACCAACGCATGTTTTTGATTTGCAAAAAATCAAAGGCGATCTCACAGTACGTTGGGGTCGTGAAGGTGAAGAATTAGAGCTATTGAATGGTCAAACAGTTTCTGTTGCGCCATTGAATGGTCAAGGTGTCGGTGTGATTGCCGATGCTCATGGCGTTGAAAGTGTCGCTGGCATCATGGGGGGTAACCCAAGCTCTGTCACATTAGATACACAAGATATTTATGTTGAATCAGCTTTCTGGTGGCCAACAGCGATTCAAGGACGCGCAAGAAGATTCAACTTCTCAACAGATGCTGCTCATCGTTTTGAGCGTGGTGTCGATCCAGCTGCTACGGTTGAAGCTTTAGAGTTGGTTTCTAGTTTGATCGTTCAAATTTGCGGTGGTCAATTAGGTGCTGTGGATGATCAAGTGATCAACATGCCACAACGTGCTGATGTGCGTTTACGTGTATCACGTGCTCAAAAAGTGATAGGTGTGCCATTAACAGCTGATGTTATTGCAGGTTTATTTGATCGTATTGGTTTGCAATATCAGCGTGAGGGTCATGAAGCTTTTGTGGTGAAAGCCCCTAGCTATCGCTTTGATATTGAAATTGAAGAAGACTTAATTGAAGAAGTTGCACGTCTTTACGGCTTTGAAAATATTCCAGCCAATCCACCGGTAGCTGCTCAAAAAATGTTGGGCACTAAAGAGGCAAGTCGCAGTATTCATGGGATGCGTCATGCAGTTGCTGCAAGGGGCTATCAAGAAGTGATGAACTTTGGCTTCATTGATGCTGAAACTGAAGCTCAATTAGCGGGCAATCAAAACCCTATCCAAGTTCGCAATCCTATTGCCAGCCAGTTATCAGTGATGCGTAGTCAATTGATCGGTGGCTTGGTACAAAATTTACGTCAAAACTTAAACCGCAAAGCAACTCGCGTGCGTTTATTTGAAGTGGGTCGTGTTTTCTTGCGTAACCCTGAAGCTCAAGTTGGTGAGTTAAGCATTGCTGGTTACGATCAGCCGATTCGTGTGGCTGGTTTGGCTTATGGTTCTGCAGCGCCAGAGCAGTGGGGTATTGCCAATCGTTTGGTTGATTTCTTTGATGTGAAAGGTGATGTTGAAGCTCTTTTAGCACCTTTGGAATTAAAGGCAAAAGCGATTACACACCCAGCATTGCATCCTGGACGTAGTGCAGAATTAAGTATTAAAAAACGCGGCAAAGAGATTTCATTAGGTTTTGTTGGTGAGTTACATCCTCGTTGGCAACAAGCTTATGGTTTGCCAAGTGCACCAGTTTTATTTGAAATTGATTGGGCAGTGATCCAAGAAATTGGTTTACCAAGTTTGGGTGTTATTAGTAAGTTCCCAGCGGTGACCAGAGATTTAGCTGTTGTGGTGCAGCAATCTGTCACAGCAGCACAATTAATGGATGCGATGAAATCTTCTAAGCAGCCATTAATTAAGAAGATTGATTTATTTGACGAATTCAAGCCCTCTGAGGGTCGCATGGGTGGTATGGCGGCTAATGAGAAGAGTTTGGCATTCAGAATTACTTTGTCAGATGAATCAGGTACATTACAAGATGCACAGATTGAACCAGTGATTTCTAGTTTGCTTGACGCCATGAGCGTAAAATGCCAAGCTAGAATTCGTTAATAAAACCAGAAACTGATTAAGAATCTAAAGAGAAGCGGAGACCTGATATGAGCGAAGCGGGCACGATTACTAAAGCAGAACTATCAGACGCCTTATTTGACCAAGTGGGTCTTAATAAGCGTGAAGCAAAAGATTTGATCGATTCATTCTTTGAAACGATTAGCGCATCTTTGGATTCGGGTGTTGATGTCAAGATTTCTGGTTTTGGCAATTTCCAATTACGCGAAAAATCAGCTCGCCCAGGTCGTAATCCAAAGACTGGAGAGTTGGTGCCTATTTCAGCAAGACGTGTGGTGACATTCCATGCAAGCCAAAAGCTGAAAGATAAGGTCGATCCAAAACTCTAACGAGTTTCAATTATGGATAAGCAAGTCAACGGCATGATTGCCGGGGAATCCCTCCCTCCAATTCCGGCTAAGCGTTACTTCACCATTGGTGAGGTGGGTGAGCTTTGTGATGTGAAACCTCATGTTTTGCGTTATTGGGAGCAGGAGTTTAACCAGCTAAAACCACAAAAACGTCGGGGAAACCGTCGTTATTATCAGCACCATGAAGTTGTTCTTATTCGAAGAATTCGTGAACTACTCTATGAAGAAGGTTTTACGATCAGTGGTGCTCGTATTAGATTAGGTGAGTCGAACGATACGCCAGTCAATGGGGATGCTTCATTGCGTGAAGAGTTGCAAGCAGTTCTGCGCATTCTCTCTAGTTGATACAATTTTCTTTTTAGTCGGGGCGTAGCGCAGCCTGGTAGCGTACTTGCATGGGGTGCAAGTGGTCGGAGGTTCAAATCCTCTCGCCCCGACCAGTTCATAGTCTCTGCTAACGAGGTTTTTCTATGATGAAAAAACTTTTAATTCTAAGTTTGATGCTACTCAGCTCTATAGCTACTGCTCAAGTGGAACGACCTCATGAGCAGCTCATATCCGTCACTCTTCAAGATGGTGTCAAGCAAGAAGGTGTCTTATCTCGAGCAAGCAGCTTAAGTCAGCCCACTCATTTAGCTATCCTTTTACCTGGATACCCCTCTGTTGTAAGACCTGTAGTAGAAGGGGAGACGCTTAACTCATCTAAGTTGAGTGGTAATTTTTTAATTCGTGCACGTCGTCATTTGATTAGTCAGCAGTTAGCGACATTGATTGTGGATTGCCGTTCTGACAGCGGAGATACTTGTTCTAGTGCATACCAAGCTTCGTTGGCTCGCCATCAAGATATCTCTCAATTAATTCTTCAAGTTAAAAAAGACTTTCCAAGTATTCAAAAGATTTGGTTAGTGGGTACTAGTATGGGGACGATTTCTTCATCATTTATGCCTACGTACGATTCCAGTATGTATGCAGGTGCCATTCATACAGCATCGATTACTGAGCCCTATGCAAGAAATTCTTATCGTGAGTTAGGTGATTTTGATTACAAGAAAGCTAAACTCCCTCAAGTATTCATTCATCACCAAGAGGACCCTTGCTTCATTACCACCCACTCAGGTGCCAAAACGATTGCAGATAAATTCCAAATTCCTCTCATGACAGTGCAGGGTGGTAGTGACTTCAAAGGTGATGCTTGCAAGGCATTCACTCAGCATGGCTTTAGAGGTAAGGAGCGTGAGGTCATGTTGGCGATTCAGAAAATCATCCTCACTGGTCGTGTGACTGAATTAGTTATTCAATAAAACTAACTAAAAATACTGCACCCAACTGTCAACTAGCCATTCCCATCCCTCGTTAAAGGGTAAATGACAAGGAGTTGGTATGACTAAGTTCCAAAAGCTAATGGCTGTTACTCTTTTAACTGGGTTACTAGGCTCTAGTTGGGCGCAAGCGGGCGGTCGACACTATTCGTCACATCATCATTCTTATCATCGTCACTCTAGTGACTGGATCTTGCCAGCTGTTGTGGGCGGTTTAGTAGTCTACTCAGTGACTCAACCTCGAGTTGTTTACAGTGAGCCCGTGTATGTTCAAAGGGCGCCTGTAGTGATTGCGCCACCGCCTCCTCCTCAGCCACTATTGGCGCAAAACCTACCGCCTGTTTGGTATTTCTGCTCATCTAGCCAGACTTATTACCCTTATGTTCAAAGCTGCCAAGAGGGTTGGAAGGTCGTGCCAGCAACCCCTGCCCATTAATCAACCCAGTTTATTTTCGTTTTATTGAGTCTTAATACAATGAAGGTATTTTGAATATTAATTAATTTATTTATATTAAATAAATGTTATATATATTATAAGTAACATTAACCTATATTAAATAAGTTATTTGAAAAGTTAATCTATGTATATAATCTAGCCTTGTAAGCTAAAATTATTTATAAAGATTAACACATTCATAATACGGAGAATAAATGGCTACTTATCAAGAGTTATTGGCGCAAAAAGAAGCTTTAGAAAAACAAATTATTGAAGCCAAAGCCCGTGAAAAAGCAGAAGGTATTGCTAAGGCAAAAGCGATTATTGAGCAATACAACTTGAGCGCTTCTGATATTTTTAGTCGTAAAGGTGCTGCAGGTTCTCGCGGTGGCAAAGTAGCTGCTAAATACCGCAACCCGAATACAGGTGAAACCTGGACAGGTCGCGGTAAAGCCCCAAAATGGATTGAAGGGCAAGATCGTAGCCGATTTGCAATCTAATCAGTCATTGACTCATTAGTTTAAAAAGGACCTGTTAATCAGGTCCTTTCGCATTTCTTAGCCATGCAATCAAGGATTAAATTCTCCATCTTTTCAGAGAATTTAAGATTAACGCTACCATCCTCCAATAATAGGTGGTCCTTTTGATAGGATCTAATCATCGGATTATGAGTAGGTTTACGACCTGCTTTCAATTTGCCATCACTACCTGTTTCAGGTGACATTTTTAATACTTGAGGATGTATTTTCAAAAATGCTTCCTCTACCAATACAGGGATATGTTTGGTATGAGTATTTCGGCTGAGATAATGCAATAAATGAACCTGTTCAACAGGTGAAATCGCTGAATCTAGATAAATCACATCAGGCGCTAAGGATACTGATTGCATTAATGCCTCTAATGTATCAGCGCATAAATGCAAATCAAGCTCAGATTTCCAAGGGGAAGTGAAGCTCTTAAACTCTTCGAAAGTATCACTTCTTCTTAGAATCGCTAGCAACAGGAATTGATCCCCACATCTTTGCCTAATGCCAAGGCGTCTTCTTTTGAGTAGTTGCTCTAAAGAGGACATTAGGATGCGGCGATGACCGCCTTGGGTCTTCCAGGCTAGCAATTCCCCTGTTTCAACCATCTTTTGGACGGTACCCAGTGATACTTGAAGGTGCCGTGCACTTTGACGGGTACTCAAGTAGTCCTTGGGGTTTTCTATATTTTTGATTTTCATCATTATTTCCTAATAAACAATTCAAGGAGATTCAATCGTAAATAGGATTTTTTGCTTTGAATATCAGACATTTCTGATTTTGTTGTAGGAAATTTCTTACAAGACACTTGCTAAAAGCCCTTATTTTCTTAGGGGAAAGACCTAACTGTTTCCCCTAAGCCTTAGGTTTACAGTGTTATCGAGTAAAAAAGTAAGGCGGATAAGGGCTTAAGCGTGTTAAGCTCTCATCTGCGGAAAATCCTTCCGTTGCAGTTACAACTAGTTCGCAATCCGCTAACCGGTCAAGCCGTGTCGCGGAAGGTCTTAACCCACTACAAATTCGGGATACCCGATGAAAGGTGAGCAATATGATGCAGTCCTACAGAGGTAGTTCTTATCTCTTTGGCGGAAACGCCCCTTACGTAGAAGAGCTCTACGAAGCCTATCTTGAAAACCCAGCTTCTGTTTCTGACTATTGGCGTGAGTATTTTGATAACGTTCAATTAGTTCCAGCCGTTGATGGTTCAACTAAACACGATGTACCCCATGCACCTGTGATCAGTGCTTTCGCTGAGCGTGCAAAGCAAGGTCCAATCCGTGTGATTAACGATTCAGCGGATTCTGAGTTAGGTCGTAAGCGAGTGGCTGTTCAGCAATTAATTGCTGCTCACCGAAACGTTGGTAACCGTTGGGCTGATTTAGACCCACTCAAGCGCACTGAGCGCCCAAATATTCCTGAGCTTGATCCAGCCTTCTATGGTTTGGGTGATGCTGATATGGATATCGTATTCAATACAAGCAACACATTCTTTGGCAAAGACAAGATGACTTTGCGTGAGTTGTTGCAAAACTTGCGTCAGACATACTCAAGCACGATTGGTGCTGAGTTCATGTATATCACTGACCAAAACCTGAAGCGTTGGTGGCAAGAGAAGTTAGAGTCTTCACGTGCGACGCCAGCTTTCTCACCAGAGAAAAAGAAACAAGTTTTAGATCGTTTAACAGCCGCTGAAGGTTTAGAGCGTTACTTGCATACTAAGTATGTGGGTCAAAAGCGCTTCTCTTTAGAAGGCGGCGAGAGCTTTATCGCTTCTATGGATGAAGTGATTCGTGTGGCGGGTACTGCTGGCGTTCAAGAGATCGTTATCGGTATGGCTCACCGTGGACGTTTAAACGTATTGGTGAACACATTAGGCAAGATGCCTAAAGACTTGTTTGCTGAGTTTGATCACACAGCACCAGAAGATTTACCTGCTGGTGACGTGAAGTATCACCAAGGTTTCTCAAGCGATGTGACAACCCCTGGCGGTCCTGTTCACTTGTCATTAGCATTTAACCCATCTCACTTAGAAATTGTGAACCCAGTGGTGGAAGGTTCTGTACGTGCACGTATGGATCGCCGCGGTGACGCAACAGGTGATCAAGTGATGCCGATTTTGGTTCACGGTGACGCAGCGGTAGCTGGTCAAGGTGTGGTTCAAGAAACTCTAGCGATGGCTGAGGTGCGTGGTTACTACACAGGTGGCACGATCCACATCGTGATTAACAACCAAATTGGTTTCACAACATCAGATCCACGTGACTTGCGTTCGACGCTTTACTGTACAGATATCTTGAAAACAATCGAGGCACCTGTATTACACGTTAACGGTGATGATCCTGAAGCTGTCGTATTGGCGACTCAGTGGGCGGTTGAGTATCGCAACACATTCAAAAAAGATGTGGCGATCGACATCATCTGTTTCCGTAAGTTGGGTCACAACGAACAAGATACACCTGCATTGACACAACCTTTGATGTACAAAAAGATTGCTCAGCATCCAGGTACACGTAAGTTGTATGCAGACAAATTAGAAGCTCAAGGTGTTTTGCCGGCTGGTGGCGGTGACGAGATGGTGAAAGCCTATCGTTCTGCGATGGATGCTGGTAAGCACACAGTGGATCCTGTGATCTCTAACTTCAAAGGCAAGTACGCAGTTGATTGGACACCATTCTTAAACAAGAAGTGGACTGACTCTGCTGATACCGCTATTCCGCTTGCTGAGTGGAAGCGTCTTGCTGAGAGAATCACAAAAGTGCCAGAAGGCTTCAAGCCCCACAATCTCGTGGATAACGTTTTAAATAACCGTGCTGCGATGGGTCGCGGTGAGGTGAACGTTGACTGGGGTATGGGCGAGCACATGGCTTTTGCTTCATTGGTAGCGAGTGGATATCCGATTCGTTTGTCTGGTGAAGACTCAGGTCGCGGTACTTTCACACACCGTCATGCGGTGATTCATGATCAAAATCGTGAAAAGTGGGATACAGGTACTTATATTCCTTTGCAGCACGTTGCTGATAATCAAGCACCATTTACTGTGATTGACTCTATCTTGTCAGAAGAGGCGGTTCTTGGTTTTGAATACGGTTACGCAGCAGCAGAACCTAATACATTAACTATTTGGGAAGCTCAGTTCGGTGACTTCGTGAACGGTGCACAGGTTGTGATCGACCAGTTCATCGCTTCAGGTGAAGTGAAGTGGGGTCGTGCGAATGGTCTTGTGATGATGTTGCCTCATGGCTACGAAGGTCAAGGTCCTGAGCACTCATCTGCTCGTCCAGAGCGCTTTATGCAGTTATGTGCTGATATGAATATGCAAGTTGTTCAACCAACAACAGCATCTCAAATCTTCCATTTATTGCGTCGTCAAATGATTCGCCAGTTCCGTAAGCCTTTGGTGATCTTTACGCCTAAGTCATTGTTGAGAAACAAAGATGCCACATCACCTATTACTGAATTCACAAAAGGTGAATTTAGAACAGTGATTGGTGAGATGGATGACAAGATTGATCCTAAGAAGGTGACTCGCGTGATTGCATGTTCAGGCAAGGTTTATTACGACCTAGTGAAAGCGCGTGAAGCTAAGAAACAAGATGATGTTGCTGTGATTCGTGTGGAGCAGTTGTATCCATTCCCACACAAAGCATTTGCTGCAGAAATGAAGAAATATCCAAAAGCTACTGAGATTGTTTGGTGTCAAGATGAGCCACAAAACCAAGGTGCTTGGTTCTTCATTCAGCACAACATCCACGAGAACATGGTTGAAGGTCAGAAGTTGGGTTACTCAGGTCGTCCTGCTTCAGCGTCTCCGGCATGTGGTTATGCACATTTACACCAAGATCAACAAAAGTCTTTGGTTGAAGGTGCATTTGCCAAGCTCAAAGGTTTCGTGTTGTCTAAATAACAACTAACAAAAATATATTAACTAATACTCTATAGAAAATAAGGGAAAAGAACATGGCTATCGTAGACGTCAAAGTTCCACAATTATCAGAATCAGTTGCAGAAGCAACAATGTTGACTTGGAAGAAAAAAGCCGGTGAAGCGGTTGCTCAAGATGAAATCTTGATTGAAATCGAAACTGACAAGGTGGTGCTTGAAGTACCAGCCCCATCAGCAGGTGTGTTGTCTGAAATCGTTGTTGGTGACGGCGGCACAGTTGTTTCTGATCAAGTGATCGCTAAGATTGATAGCGCTGCTAAAGCTGCTGCTGCTCCTGCAGCCGCTGCTGCACCAGCTCCTGCAGCGGCGCCAGCGCCAGCTGCTGCTCCAGCAGCCGCAGCACCAGCTGCAGCAGGTGGTAAGGCAATGCCTTCAGCTGCTAAGTTGATGGCTGAAAACAATTTGTCATCAGCTCAAGTGGGCGGTACAGGTAAAGATGGTCGCGTAACGAAGGGTGATGTATTGGCTACATTGTCTGGTACTGCACCAAAAGCAGCTGCAGCTGCAGCTCCTGCACAAGTGAACTTAGGTGGTCGTCCTGAAGAGCGCGTACCGATGAGCCGTTTGCGTGCTCGTATTGCTGAGCGTTTATTGCAGTCTCAACAAACTAATGCGATCTTGACAACATTCAACGAAGTAAACATGGCGCCTGTAATGGCTATGCGTAACAAGTACAAAGATCAGTTCGAGAAAGAGCATGGTACTAAATTAGGCTTTATGTCTTTCTTCGTTAAAGCAGCGGTTCACGCTTTGAAGAAATACCCAATCTTGAATGCATCTGTTGATGGTAATGACATTGTTTACCACGGTTACTTTGATATCGGTATTGCAGTAGGTTCACCACGTGGTTTAGTGGTACCTATCTTGCGTGATGCAGATCAAATGAGCTTGGCTGATATTGAAAAGAAAATTGCTGAATTTGGTGCGAAAGCTCGTGATGGCAAATTGTCATTAGATGATTTATCAGGCGGCACATTCTCAATTTCTAACGGCGGTATCTTCGGTTCTATGTTGTCTACACCGATTATTAACCCACCACAATCAGCTATTTTGGGTATTCACGCAACGAAAGATCGCGCTGTTGTTGAAAACGGTCAAGTAGTTGTACGTCCGATTAACTACTTAGCAATGTCTTATGACCACCGCATTATTGACGGTCGTGAAGCAGTGTTAGGTTTAGTGGCAATGAAAGAAGCGTTGGAAGATCCAGCACGTCTTTTATTAGACCTTTAATCCCAAGATACGGTTAAGGAAAAAACATGAGTCAAAATTTTGACGTTGTAGTGATCGGTGGCGGTCCTGGCGGTTATATCGCCGCGATCCGCGCTGCTCAACTAGGTTTTAAAGTAGCTTGTGCTGAAAGCAATGCTTATGATGATCCTAAAGGTGAGCCACGTTTAGGTGGTACTTGCTTGAACGTGGGTTGTATTCCATCTAAAGCATTGTTAGCAACATCAGAAGAGTATGAAAACATTGCGCATCACGTTTCTGATCACGGTATTACTGTGAAAGATGTGAGCGTTGATGTGAAAAAAGTGATTGCTCGTAAAGATGACATCGTTACAAAAATGACAGGTGGTATTCAGTTCTTGTTCCGCAAAAACAAAGTGACTCTATTAAAAGGTCATGCTTCATTTGCAGGTAAGGGCGCTGATGGCTACCAAATCAAGATTGACGGTAAAGATGCAGGTACTGTAACTGCTAAAAACGTCATTATTGCTACTGGTTCTAAAGCTCGTCACTTGCCAGGTATGCCGGTTGATAACGAATTGATTTGTGATAGCGAAGGCGCATTGAAATTCGGTTCAACACCTAAGAAATTAGGCGTGATCGGTGCGGGTGTGATTGGTTTGGAGTTGGGTTCTGTTTGGCGTCGTTTGGGTGCTGAAGTGACTATCTTGGAAGCATTGCCAGGTTTCTTGGCTGCTTGTGATGAAGGTGTTGCTAAAGAAGCTCAAAAGCTATTTACAAAGCAAGGTTTGAAAATCAATCTTGGCGTAAAAATCGGTGAAGTTAAAACGACCAAGAAAGGTGTTTCTGTTGCATATACAGATAGCACTGGTGCTGCGCAAACGCTTGACTGTGATCGTTTGATCGTATCAGTGGGTCGTGTGCCTAATACTGATGGCTTGAACCTTGAAGCGATTGGTCTTAAGACTGATGAGCGTGGTTTCATTGCGATTGATGATCATACATGCGCAACAACTGCTCCTGGTGTTTACGCTATTGGTGACGTGGTTCGTGGACCGATGTTGGCTCACAAAGCAGAAGACGAAGGTGTTTTGGTTGCTGAAGTCATCGCTGGTCAAAAACCACACATCGATTACAACTGCATTCCTTGGGTTATTTACACATCTCCAGAAATCGCTTGGGTTGGTAAGACAGAGCAACAGCTTAAAGCTGAAGGCCGTGCTTACAAGCCAGGTCAGTTCCCATTTGCGGCTAACGGTCGTGCTTTAGGTATGGGTGCTGCTGATGGTTTTGTGAAGGTTTTGGCTGATGCACAAACTGATGAGATCTTAGGTGTTCATATTGTGGGTAATGCAGCGTCTGATTTGATTGCTGAAGCTGCTGTTGCTATGGAATTCAAGGCGGCTGCTGAAGATATCGGCCGCACTTGCCATCCACACCCAAGCTTGTCAGAAGTCATGAGAGAAGCTGCTTTGGCAACTGATAAACGCGCATTGAATATGTAATGTCGTTTTATCAGTAGCTATTCTGGGGATCGATAAACTAAAGTTTTGAGATCCCCAAATTCTTTATATTGATGATCTATGAAAGTCACTGAGTTTTACCAACAAGAATTAGCCAAGCGTGGTTACGGAAGTGATGCTGCTCAAAAGGCGGCTATTGATCGGCTACAAGTATGCCAAGATGAATGGCTATCTTATAAAGAAGTAAGAAGTGGCAAATTAGCCAAAATGATGCGCTTTCCAGATCTACCTCGTGGTGTGTATATGTGGGGTGGTGTTGGGCGTGGCAAATCATTCTTAATGGATTGCTTTTATGAAGCCTCTCCCGTTGAGAAAAAAACCCGATTACATTTTCACGAGTTCATGCGTGAAGTGCATCGCGAACTACAAGAATTACGCGGTAAGCCTGATCCTCTAGATATTCTGGGGAAAAATATTGCCAAACGATATCGCCTGATTTGTTTTGACGAATTTCATGTGAGTGACGTGGCTGATGCGATGATTCTTTACAAATTATTAGATGCATTATTTAAAAATCGTGTGCAGTTTGTGATGACATCTAACTATCGTCCTGATCTCTTGTATCCCGATGGTTTGCATCGCGATCGCATTTTGCCGGCGATTGCTTTATTGC
>JACCDW010819517.1_pt1 | contig 12615 bp, 10 predicted proteins | sample 7449781 | NCBI WGS metagenome assembly JACCDW01 (sample SAMN15323449, study PRJNA562643) | freshwater metagenome | isolation source: river surface water | place: USA:Blue River Watershed | collected 2017-08-18
CCGTGCTCAGCCTTAAATGACACAAGCGTCCCTTAGCAAAAGTTTATTCCGAGATAGCACAGCGGTAGTGCAGTTGGCTGTTAACCAATTGGTCGTAGGTTCGATCCCTACTCTCGGAGCCATATTTGCCCTTCTAGTACAATGGTAGTACAGCGGTTTTGTAATCCGTTGATGGCAGTTCGATTCTGTCGAGGGGCACCAGGTTTATGCGCTGGACTGATGTTGCGAGTTGGATTTGAAGCCAAACGCAGACAGGTTTGATTCCTGTTAGGTGCACCAAGTTTTGTTGTGGTGTTAGTAAGTGAAAGTCACCTTAGTGAGTAGCTGGCCAGCCAAAGCCTAGGTAAACAGTGGGGGGCGCGAATCCCTGGCAAAAAATAAGGGACACTGGGCAAGTAACTGTAATGGCGTACCGAGTCCCGGCCGGCTTAATTACACGGGTGAATGGTTCCTATAACGATGGGGGAACTACTGCAACAAATTCAACATGAACCGTTAGACTTTTGGTAAGGTCAATAGGCTTTCAACCTATGCAAGCGGGTTCGATCCCCGTACGGTTCTCCAAGAAGTCGCCTTTGTTGACGGCGTACAGTAGGATAAATTGTCAACAGTCTACAGACCCCGCTTTGTTGGTTGTGCGCAACAACCAACAATTTTTCCAAAAGTTGTTGACAGAAATTGCAAGCTGTCTTAAACTAGACACTTAGTTAGAAACTTTGTTCGTTCTGCCTTCTGTAAGCTCAGAAGCCAGCGCGAGGCATTATGTAACCGACGCAATAAACAGTAAACTCGAGTAAAGCTGTTGAGCCAGGCATATAGTGCAGTGGGCAGAACAAACAAAGTTTAAGGGCAGTTTATTGTCCTGTGCAGTATGGTTCGCCCAGCTGTACGAAGAATAACCGTGGTGACACGGCCAAAGGAGTGATGCCTACATACCTCCGCCAGCAATGGTTCGCGTAAACAAGCCTGCTCACACTCGCGAGGGTGCGTTCACTGATAAGACCGGTGGATGTAACAGCAAAGCTGATGTAGTGGAAAGAATGTGCGTCGACTGGCCCGCAAGGGAACCAGGGCGTATGGAGAGTAACAGGTGGTGCTGACCTCACTACAAAACCAATCAGTCAGTTGGTATGAGAAAGGGTAGTGCTATAGTCCGAGGGGTCGCTCCCAAGGGCAGTAGTGCAATGTTCGTGGTCGGTGGGGTGTTGATCCACACTGGTCGCAAAGCATCACTGAGTAGCCCGCGAGGCAAAAGGTATGTGGTGAGTTGTATTCAGTAGTCCAAAAGATTATTGAGCAACAGAGGCAGCTCATCGCGGTAGGTTGATATAGCGTAACGGTAACGCGATTGCCTTTTAAGCAATTGACTGTTGGTTCAAATCCAACTATCAAACCCAAAAATGCAAAGACTGCCTCGGTTGTGTGTGAAAAGCATCTAACTCTCAGGGCTTCGGCTAACTGAGACTAATGAAGCTCGCAAGGTAACATTAGTTTGTGGAGGGGGGTTCGTAACGGTTTAGCGACTGTGAATGGCTCGCAAGGTCAACGGAATGGAATCCGCAGAATAGCATACAGCGACACGTCTACTGCCTGACGTTAAAAACGGCGATGCTGATAGTGGACATAGGTACAGCAATGGCTTATGTGGATGTCTAGAGAAGGTTTGCTCGCAAGGCGGACTATAATGCTAGAGGCACTATTGGCTAAGGTGTAATCTCAACCTTAGCACTATTCTAAAACACATTTGCAGCGCGGTCTCGATTAAGTTCCAGGTGCCAAGCGGGTTAGTGTGTTTCAGAATGGTTAAATACGAGTATGAAAGACCTACTCAGAAACTTACCACAGCTTTTGGCTGCTTTACCAGAACTGGTAAAGTATCTAAAATATCTTCCCATACTGATGATCTTAGGTGGTATTGGGTATGCAGCATTCTACTTTGTGGAAAACAAGCGTGATCCATACAAGTGTGTGAACAACCAGGTGTTTGAACAGTTGCGTGTGGACAGCGATGTCTATGTGTTCAAAGGCGAAACCTGTGTGGACGCAAAAGATCTATAATTTTTAGCGCGGTTAACTCAGTTGGCCAGAGTGCCCTCCTTACAAGTGGGAAGTCGGCAGTTCGAATCTGTCACCGCGCACCAGTTTATTAACAGAAAGAGAGTACACTATGAAACGAGGTAAAATCTAGTGTCACTCTGAACTTCCATGTGGTTCAGGGCTGGCACGGTAAATCAAATTACATGCACAGCCCTCGCTGGCGTTAACGGTTAGCGCATCTGACTCTTAATCAGCAAGGTCCAGGTTCGAATCCTGGGCGAGGGACCATATGGGAGTATGGTGAAACGGTTATCACAGCAGACTTTTAATCTGTCAATTCAGGGTTCAAATCCCTGTGCTCCTACCATATGAAAACACATTGCTTCGCTAATGGACGAACTCTGAGCGTGACAGCGTTTTGTAGTGTGTTTCTATATGGTGATGTAGCAAAGTGGTAATGCACCACCTTCATACGGTGACTATCGTAAGTTCGACTCTTACCATCACCACCATTGCCGCGTAGCTCAGAGGAAGAGCAATCGGTTGATAACCGATAGGTCGACATTTCGAAACTGTCCGTGGCAACCACAATAAGTAAGTGTTCAAATGGAGAACACAATGTTTATTCAACTAACAAACGCAAACGCAGATTTTTATGGCCAACCTATTGCCATTCGCGAAGACCTTATAGTAACAGTGTATGGTGATGCGCAAAAAGGATCTACATTTCTTTATGCACCTCCACATGGTACATGGGAAGTGAAAGAAGATTACAAAGATGTGATAGCGATGTTGAATAAAGAAAAAGAATAACTCGGATTAGTGTAGCCCGGCAACATACCTGGTTTGGGACCAGGCGTCGAAGGTTCAAATCCTTCATCCGAGACCAGGTTTGTTGGGGGTTAGTTAAATGGTATAACAGCGGGCTTTGAACTCGTTATCAGTGGTTCGATTCCACTACCCTCTGCCATACGATGCGACCGTAGCTCAGTTGGATAGAGTATCTGGCTACGAACCAGAGGGTCAGGAGTTCGAATCTCTTCGGTCGCACCAAACAATGGTGCTCTTAGTGTAGTGGCCTGCACATCTTGCTGTGACCGAGAGAGTATGAGTTCGATCCTCATAGAGCACCCCAAAACATGCTGCTTTAGCTGATGTGGTCATAGCACCGGTCTGAAGAACCGAGGAACGTGGTTCGATCCCACGAGGCAGCACCAGAGTACTCCTATACTGGTTCGCACAATTGGTATAGGGAAGGGCAAGTGCGATTGCCCGAGAGACATGCCCCTTTAGCTCAGTGGAAGAGTGCTGGTCTTCGAAACCAGGCGTCGGGAGTTCGAATCTCTCAAGGGGCTCCAGAAGTAGATATAAATAGATTTACGCGGGTATGATGTAAAGGTAACCTGAATCCTTGCCAAGGATTATTTGCGAGTTCGATTCTCGCTACCCGCTCCAAATTGGGGGTATAGTATAATTGGGAAAACACTGCGTTTGCACCGCGGAGTCCTCGGTTCGAATCCGGGTACCTCCACCAATTAAGGAAATCGACCATGGCTGTTAAAGCACAACAAAGCACTCATAAAAGAGTACACAAAAGCACCTGTCAAAATGGTAGTAAAACTTCAAGCGCCAACAAGAGTAGAAAAACGGTCAAAGCCTATCGCGGGCAAGGCCGATAACAGTTGACAACAATCAAAATTCATTCTATACTTGTATCATGCAGATTGAGACTACTAACAGTGTGCTAGGTTGGTATTACGGTAATCGATTGCTGATCGAAAATCGTAAAGAATATCAGTTTGAAACTGGCAACAATGTCACAGTGATTGAAAGACGCATGATCAATGTACAGCTTTACAATGAACAAGGTGTGGTACCTGCAACATTCAAAGGCACACATCTTGATCTAATGGTTTAACGGAGCGTTGGCCGAGTTGGTCGAAGGCACTTTCCTGCTAAGAAAGCATGTGGGCAAAAACCTGCATCATTGGTTCGAATCCAATACGCTCCGCCAAGTTTTGCTTGCTGAACAGCTACACTGGAGTACATCAAGTAACAGCCAAGTCGACTACGCTGTGAACGTTGCCAGGAAGATGGGCTGTCGTGGATTCAAGTGCCGCAGTGAGCACCTTACAATTTAATCATGCAACGGTGGCAGAGAGGCCCAATGCAGTGGATTGCAAATCCATAAAACCGCGTGTTCGAATCACGCCCGTTGCTCCAAAATGTCTCAGTAGTGTAATGGCAGCATTACAGTCTCCAAAACTGTCGGTGGGAGTTCGACCCTCTCCTGGGACGCCAATATAATAAAAATCAAAATCAAAAAGGAGTTATATGTTTATCAAAGTTTATTACACAGATCCCAAGACTAACCGAGCGTACTCTTGGGACTGCACAGGCCTAACAGATGGCCTAACCATTGCAGAACGTTTTCGCCGCGAAGGCATGACTTTTGTCACAATGGTTTGCGAAAATCCTGACAGCATTGGTCGACCCGGTGTTGATTCAGTTCGAGACGGCGTGCTGCCCGATGGCAGTGCGTACACCTGGAAAAAGCGTCGTCCCTAAGCCCCTGTGGACAAATTGGTAAAGTCGGCTCTCTCAAAAGGAGTAGTTCTGTCAGTTCGAATCTGACCAGGGGTACCACTACACAAGGAGGCTACTATGGCCGCATTGGTTGTTCTTGCGATCCTGGTAGTGTTCTATCAGGTATTGAAAAAATATTAGCTCCTATAGTATAATGGCATTACAGTACATTGGTAATGTACCGACCCTGGATCGTAACCAGGTGGGAGCACCAAAAGGAACTAGCATGAAAACATTTGATGAACTGATAGGCAAAAGAATAAATGGCATATTCACTGCCAACGATCGTTGGGCCTTGATATTTCGTACCACAGATGGACAATGGTTGCGTTGGAACACAGAAAATGACTGCTGTAACGAAGTATGGTTCAACCATATCACTGGCGTTGACTGTGTGGGTGAAGGCAATGTGTTTGACCTCATCCGCGGCGCACTTGTACTGGATACAGAAGACAAAGGCTGGAACGACAATCGCGAAGGCGAAGATGGCTACGAAGTTGTACAAGAAGGATTTTGGACAATTAAAACTGACCGTGGCTATATAGACATTGAAGTGCGCAACAGTCACAACGGGTACTATGGAGGCTCAGTACACTTCTGCGAAGATACAGAACTGGAAAAACTGGATTTGGTTGAAGTTACTGCTGACTTCTGAATCAGCGGACTATATAATGTTACCATGACAAAAGTATTTGTAAACGGCACATTTGATATTTTACACCCAGGTCACATTGCTCTGCTGCGCTATGCAGTGGATCTGGGTCAACAGCTACTGGTGGCAATAGACAGCGATCGCCGTGTGCGAGAACTCAAAGGTGAGGATCGTCCTTTCTTTGATCAGGCGGACAGAAAGTTCATTGTGGAATCTATTGCTGGGGTGGATGAAGTTGTGATATTTGACAGCGATCAAGAGCTGGAAGATATCATTTTCAAATATCGTCCCGACATCATGGTCAAAGGCAGTGACTATGAAAACAAACACATCATTGGTGCAGAACACTGCGGTCATATAGAATTTTTCCCACGTTTAGATGAATACTCAACAACTCGAATCCTACAACATTCTGCTGGTCGGTGATCATTGCGAAGATGTGTACCAGTATGGCACTGTGGACCGTATCAGCCCTGAAGCACCTGTGCCTGTGTTTGTGCCTGCGCACCAGGAAACACGACCAGGCATGGCAGGCAATGTGTGCGAGAATCTAGAAAGATTGAACTGTAATGTAAACTATCTGCATGGCAAGACCAGTGTAAAGACTCGTCTAATAGACAGTCGTAGCAAACAGCAGTTGATTCGCATTGACCAAGATGCCATGAGTTCTGCTATAAAATTTGATAGCGAAATTCCCACTGTGTACGATGCCATAGTGATCAGCGACTACAACAAAGGCACAGTGAGCTATGAATTGATACAAGAACTGCGCAGCGAGTTTGTGGGACCAATTTTCGTGGACACAAAGAAAACTGATCTAGCCAGGTTAGAAGGTTGCATAGTAAAAATCAACGAGCTGGAACACAGTCGTGCTACATCAGACTGCTCTCAGCTGATAGTAACACTGGGCAAACAAGGTGCGAGGTATCAAGGTCAACGCTATGCCGCAGGGTCGGTGGAAGTAGCAGATGTGTGTGGTGCAGGAGACACATTCTTGGCTGCGCTGACATTTGGCTACCTAGAGTACAAGGACATGGAACTGGCCATACGATTTGCCATTGAAGCTGCCAGTGTCACTGTGCAGCACATAGGTTGCTATGCGCCCACACTAGATGAAGTTTTGGAGAGAATGAATGACGAGACTTGAAGGATTTGTAGAAAAAGGTTGGGGCAATGAGTTTATATTTGCCACCAATGACAAGTACTGCGGCAAGCTGCTGCGGTTCAACAAAGGTGCTAAATTCAGCATGCACTTTCATGCTGAAAAAGATGAAACCTGGTATGTGCTGGATGGACACTTTGTGGTCAAGTATATTGACACCAAGGACGCCAGTTTGCACTCGCATGATCTTCGTGCTGGGGATACCTGGCACAACCCGCCACTGATGCCACATCAGATTGTTTGTTATGAAGCAGGCACACTAATTGAAGTCAGCACACCTGACAGTGTGGAAGATAACTATCGCGTGTCCAAAGGCGATAGTCAGCAGTAAAAGTTATGGAAGCGCAAGCCAACTGGCGATGGCATCTGTCTTGAAAACAGCCGAGCGTTAATAGCGCCTTGAGGGTTCGACTCCGTCCGCTTCCGCCAAAAAGAAACGCACCCTACGGGGTGCGTTGTCGTTTATAAGCCCTTGTAGCCGAATTGGTATAGGCACTAGTTTGAGGGACTAGGTTCTGCAGGTTCGACTCCTGTCAAGGGCACCACTTGTTCTGCATTTGTCAACACGAGAAAGTTGTTGAACTGTGCTGCGATAGCGTCAAACAAGGGCCTGTTAAATGTCACCACACCCAGTCCTGCTGCGTTTTCAAAATTACCCACATAGATTGAAGGAACATTTGACAGTTCTTCCAACAGTTGTCGCGGTCCTGGATAGCTCACAGTATCATGTAAAATCACCACGCCATCTTCTTTGACATATTTGGCCCAGCTATCCCAATCACTTCTTACTGCTTCATAGGTGTGCAGTCCGTCTATGTGCAGCAGATCCACAGGCATTTTCCAATTGGCCGACACCGTGGCAAAATCTCCCCGAATCACATGAGTGCGATGTAGTCCGTTTTGATTTATAAAATCCAGCACAGTTTTGTACTGGAATTCTGCATCTCTGGCGCCTGCATGATCATCCCCGGCAAATAGATCAATGCCAAACACATGTCCATGACTGCGCTCGCTGATTGCAAACAGGCTGTATCCGTAATCTACACCCAGTTCCACGCTGATAAAGGGATTTTTATAGTCCACTAGCCAGTGTGCAAACTGTCTATTTTCTTCCCATGCGCTGCGCATGTTCAAACTACTGTAGTATTCGTTTAAGTTTAGGTTCATGCTTTTATTTAAGCTAGGGCACCATAAATATAAAAATAAGTTTGGACCAGGCGATCTATGCAAACAATTGAAGCATTTTACTACAAAAACATCCTGAATGTACAGGTAATAGATCCCACTATCTACAGCACAAGGAACCGGATCGTGTACAGCAGAACCATAAAAATATACCAGGGCATTGATAACCCTATCCACGTGGTTATTAAAAATCAAGACCAAAAACCAGCGGACATGACGGGCTATGATGTGCAAGTGGACATACAAGATCCTGAGAATCAAGAAACTGTGGACACATTCACTGTGGATTTTGTGACACAAAACAAAGGGTTAGCTGTGTTCACTGTGCCAGCAAATGTGGTAAATGCCCTGGATCAAAGACATTATGAGTTCACTGTAAAGTTGATCAATCTAGATTCCAATGACGAAGCCCCAATGTACATCGACGACAACTACGGGTTAAGATTGCCAGTGCAGGTATTGAGCGGCTACTATTCGGCTACCCCGATTGGCACTACACTGGTCAGTGGTGTGATTGATGCAGGAACAATAGAATGACCACAGCAAATATAAAAATAGACAAAGTCCTGCTCAAGCGAGGGAATAGTACCAGCAGTTCTAGCTACACAGGAGTGTTGGGCGAAGTTACCATGGACACCACTTTTAAAACAGTGCGTGTACATGATGGCGTAACTGTGGGCGGTACCAGACTGGCCACGTTCCAAGAAATACAAGATGTTGCAACTGGTAATTTAGATCTGTCAGGCTACGCAACCACAGCACAGATCACAGCGGCCAATGCCAATGCTGCTGCACAGGCCATTGCAATCAGTTCTATCAACGCCAATCTTGGCGCATTTCAGCTATATGCCAATGCCACCTTTGGTGTAGGCACATACAGCAATGCCAATGTCAAAAGTTATCTAGCTGCACTTGATGGCAATATCTTGCCCGCGGCCAATGTGGTCTACAGCCTGGGCAGTGCCACACGCCAGTGGAAGGATCTTTGGGTCAGCAACAATACCATCTACATCAACAGCGTTCCTTTGAGTATCAGTGCCGATGGCTCACTGCTGGTAAATGGTTCACCGGTGACCGGTGTTGGCACTTATGGCAATGCCAATGTTGCAGCATACCTAAGCTCGTTTTATACCTATGCCAATGTAACCTACAGCACAGTGGCCAATGCAGGTGCAGCACACTCAGAAATAAACGGTCTTCGTGCCAACATCACTGCGGCTAACTCTGCTATTGAATCAAACTACAGTGTGTTTGTGGCCAATGCGGCCGCTGCACACAACGAGATCAATGCACTGCGTGCCAACATCATTGCTGCCAACTCAGTGATGACATCAAATGCTGGCATACAGGCTGAGGATATTGATTCACTTCGTGCCAACATCACTGCGGCTAACACAGTGATATCCTCACTGCAAACACAGATCTACAGTAACACCAATGTGACTGCATATCTAGCAGGTGATGTTACTGTTGGCAATCTAACCACTAGCGGTTTCCTGACCACTGATTTACAAATTGCGGACAATTACATACAGCTCAGATCTGGAGCTGCCAACGATGAGATAAACATTGCCCCAAGTGGAGTCACTGGTGCAGCATACTTGCAACTGCCCAATGATGCCACTGCTGCTCAATTTAGCACTCTCTTGCACAACAATGCGGGCAATGTGGAAATTGGCACAGGCGATGTTGGCAATGCTACCAATTGGAATTGGAAATTTGGCAACGATGGCACACTAACATTACCTGGTTATTTAGAAACACAGTACAGCATTAACACTCAGGGCGACATACACTGGACCAACGGCACAGGTGCCATGGTCAACAACAATCCTGCAAGCGAATATTTTTTAATTGGCGTGAACATTGACAGTGGCACACAGCGCCTGTGGACATTTGGCTACGCTGGTAACATGAGCTTACCAGAAGGTGGCACAATCAGCTATGCCAATGGTGTAAACATTTTAGATGGGGTGGGCAGTTCATATGGCGATGCCAATGTGGCTGCATATTTAATTGCCAATCCTCAAACTGGGACCTATGGCAATACACAGGTAGCCGAGTACCTGGCCAACTTTGATGGAACCATTAACTTCACAGCTTGCCCTGCAATTATCAGCACAGGGGAAATCACATCAGCTAATGTGAGCAGCACCAATGGTTATTTTTATGGCAATGGCGTTAACATATTAGATGGTCTGGCTACACAGGTATCAGTTGATGCAAATGCCGCTGCTCAAAGTATTGCCATTGACAGCTTGAATGCCAATGTGGGTGCATACCAAACCTATGCCAACGCCAATGCTGCTGCACAAAGTACAGTCATTGACACCAAGGCTCCTATAGACTCACCAACATTTACAGGTATAGTCACAGCATCTGGCAATATTTCTGCACAGGGTAATGTCACTGTGGCCTATAACATGGCTGTGCTAGGCAACTTGACTGTGCAAGGAACTACAACCACGGTTAATGCAACTACACTGTCACTAGCAGATAAAATTATTACCGTTGCCAACGGATCAACTAGCAACAACGAAGCCAACGGCGCTGGACTGTTTGTGCCAGGTAGTTCTGCTAATATCTTGTATACCAGTATAGACGATGCCTGGACACTAAACAAAACCATCAGTGGCACAGGTAACATCAAGGCAGCAAGTTACATGATTGGCAGTGAGTTTGTCTATGCCAATGGTGTGAATATTCTGAGCGATTTGTACAGCAATGCGGGCGTTCAGTTTGATGCTATAAACAATTTGCTGTCTATTGCATCTGGTCAGTCATCTAGTATCAGCGCATTGGAAAGCAATGCGACAGCACAGGCGGTTAGTATCAACAGCTTAACTGCCAATGCAGCCACTCAGGCCGCTGCTATTGACAGTCTAAATGCCAATGTAGGTGCGTATCAAACCTATGCCAATGCTAACGCTACAACACAAGCAACCAGCATTAACACAATCACGGCTAATCTTGGTGCATATCAAACATTTGCCAATGCCAATGCTGCTGCACAGGCCACAAGCATTGGCACCTTAACTACCAATGCAGCCACACAACAGACCAGTATTAACTCAATCTCAGCTAACCTGGGTGCATACCAAGCCTATGCCAATACTACCTTTAGTGTGAGCAGTTATGGCAATGCCAATGTGGCTGGGTATTTGCCTGTGTACTCTGGTAACTTACAAGCCGCATATATCACCACCCTGGGCACATACGGAAACATCTCTGGTGCCAATGTGATCAGTGCCAACACCTTTGTGTTTGGTGCCAATGGCGTGAACATTCTCAGCGCCATTACAGCAGTCACTGCCAACTTGATAAATGGCAGCAATGTGGTGGCATTGTTGAGCAACGGAAATTTACTGCTGCCAAACAACATGAACTTCATAAGCAGTCCTGCGGTATCCACCACAGGTATTGTGTTTGGTGACGGCACATATCAACGCACAGCCTATACAGGACCAGATTCGGTCCTGGTCAACGGCGGGGTTAATGCAACACTGGATTCAGCGGGCAATCTCACAGTGCCTGGTAGCATACTGCCCAACACAGACAATGTGTTTGATCTTGGCAGTGCAACCATGCGCTTCCGTCACTTGTATGTGGGTCCAGGCACAGTGTATGTGGGCAACGCAGCTATCAAGACCACAGTGACCGGTAATTTGATTCTGCCAGGTGTGACTCGTCCTGTGGCCAGTTCAGCCTTTGTGGAAGAAGTAGAAACCACTGGCGATCAGTCCTACAGCTTTGCAACCACACCTACCATAATTGACAATGCACGTTTTCAACTGTTGACCGGCGGTCCAGTATCCACATTTACCCCAGCCACATATTCGTCTAGTGGAATTGACGCTGACGGTTATGTGAGAAACATCACGGTAGATACAGCAGGATCAGGCTATGCCAATGATGTAGCTGTGTTGGCTGAACAGAACATGTGGGCTACAGAAGCAGCTGATCCTATAAACAACTTCAACATCAACGACTGGGTGCAGATTCCATTCCGTGCAGAAACTCGTGCAGGCGAAAGCGAATACCAATTCAGCACAGGTGGTGGCAATGGAGACAGACTAACCAACAACGGCAACGAAGTTGTACTTGAAAGCAATGGCGATCTAACCCTGCCTGCCAATGGTGCTATCTCAATTGATGGTGGTGACGGCTCAATTGCCCCTGATGGCGATGACCTGGTGATCAGCTGGGACAATGAAGAACTAATACTTAAAAGTGTTAGCGGTGATGTACAAGTTGAAGCTGATAATGAATTCACCATTAAGGTTCAGTATGACGGCAATGACTATACTGGCAAATGGACATTTAGCAACAACAACGAACTGGTCAATATTGGCGCTGATACTGGCATAGTAAGCGAAGGTGGCGAACTGAGACTGCAGGGTGGTCGCGATACTCTAAGCAGTGCCAATGTAAAGATTGTGTCAGTGAACAACGGTGTAGCCATCCACAACTGGATCTTTGACACCACCGGCAACATTGAGTTCCCAGATGGTACCAAGCAAAGCACAGCCTACACCGGAGGTGGTGGTGGCAACGCCAACACTGGTAATGTGGTGTTTGATGGCGACCAATTGTATGTGGGCGGCACAGGCTTCTTGGACTTGAGAAACAGTGACAACCAAGTTGAACTTGGTAGTAACAACCCAGGTCCAGTGATTATTAGCACAGACGAAGGAACGCACCGTTGGGAATTTGGCGCAGACGGTTGGTTGAGTTTCCCGGGAACATTCCCTGGAGGAGCAATTGGCTACGATGATGAAACAGAAACACTACAACTGGCACGATCAACTGGCATTTCCATAAACACACAAGGAGGTTCTTGGGTATTTGCAGCCAATGGTGTTCTGACTGCTCCAGACGATATTGTTGTTGGTCCAGATGGTAGATTTATCAAAGACTGCGGCGGCAGCAGTAGCACAACCTCCATGCGTTGGCACAATGTGCCGGTCAACAACAACAGCACACAGATTCTTCG
>JACCDW010588545.1_pt1 | contig 12614 bp, 22 predicted proteins | sample 7449781 | NCBI WGS metagenome assembly JACCDW01 (sample SAMN15323449, study PRJNA562643) | freshwater metagenome | isolation source: river surface water | place: USA:Blue River Watershed | collected 2017-08-18
GGACGAGGACGAGGAGGAGGACGAATAAACTAGAGTAGTCTAGAAGGCATAGCACCAGGTACTCTTAAAGGAACAGCCGGTGCCGCAACCGCAGCCGGGACCGGGGCTGGTACTGGCACTTGAGCGGTTGACCTTGAACGTGTAAACATGTATATTATTCCAGCCACAATCATTATACCGATAAAGACATAACTCAGAGGTATCTTCTTTTTTGGGGGCGGCGGTGGGTTTTGAATACTCTTGGCAAGTCTATCAAACTTTTTACCAAGTTTTTCAATCGCCTCGACGACTCGAAGATTCGTGTCCTCGGGTGGAGCCGTGGCGTCTCTCGTCGTAATCTCAAGGACCATATAAAACTCCGCGTCAGGTTGAAGGGGAACATAGTCTCCGTCACCCTGGTGCTCCCACAGTTCAAAGTTTAGTTTCTGAATTGATATGGGATTGAAATATTTCGTCTCGCGTGTGAATGATTTCCATTGTTTGTCGTGGACCACAAAATTTGAGCTCCCATTAAACCCTCGTTCGAGCGGAACCCGACACAAGACTTGACCGTTTCTCTCGGATAACATCTGGGCCACTGTGGGTACATCGTGACAAATAATATCGATAAACTTGGCTTGATTCGATCGACCGTCGTCACCACCCTCTCCAACCTGAGTCACGTAAAAGTCAACCACCTTGATTCCTATGACTTCGCGCATGTCTTCGATGAATGTGTTGGATGTAATGTCAAAGTGTACAGAAAAGTTGTTGTTTGTTCCGTCAACAAACTCCGAATCCACAATGAGATATTGAACCTTCTTCATTCTACTAGGTGGTTTTAAAAAAATATTCGTATATTTCAATGGCTGAACTACTGAAATATGCGGGATTAGCCGTAACCATAAGTGGTCTTATTTTTCAAGCCGGAAGGCAGTCTGAGCGCATAGATGAACTATTCACAAAGGCCCACGCGGCTGAAATAGAGAGAAAGGATGTCAAAGAAGTCATCTATGACATGCACGGAAGAATCTGTGCCATCGAAAGCGACGTGAAACGTTTACTTAAGTGACAGCATGTATTGGGTCGATCGAATGAGAACCATAATCTGATCTTGAATGCTCTTTAGATACGAATCCTTTGGCAGTTTCATCTTGCGAATAGTCGCAGCAAGGGTTCGAAAGTATCCCTTTATCTTACAGGGACACATGATGAGTTTCGCGTTCATATTGACTCGCTTGAGACGACCGTATTTACCCATGTAGGCCTCGGCCCACTCATCAACCAGAGGGACAATACCTTCATAGTATTTTTCAAGAGCCTTGTGAACAGCCCTTGAATCTGTGACGAGGTGAAACGCGTGAGCCTGGTTTCTAGAGTGCATTAAAAGTTCGACGAATTTTGTAGCTGCTGCCATTGTATTTATTTTACACAATATTTTAGTTTGACATTCGGGCGTGAAGGTCATTACAGAATTCTACAAGTCTAGGCATTACTACAGTGTCCCACATTTGCTGGTCCTTTACTATGTGATGGCTCGCGGTCTCATTATTGTATTGCTCTATCAACCGAGCCGTATCCATACCAACCATCTGAAGATATGTCTGAACCTGGATCATCTCATATGGGCGCATCGCATTGAAGAGACCCCGGGCTCTGTTCTTAATCTCGACCAGAACCTTGGTCCCATCTGGGTGGATCTCAACTCTGTCAATTTTACCCACTATGACATATCGCGTCCCACAGATTGTAGTGACTTCGAGAGAATAAAAGTTGTCATCTCTGATCAGAGTGGTTCCCTCGGTCGCCTCAATCTTATCCGAAGTCTTATCCTCAGATTTGGTCCCAAAGTTGGTAAAGACTTTTGATCGAATGTAATCATTCACCTCTCTCTTTTGAGTTTGGGTCAAGTTTTCATTCGAATTAATCTTAGCCTCTGCGACCCGAACAATCTTGGTTGTATCATCAGACTTTTCGGCGATTGACTCCATGGCTTCTCTGAGGGCATTTTCAGCCTCGGGGCTACTCGCAATGGACTCCTTGGCCTTGTCATTCTTGGTGATTCCGGTAAATGTTTCGGGGCAGTACTTTTTCCAAATCTCATCAGCAACCTCTTGGGGCTTTTTGTATTGATGTTTTCCTATACAAGCAGCAACCTCACTCGCCTTGAGTATAATCTTCTTCGCAGAAATCTCCTTGGCCGTGGGCTTTTCGTACTTTTTCATAATTGCGTAAACCTCTGCGGCAGCTCTGGTATCAGCAAGAGCCCCGTGCCACCCTTCGAGATCCTTACCCACAAGCTTTTTATAAAGCTCACCAAGCCGAAAGGTTTGCTGATAAATCTTTTTTGACATGCGCTGAGTACAAACCTCCTTGAACCCCTTGGCGCACCCTGTATTAAACCCCCTGCGATGAGCCTCTGATAAAAGAGCCGTTGTATCAAACCCTATATTGTGACCCACAATGATTGGCCGGGCCAAAAATAAAGCCTCGACCTTTTTCCAGACTTCTGAAAAGGGTTTTCCCTCAGTCTGGGCTTTTTCATATGAAATTCCGTGAACTTTAAAGGAGTCCTCGGGCATCACACTGTACCCCTCTGGTTTAATCAGGTCGTGAAAATGCGCGAGCTCGTTATCATTCTCGTCATAAAGAACAACAGCAACTGAGACAACCCGACAGTTTTCAAACACATCAAGTTGCGTAAAGTCTTTTGTTCTCTTAGAGGGAAGGCCAGTAGTCTCTGTATCAAGTGCTATGTATGTCATGTTTTTGGTGCTTCCCATTTAAGATAGAAAGCAACACTTTCTCTAAACCTATGATTGATCAGTACACCATTTTTTGTCATCACTGTAAAAGGGAGATTTTAAAGGGGTTACCTGTGTACTGCGCACATGATAAATATTATTGTAGCGATCTCCATAGATATTTTCACACTTAAAAGAATCACACACTGTTTATTAAAATGCCTAGCATTGAGCAGATCATCGATCATGTTGACGAACTCGCCCAGCATCTCAAGGAGGCTCGCAAAGAGCTCTCGGACGCCATAGAGAAGACCGAGCTGTACCAGAAGATTCTAACGGCCACCATGAAGCAGACCTCGACCGGGTGTACCATGCCCGAGAAGGTTGCCAAGGCTCACGCACTCAAGGTGGTCCTGGCGAATTACAAAAAGACCAAAAAGGCTGGAAGCGAGAGCGATGAATAAATATGTGTACTAATGATCCATATGTAATCACCGAGTTACTCAACTCAAATTTTCAAATGTCGACCAATCAGGCTTTTGAAAATTGGATGAACCAAATTAACAACAATCTCGTGACTCAGTACGAAGTGAGAATATCAGACCTACCAGATGAACCTTTCTGGGATTTCTTCGAGGATGGGCTAGAACCCCAAGAGGTTGTCAAGATCATGATTGAGAATGCGAGCGTTTTTTAATTTTTTAAAAATTGAATAATTTAAAAAAGAGTGTATTATATCTTCATATGTGTTCTCACGAAGGTTGTGCGTCAAGACCATACTACAACATAGACTTTGTGTTACATTGTAAGAAACACTGCCCGATTGATCTCGGGATGTGTTCAATCATAAAAAAAGATGGAAAGGCATGTGAGTGCCCCGCGCGAAGATCTTTTAAAAGTGTCAAGACTTGTATGAGACACATTCCCAAGAGTTCTGCGGTTGAAACCTGCTCTATATGTTTAGACGACTGTGAGATTGGCACGAAATCAACAGTTTGTGGGCACTTTTTTCACACCAAGTGTCTCAATGAATGGAAGTCAAACATACACGGTCACACGTGTCCCGTTTGCCGCACTGAAATAGCAAAACCAAAAATAGATGAAGGTACTTTTCAGACTTTGATAACAGTTGCGCATCGTGCGAGTGACGCCGATGATTTTATAGATCAACTATCAAGAATCATTGAAATCGAAGACATTTACGCCATCATAAGGGTACTTCAATCATAAGTTCCATGACTGGAGAAGAAGAGCAAACAAGGCTGGCAAAAGCCAACTATCATAACACCTCTGCGATCTCTTCATTATGACGTGTTGAAAGGTCACATAGGCCGCTATGACAGTTGACACAAAGAGTGAGATGAACAATACGAGCTCTACGGTATTCTTCATTTATAAATATCTAGAAAATAGTTAAGGATGCTGCTCCTATTCGGAATCTTTGCTGGATTTTTAATATCGCGAAATAGATACTTTATACTCAAGACTGCGAAGCCGGGACACAAGATAAAGACGATTGCTCAACAAGTGTGTAGGGGCACCCTGAATGACCACACAATTAAAGTCATGCTGGATGTTCTGAGCACAGAAAGCATTGGAACCTACAATGTGGATCAGGGCTTAATAAATAAAGCCGGTGAAAAATTAGCCAAGTATGGTACACCCGATTCTTGTTTACTTGCTATGCATCTTTCAAATTATTCAAATATTGATTATTCAGATGTGGTACATGAAACTATTCGAGAGGCATCTTGTCACTTTGTAGAAACTTCTCGAACTGTTGATATCATCCGCGGGAAGTATCTGTTTCAGGATTCTCCTCGTCAAACTGTTCAATCCCAATGAGTTCTGCTATAAAATCGTTGAGGGCTTTCCAAAGATTCATCTTGTATACTATTTGTTTTATATTTTTAAATATGTGTACCAAGAGATCACACGTGAGACAAACAGTTTACACAAACAAGAATGGAACCAACTGAGCACGTCATCGACATACCCCCTTGTCTTACAAAAGTCAAAACTTCTTGTATTTCAACCAAGGGTATAATTCTAGCTTCTTTGGCCGTCATTGCCATTTTTTCATTTATAGGTTTCATAATATATTATCTGGTTGATCAATTTGAACACCAGGATTTAAAAAAGACAAACTCCACGAGTGTATGAATCAATACTGGGTCTCCAAGCCTCTCAAGAAAGTTGTTGTTGACAGCGATAAACTTGAAGAGATTGTAATTATAAATGGAGACTCTCAGAGAATACTTTATACACTGGCGCCAACAGGTGTGGTCTAAAAAACTCATCGACGAGTGTATCGAAACTTGGTTGTTTGAAAATAATAGTAGTTAATGGTAAATGAAGAAACCAGCCATAGTTTTGATCGCAACCATAATAGGCCTTCTTATTATTCTCATAGTGGTTCTTTCCAGGTCTCCGCAGGTACTTGTACAGGCCCCAGAGATTCCTACCCAGATACTCACGGCACCCGTTCGAGAACCTGAATTTAGGGGGCCCCCTATTCGCGAGTACAAACCAAACACATACAAACAGGTCGGACTCATGATTGGTGACAATAGTGACGTGTACCCAATCTATGGGAGACCTTCGTACGCGTACAATAACAGATGGAACTATTACACCACGACTCAGGGTGAACAGATGTACCCTTTGCCAATCTCAAACGGCAACAGGGATTGTACCGAGGACATAGGGTGTGATGAGCTCTATGGGAATGAAAACCTCTCAATTCTTGGGAAGAATGGAACCTACAAGACCACCATTTACAGAGTTTCCCCAGAAGTTGGGCTTTAAAATTAAATATAAAAGAATTATAAATGGACGGTAAAAAGATCCCCGAACATCTAGAGTGTCCTATTGACACATTTATATTAGATGAAATAGTGATACCTTTGAACCCAGTGTTCAAAACCCTGGGGGCGACGCCAAATATTCTCACAGGGGTCTCGGGGATCTTTGGACTCTTATCCGTGTACTCTGTGTACAAATCAAACTACGCCCTGGGTGCGTTGCTGTTTTTACTATCATACGTATTCGATTGTTTTGACGGAAATTTTGCCAGGACCTACAACATGGTGACTCCTTTTGGGGACTGGTTCGATCATATCAAGGATCAAACGGTGAATGCGCTTTTACTTTTGGCGTTACTTTTCAAAACGGACTTGACCATGAACACAAAAGTCTGGTTTGTTTTTGTGTTTATGATGTTGGCGTTATTGATGTGCTCGTACCTGAATTTTCAAGAGAGGCACTATCACGAAAATAACAAAGTCCCCGCGGAGCACAAGAGCGAAACACTCGGGTTCCTCTCATTTTTATACACCCCGGAAGAAAAGGAACACACAAACTTTTTCCGGTTTTTTGGGTGCGGGACGCTTCACTTGGTTGTCGTATTTTTCCTACTGTATTTTCACGTGATCAAAAAGAATGTATGAGACAATCATACGTTTGCGGACCCAAGGCAAAGTCAAGACCGAACCAAAAATGAGAATCAGACCAACCTTCGAGTCACCAGACGTTCACGATCTCATTGAACGAATCCGAACAGATGATTGTCTATTCTTTGTTGAATCATCAACAAATGATAACTTTCTTGAATTGAAATGCGTCGACAGTGACCGAGGAACAAACTTTTGTTTTTACATGGAATATTCCCAGACTCTGTCTAGGTGTATAGGTCACGAGGTTCAATACGAAGGTGGATACATACTATTTGACGACTTTGATATCATCATGGGTATCGAAGAGTCTGATTATGTGACCCCGGAGGTTTCGGAGGAGTGTGAGTGTCCGGTGTGCTACGAGACGTTTTTGCCGGTGTACGTGTCTCTATGCGGTCACAGTGTTTGTAATGGTTGTATGGTAAATATGAGTAATAAGGGTCACAATAAGTGTCCTATATGCCGAAGCGACTCTTTCAAGTACCCAATAGCATTAGCTTGTAATAGAAATTATATTAGTGTGTAACCAATCATTGAAGCCGTAACCCCAAATGTTGAAGCCACCACGAGTCGTTCAAGAAGTGAAGCGTCCGGAGTTATCTTGTATCCCATGAGAGACAAGGGCAACTCCATAATCACGAAAGCCATAAATAATTGTACCGGAGTCTCCGCAAAGTAGTTTGCCACTAGAATCATAAGAGGCGCGACGATGAGGGAAATAATCTCGAGTGATCTAGATCGCCTGTAGAGTCTCAGCAGAACAAAGTACTCGAATAAAAGCATAACAAGAGCGCCCTTAAAGTTTAAATTCTTCATTTTCTATATGAGTGAGAAAATGTTTGTGATAAAGTGGCAAAATGTCATCACAAAAAAGAGCGGAGAAGGAAGTCCGATTCCTTATAAAATTGCCAAAGCGTACGTTCATAATTTAAACCGAAGGTATCCAGATATTGTTCACATTATGGTGCCCGAACTTTTCTAGGCCTCCCCCTCGGTCTTCGAACGACCGGCGGGGCGACTTGCTCAAGTTGCCTCGCAATCTCTTCATCCCGACTGCAGTCCATGTTGTATTGAATTTCAATGTCGTCATCAATACCACACAGACCCAGGATAACCTTGATCGTTTTCTGAACTTCTTGACTCGCGGTCACTTGAATTGTATTGTTGAAATCGATCGAAATGTATGGGTTTGTATTTATGCTCTCGACAAGATTCATTCCAATTTGGGCGAGTTTTTGCTTATCAAGGGTGTCCTTTATGGTGTCTCTGATGCTATTGACAATCTTGTAGACACCAAGGATACTCGTGTCGATTTTAATCTCTTCAACAAACTTTTCCAGCTTTTCTGTGCGCTCGATGATATCCGCACGCTCTTTTTCTCGTTCTAAATACTGCCTGTGGTGCCTCTCACGGTGCTCTTCCATCTTTATAAATTGATGTTTTAAAACTTTATAGGTTTTTAAACTTAGGTATAAGGTAAAGTATTGTAAATGAGAGAGATGACTCTTAATCACAAAATTCGCTTTTTATTCAAACCTACACAATCTCGTAAAACACAATACACAATTGACCAAATTCGCATAGATCATGAAGGAGAAAAGGGTCACTTTTTCATTTACGGTTGCCACTGTATCATTTCTGCCGCAAACCAAACCCTAGGTCGTATTGAAGATGCATATCCACAAGGTGAAGCTCCTGGTGATGTTCTGATGTTTTCATCTGAGGCTGGTAAATGTAATACTCCAAGTGATGTTATTGATGCTTTAACTAAATCTTACCCTACAATGTATATGGGTATGTGTTTGCTTATTCACAAAGCTCGTTTCAAAGGTGAAGAGTCTCATCTTATGAAGATACTCAGGTTTATTGAACAGAGAATGCCCGAAATCACAAAAGTAACCATGTATTTCGATGAGTTTGACAGGTATGAATTTCTGATTAAGTATCTGGATTCACTTTGCTCATTCAATAAGGTTGTAAAACTTCAGCTCGTCTCCGCGACTTACAAAGATTCTAAACTATTCAAGACATATGGTGATATACCAGAAGATCAAATTGAAGAGCTGGAAGAATCGTTCGATCGATCAAGTTATGTAACTTACGAAGAGCAAGAAAGGCTTCGACATATCATCACTGAAGATGATGTATACTCTGATATAATAGGGTATATCGTGAGAAATATATCAACTATTTTGAGTTTCAGAAAATTACAATCTGGAAAATTATCTAATACTAGTCTGTATATATGTGCACCTTGCTCTGTAAAAAGAGATGCTCATGATCGTTTAGTATATGAATTGATGAAGCTTAATGTTACTACTGTATTATTTAATTCTGATTTCAAAGGTGCTATTTTACCATGTGGTACACGAATTCCATTTGATCTTTCTTTGTACCAAGAACCATCTAAACTTATCAAGTATTACAGAAAAAAGTATAATTTACACGATATTGTTGTGACTGGTAATCTTTGTATAGGTCGTGCTGTAACTTTACAGAGAAGAAAACTCGTATTTGATTATTGCATTCTCCACCATGATATAGCATCATCGGGTGATGCTATATATCAAGCAGATAGATCAAAAGGAAATACAAAAATGTTTAGCAAAAAGCTATGTATAACGATATGTACACCAAAAGTTCTTAAGACTCTAAAGTCTCGTGAACAATACGCACTGATTGGCGAAACTGGTAGATCAGCCAGAGAACATATTAGAATTGTTGATGAAGGTATCAAAGTAAACGAAAAATCTTCGATTTATGAAATAACTGAGTTGTTTGCTTCAAAGAAAGAAGCCTATAATTTCATGAAAATAAAAATAAAATGTGGTAAAATAGCCAGATATTCTCTAAAAACAGACAATACTATACAATATCGTGGAATGAATACACCAATTAAACAATTTATTACCAAGGATAAATTTATGATCCTGGATGTTTATTGGGGTCTTAATAAGATGGCTAATGATGATACCATAACATGTCGTATAATGCCAGTTATGTGCGATAACCAAGTTAAGTGGATTGGTATCTACAATAAAAACGCAGTTTAAACATTTTTTAAAAACCCAAAACTCTATAAAAACGTGTCTCAGGGGTACACAGGTTCCAGTCGCATTCCCAAAGTCACCGAACTCAAAATGGGTCGCCGAATTCAAAACATCAAAAAATGGATTCACACATTCGTTTTCGGAATTCCATCCTTTCTCACATGTTGTTGCTTCTGTGGTGGGTGTCACGGGAACCAAGTTGTCCCATTTGAAAAAGAGACGGATCAGTATGAACTTATAAATAGGTGGGTCGATATGGGGTGCCAGGCAGTCACATGTCTCCCTGTGTGTTGTGGTTGTTGCTGTGGGTACTGCGGGCGTCTGGGACCAGAGGAGATTTAGCCCCAAGCCCGAGGGTTTGATTTTTTAAAAATCCCCTGTGACGCAAAAACATGTCTCAAGGGCACACAGGTTTCTGAAGGCACCTCTCACTCAAAAAAAATGAATACCCTCGAGAACCACATCTTTAATCTCGTCACTCAGCTTACCAAGGGTGAAACCGAACGTGATAAGAAGCAAAACCTTCTTGTGATCTTGAATGTCGCGCACACTCTTATGAATTGTTCTGAGCTGACTCGTATCAAATACAAGATGATAGCGTACACAGTTGTTGACAAGTTGGAAAGTATAAAGTACGATAGAGATTTCGTCACAATGTTTAAGAAGAGTCTCAAGATTTAATGTGGACCTACTTGCTAAATACGTGTCTCAAACTTCCACAAGTTAATAAAGACAAGGACTTCTCAAAAAGAAAACATGGAGACTCCAACTCTGTATGGCCTTGATAAATCTGGTAAAGAACGCTATTGGAATGTATCTGTGGAAACGCGAGACAATTCAGTCTTTGTGACTCGGCGCTACGGTCAAGTGGGCGGAAAAGAAACCGAAACTTCAACTGAAATAAAGGCTGGCAAGAACATCGGCCGATCCAATGAAACTTCACCTTTTCAGCAAGCTCAACTCGAGGCCAAGAGTCTCTGGAAGAAGCAAGTGGAGGCTGGGTACGTCGAGGATCTCAAAAAGGTTGACACACTTGTGCTGCTTCCCATGCTCGCCAACAAGTGGGAAGAAAAGTCCAAGTACATTTCGGAACCCTTTTACGTTCAACCAAAACTCGATGGGGTCCGGATGCTCGTCGGGCGACGCAACGGAAAGTTTATTATGATGAGTCGCACAGGAAAATCAGTCAAGATGCCGCACATTGAAGCCGAACTCGCACCGAGACTCAAAGAGGGCGAGTTTCTCGATGGAGAAAACTACACAACTGAAAGATCTTTCGAACAAATAACTGGAATGTGCCGAACGCAAGACGGTCACTCTGATCTCGAGGTGGTCAAGTTTCACATTTTTGATTATTTTCACATCGAACGCCTCGAAGAACCCTTTGAGCAACGCATAGCAAACACCGGAAGGTTTGACGGTCTCAAGCACTGTACCGTGGTCTCGACTGAAATTCTCAGATCAAAGAACCAAGTTCAAGCGAAACATGATGAGTATGCTGCGCGAGGATACGAAGGCATCATGATTCGGGATTACAAGGGACCTTATTTACTTGCGAATAGGAGTAATCATCTTCTCAAGTTCAAGGCGTTTCAAACGGAAGAGTACAAGATTGTGGGAGCCGAGGAGGGTCGAGGAAAGGATGCCGGGACTGTCATCTGGATATGCGAGAGCAAGGCTGGTAGGTTTAGCGTGAGACCCAAGGGCACCTTTGAGGACCGAACAAGCTGGTGGAAGAACAAGGACAAGTACATAGGGAAAGATCTCACCGTTCAATTTCAAAATCTCACAAACGGAGGGATCCCTAGATTTCCAGTAGGTTTAGCAATTAGAGATTATGAGTAGCCGCGCAACATGTATATTGATTACCCGCAATAGGGTTCCCGACACACCCACCAGTTTCATATGTACAAACAGGAGTCGTGAAATAGTAATTACTCGTCCCTAGACTATTCGCGCAATAGGTACACATCCAATCACACCCGGTTCCCGGACCAACTGTGAAAGACACACAATTGTTCTGGGATAAGTGAACGCACGTCTGAGCGGATGATAAACCTAAAAACGCACAAAGAAACAACTTTAACGAAAACATTTACTTTCTAGATAAACAGTAAACTCTTTAAGTAAAAAGTCTTCTGGTTCGGATTTATTATTCATGCGAATAAGAAGTATAGGTCCTAAGATGTGTTCATTCTCATAGGGACTTGGTAATTTGTTTTGATTCGGCTTGAGTGAGAATGGAGACTCACGACATTTCATGATGACAACATCAATCTCTTCAAATTGCCCAATAAAAGTTCCCGGACCTTTTAATAAAGTATACAAATCCTTCTGAAGAGGACTCTCAATTTCTTTGATATCATTTAGCGATTCATTTATTAAAACACACTTAACCATATTATTATATTGATTTATAATATGGTTAAAAAACTAGTATGGGGGCTTTTACTATTGTTGAGTTCTCATGGAACCATCGCATACGAAGAAGATCGAAGAAGTGCTATAATGGCAACTGTTGCGTGCCTCAAACGAAAAATTTTGACACATGATGAAAGAGTTTTGTGCGGTGGCTGGGGCGGGGGTGGGTACTCTGTGCCTTCACCAGTCCCAGTCTACAGAGCCCCTTCTCCTGTTCCTGTACCGGTTCCTGTCTACAGAGCTCCCTCTCCCGTTCCTGTACCGGTCCCAGTCTACAGAGCCCCTTCTCCTGTTCCCGTGCCTGTCCCGGTTCCTGTACCGGTCCCAGTCTACAGAGCCCCTTCTCCCGTGCCAGTCCCAGTGCCGGTCTACAGAGCTCCTTCTCCCGTTCCCGTGCCGGTCCCAGTGCCTGTACCGGTTCCAGTCCCGGTTCCGGTGCCAACATGCTCTCCGGTATCTTGTTCTGGTTCCTTTGTTTCATGTAGCGGGTGTTCTTGTGGGATGACAACTCAGACTTGTATATTTTCAGTATCAACATACCAAAGTTGTGGGGGATCTTCTTGTCCATATGGAAACGGTCAACCGGTCACCATGGGTTGTTCGTATTACCCTTGTCCAATAAATTGCCAAGGATACTATTCAACACCTGGACAATGTTTGGGATCGTGTGGGACTGTTGGGTATCAAATCGTTCCGTGGGTCACAACTCAACCAGCAATGTATGGAGGAACAAGTTGTCCTTCTTCAACAACTCAAAATTGTTTGGTTAATCCGTGTCCCCCTCCTCCCAGTCCTCCTCCAAGTCCTCCGCCCAGTCCTCCACCAAGTCCTCCTCCCAGTCCTCCACCAAGTCCTCCTCCCAGTCCTCCACCCAGTCCTCCACCCAGTCCTCCACCCAGTCCTCCACCCAGTCCTCCACCCAGTCCTCCACCCAGTCCTCCACCCAGTCCTCCACCCAGTCCTCC
>JACCDW010386854.1_pt1 | contig 12612 bp, 20 predicted proteins | sample 7449781 | NCBI WGS metagenome assembly JACCDW01 (sample SAMN15323449, study PRJNA562643) | freshwater metagenome | isolation source: river surface water | place: USA:Blue River Watershed | collected 2017-08-18
GCAACGTGGACAGGTTCAGGCGCGGCGTCTGGATCCGCTGTGCATCGGCATCCACACCAAGCAGGTGCTTAGCGAAGGCCTCACACAACATGGCGTGGTACTTGGCGCCACCACGGATGATGGTGCGAGCCACACCGGTGGCTTGGGCGTATTCCAGCACCATGTGGATGTTCGGACTGCCCACCCTACGTTGCAGCTGACTGCCCTCGAATTCCAGCTTGGCCGTGGCCAGGTCCTTGGCGTGGATGGAGACCAGCTGCGTACCGCGCGCCCGATCCAGCACATTGACCACGCACACCTCGCCACATCCCAACTCCCGCTGGTAGAAACATTTGATGGCATCCCCGAATGCAGCGATCGACTCCTCGTCACGCTTGATGGCTCCCTTGAGCCCTAGGTCATGCTGCTGAGCTTGTTGACCGTGGTGGTCCAGGTATTCGATCTCGGCCGCCGCCTCAAACAGCGCCGGGTGATGGACGTAGAGCCAGAAGGCCCGGTGCAGGTCGTTCTTGCAAGCAATGAGTCCCATCAATTCCGTCGGTCGGTCATGCGCAGCCTGAAACATGGCCTGCTTGCCCAAGGGGTGGGCCAGCAGCGTACTGGCGTGCAGTCCGGCCACGATGCGGTCACGCATGGCGGCATTCGGATGCAGCTGAATCAACCCAACCAGGCTCTTGGAGGCTTGGATCGAGTCATGCCAGATCCATCCCTCGGGTAAAGGCAGTGTGTGGCGCTCGATGAAGGTTTTGAGGGTGTCGTCGACAGGCAGGCTCAGCAAGATGTCGGCGTAGGTCTGAGTGCGGCTCATGTGTTGTCTCCTTTTTTGTTGTTTGTTTTTGGCAATGAGGCGTCTCAACCCCCAGTTTTTCGACCAGGGGTTGGGAATCAATTTTGGCCAGATTGCTGGATAAATATACAGCTTTTGGCGAGTTTGTCAAAACTGCTGCTGCCAGCCGCATGGATCAAGGAAAGAGGTCCAAAAACCACGGTTCCGTGCACTTCTCCAGCTGGTGTCCCCCTAAAACACGTTACAGCTGGAGGGGTTCGCTCATAGGATTTGTGGACGGTTTTTTTACGCACCTCCCTACCTATGACAGGCCCCCTGAACCCCTCCACAAGCCACCTCGGCAAGCGCTCTGAAAAGAGCGGATTTCTCTCCCTGTCGCAGATCAGTGAACTGATGGCTCAAGGCGCTGTCCGTCAACACCAGATGCTGAGCGAGGCCCACAGCAGTCAGGTTTACGCCACTGATCTCGACGAGTTCGTGGACTTACATGCCTGGCAGAGCGTGAATGAGAACCCCTCTAGAAAACAAGGAGTTCACCCATGAAGCAACGATCCATCACCCCACGCGAGCAGCGCAGCCTAGATCAACTCAATGCAATTCAGCGCAAGGTCACAGCCCTCCATGACTTGACGATGCCCGAGCTCTGGATGGTCTGGGATGCGCACTTTCCACGCCGCCCAGTGCACCCCAACCGCAAGTTCATGACCTCCAGACTGACTCACCGATTTCAAGAACTGGTCTTTGGTACCCTGCCCCAGTCCACCCGGGAAAGGCTGGCCGACTACGGACAGCAGCTCTCCAAGATCAAGAGCAAAACCCCACTCAAAGCGGTGGCCATGCCCGGCGCAACATTGGTGCGGGAATTCGACGGCAAGGAGTACCGGGTTCAGGTGCTGGCTGATGGCCGCTACGAATACAACCGGCAGATTTACGGCAGCTTGTCTGCCATCGCCAAGACCATCACCGGCACACAGTGGTCCGGACCAGCCTTCTTCGCCCTCAAAGCCAAGGGGGAAGCATGAGCGTGTTGACCCCCAAACGGTGTGCGGTCTACTGCCGCGTTTCATCAGACGAAGGATTGGACCAATTGTTCAACTCCATCGATGCACAACGCGAATCGGGCTTGTCCTATGTCCTCAGCCAGCGCAACGAGGGTTGGGTCCCAGTGCAGGACACCTACGAGGATCCGGGCTATTCGGGCGGGAACATGGAGCGCCCAGGTCTCAAGCGCTTGATGGCGGACATCAAGGCAGGCAAGGTGGACATGGTGGTGGTCTACAAAATCGACCGCCTCTCCCGCTCGCTGGCTGACTTTGCCAAGATGGTGGAGGTCTTTGACAAGCACCAGGTCAGCTTCAGCTCGGTGACCCAGCAAATCAACTCGGCCACATCAACCGGGCGCCTGATGCTCAACATGCTGCTGTCATTCGCTCAGTTCGAGCGCGAAGTGACCGGCGAGCGTATCCGCGACAAGATTGCCGCCTCCAAGCGCAAGGGCTTATGGATGGGCGGCGTGGTGCCGCTGGGCTATCGGGTTGAAGACCGTCAGCTGCTGATTGATCCGCAAGAGTCGGAGACCGTGAACTGGATCTTTGACACGTATGTCAGCACGGGTTCCACCACGCTGATGGTCCAGCAAATGAAGGAACAAAACCGCTTGACGAAATCAGGTCGGCATTTCTGCAAACAATCACTCCACAAGGTTCTGAAAAACCGGGTGTACCTCGGAATGATTTCGCACAAGGGGCAGTTCTACGCTGGGGCCCACCAGCCCTTGATTGACCAGGCCAAATGGGACTGCGTGCAAGAGATGATGGCACGCACCAGCGAGGCCAAGAGCCAGACCACCTGGGCCATGAAGGCGCGCACCGAGTTCCTTTTGCGTGGTCTGATCTACAGCCCCGGCGGTGACCTGTACTTGCCAATGGCGACACAAAAAAAGTCAGGCAAGGTCTATCGATACTACGTGCACAACAAGAAGATGCACGAAGGTGCCAGCCAGAGCAGCATCCCGAACCAACCGGCTGAACCCCTCGAGCAAGAGGTGACGAAACAGGTGCTTGATTTCCTGCGCTCGGGCACGATGCTCAACCAATACTGGCATCGCATCCAGTCAATGAACCCAGGCATTCCAGAACCGCAGGCGGTCGTGATCATCTTGAACCGCACCGCAAACATCTGGGATGACTACTTTGATCAAGTGAAAAGCCACATCATCCGAAGCCTGGTGGAGCGGGTAACGCTCCATGAGGACGATACGGTTGAGGTCAGTTGGCGCACGGATAACTGGATACCACTGCTGGAGACCATGAAACCCAGAACGACGGGTGCAGAGCTGCTGGAAATGGAGATGCCCGCATGAGTGAATTCACCGTCAGCGACAGCACGAGTGGCGACACCTTCCGGATCACCACGCGCGTCCCCTTCAAGCTCAAACGTCGCCCTGGCATCAAAACAGTGGTGATGCCACCTGAAACGGCAGAGGGTCACTTTAATGGCGAGTGCCTGGATATAAGCAGTCGAATTGCACTGTTCCAAGGCCTCGCTCGGGCTCACTATTGGCAGCGCTTATTGGATGCGGGCGAGGTCCGAAGTGGGTCAGAAATTGCCAAGCTCGAGGAGCTTGACCCGAGCACAGTCAATGAACTGCTGAGGCTGACACTCCTGGATCCGTCTTTGGTACTGGAGATCCTTGAAGGTAGGCAACCGCAGGAGGTCAGCATGATGTGGTTCACACGGAATGCGCTGCCCGATCTGTGGCATGAGCAATTCACACCCCAAAGGGTCACCTGAAGAGGGTTCAGTTTGATTTTCAAGACAAGCCAATCGATTCTCTTGGTATGCAATATACTTTTTTACATACCAAGAGTATCAAACAATGAATCCTCTCGACTCTTTGCTTCGTCATTTCTCGCTACACGCTGGTGTGTTCTACACAGGCAACATCTGTGGCCGTCATGACTTTGAGCAAGATCCGGTGCGGGGCCATCTTCATGTCATCAGGCATGGCGTGGTGGAGCTGATCGGGTCTAAGCGCGAGAAGTTTGAAATCACTGAACCCACCTTGGTCTTTTTGCCGCGCCCCGATGATCACAGGCTGATAGCGGACAACCAGGCAGGCGCGGAGGTGGTGTGTGGCACCGTTTTTTTCGACAGTGGCGGTGCCAATCCCATCACTGACTCGTTACCTGACTGTGTGCTCATCAAGCTGTCAGAAACTCGGGGGATTAAACAGCTTCTGGATCTGATGTTGGAGGAAGCGTTCAACTCTGGGGATGGTCAACAAGCCGCCTTGGACCGGCTCTGCGAGATTCTCATCATTCGGTTGCTCAGGCATTGCATCGCCAACGGCGTGGCGTCAAGCGGCACTCTGGCTGGACTGGCAGACATCCGAATCGCCAAAGTAATGCAGGCCATACACGACTACCCTTCTCGTGCTTGGACGTTGGAGAACATGGCTGAGACTGCTGGCATGTCTCGTGCCCGGTTTGCTGCGCATTTCAAAGTGCAGACAGGGACAACGCCCGCCAATTACCTGGCCTCATGGCGGCTGATGCTTACGCAAAAGCTGATGAAAAAAGGGCTGGCACTCAAACGCATCGCTGAAGAAGTAGGCTACGGAAGTTCGAGCGCACTGGCCAGGGCCTTTGCCAGAGAGTTCAACCGTTCACCGATTCAATGGCTTCAAGCCGAAAGTGAGCCTGAAACTCCTAATTTGGGATGATTCGTCAAAGATTCGAGACGAATAGTATCCACGGCGCGACATTGAATACCCAAAATATCATTTCTTTCAATGGAGATGATCATGTCGAACCGCTACCTCAATTCACTTACCGCCCTGAACCTTGAGACCGCCACTGGTGCGCAAAAGGAAATTCTGGAGACCGCCCAAAAGCAAGTGGGCTTCATTCCGAACATGTACGCCAACATGGCCAATGTGCCCGGGGTGCTGAGCACCTACCTGCATGGATATGGACTGTTCCGCAAAGACTCCGGTTTCACGCCGACCGAGCAGGAAGTTGTGTTTTTGGCCGTGAGTCAAACCAACGGCTGCAAATACTGCACCGCGGCGCACAGCATGATTGCCGACAAGATGTCCGGCGTGCCCGCAGATGTCTTGCAGGCCATTCGTACAAGCCAGCCCATAGCAGATGCACGTCTGGCCGCTCTCTTCGCCTTGACCCAGGACATGGTCAAGCACCTTGGCCAACCCTCTGCGGAAAAAGTCAAAGCCTTTCTGGACGCTGGCTACACCGAGAGCCATGTGCTCAACATCGTTCTGGCTGTGTCCGTGAAAGTGCTGAGCAACTACACGAACCACGCTTTTGCGACAGAAGTCGATGAGCGATTCTCCGCCTACAAAGTGGCGTAAACACACATGATCCCATCCCAGATTCCAGAGAATTTTGAGAGAACCATGGGCTGTAGCCAGGCCGATTTGCTGCGGTGGCTACCTGACGCCTTGGCTGGTGCATCGATCAAGGTCGATGAAGAGCAGCGATTGTGTCTTGCACGCTGGGATTGGGGTCATCTTCAACTGGGCTGGGAAATTCTTCAAGACAGAAAAATCGCTCTCTTATCGATCTCCTGCATGAAAGTGAGCTTCACTTACTCTGGGGCCACTGCCGAGCAGCGATTTCAAATCCAGCGCAAATTCGATTTGCATACACAAAGAGGTGGTGGATGATGTCCAAGATTCTCGGACTGGTGTTCGATGCCTATGGCACTTTGTTTGATGTGTACTCGATTGGACGTCTGGCTGAAACGATGTATCCAGGGTCTGGGGCGGCCATTACGGCACTATGGCGTGACAAACAGATCGAATATTCCCGACTGGTCACTTTGTCAGATCCAGACGCCAATGGAAGCCGCCACTATCAGCCGTTCTGGGATTTAACTCTGGCTGCTCTTGAGTACAGCCTTCAAAAACTAGGCTTGCAACACGGTCAGCAGGATCTCCAGAAGTTAATGGATCAGTATGCACAGCTGGATGCTTTTCCTGAATGCAAAAGCGTCCTGCAAAAGCTGAGTGCAATGGGATTGCCCACGGCCATCCTATCCAACGGTTCTCCTCAAATGCTTCAATCTGCGGCGGACCACTCTGGCTTGACGCCTTACTTGAACCACCTGATTTCAGTGGAACAGATCCGGCAATTCAAGACACATCCCAAAGCCTACGCCCTGGCCTCAAAGACGCTGAATATTCCGACTGACCAATTGCTGTTTGTCTCCTCGAATGGCTGGGATGTCATGGGAGCCACCTGGTACGGGTTCAACACCTGCTGGATCAACCGCGCAGGATTGCCGTTTGAAACCTTGGGGCCTCGTCCCTCGTTTGACGGCTCTGATTTGAATCTTGTGCTCCATGTGATGCAGGGCAAAAGAAGTCTTGAGTGCTGACTCGAATGCGAAGGAGTTGTGATGGCATTCTTCAAAAATTTACCTGCCGATGCTGGTGTGCGACATATTTTGGCCATGAGTCCACAGGCCGGTCGGGCGCTCGTGGAGTTTCATAGTGCGGTGCTTAGAAGTGAAAGCGAGTTGAGCCCCAAAGACAAAGAATTGATTGCGGCATATGTTTCTGGGCTCAATGCGTGTCAATACTGCTACGGAGTTCACGCCCAAACAGCTCAAGCCTTCGGAATACCAGAAGGACTTCTTGAGCAACTGCTTCAGTCTATTAAGACTGCAGACATTGCGCCCAAACTCAAGCCGATACTGCAATTCGCCCGCAAACTGACGCTTGCCCCCTCAAAAATGACAGATCAGGATGCTCAAGCGGTCTTGAACGCTGGCTGGACAGAACATGTACTGCATGAGGCGGTCATGACGATTTGCCTTTTCAACTTCATGAACCGACTTCTGGAAGGTCATGGTGTCAAGGGTGATCCAGATGTTTATGAGACAAGGGGGAAATCACTCCAGGAGCACGGTTATGCCCCCTTGCTAGAAATGCTCAAGTCCTGACATGACCAGCCAAGCTCATACCAAACGTTGCAGCTTTTCGTCCAGATCTATGGGCTGCTCCGACAATAACTCAAGCCCTTCGTCCTGCAGCTTATTGGCTCCAGAGAAAGAAGCCAACGTTGTATCTCGTTGCCGCAAAACACTCTGAATCTCAGGCTGGCACAAATGGATCACGCACTCAATCACTGCATCGACTCTGGGATGACCTGTCTTGAGTTGAATCGACGCGAGCAATTGCATCGTCAATTTTTCGGAAAGCATCTGGTCGCCCGTCACCCAACTGTTCACTGTGAACAAGGAGATGGGCAATCCCTTGGCACTCAATCCAATGGCAAGCAGATGTCGTGTGTGCGTCTGAGTGTTTTCGCTCTCACAAATTCTGCGAAATTCAATCTCAGAGCGCGATTGCAAGCGCCTCGACCATAGAGAGCGTCTTGCAAACAAGTGAATGTGTCCATGCTCTGAACCCACAGGCCTGTCTTCCGGGCTGTGGGAGTGGTAGAACCATTGAAACCCACTTGACAAGTCAATGGCATCGTCAGTCGGGTAATGCGCCCATTGCAGAGGCACCGCATCACCCAATACCTCATCCAACAGATGCCCCTTGGCATCAGAAAGATCAGCGTAGGTCTGAAGCAAGCGCAAACCGGCTGAACGAAGGATCTTCATTTCTGCTTTCATCTGCGCTTGCCGGGTTCCCATTATTTCTTAGCGCCGCATTTGGGTGCGCACTTGGCACCGCATTTCGGAGCGCATTTGCTGGCTGCACATTTGGCAGCTGGAGCACATTTTTTGGCACCACATTTGGCCGAGCATTTTCGTGCGCCGCACTTGGCTGCAGCAGCAGGCTGACATTTGGCTGCAGCAGTCGTGTTTTGTGCGGCAACCGGCAAGGCCAGAGTGGCGGTAGTCAGGGCAGCCAAAGAGGCCAGTTTCAGACTTGTCTTCATTTTGATTCCTTCAGAAGTGGATGGATGAATGTGAGGGGCTGTTCGCTTCCTCGGGAACTAAGAGGGTCTGCGACTGCAAAACGGTTCGCGAAAAAATATTTTTCAGCTGGCGAACCGTTTGTGCTGGATCCCGCCTCTTAGAGGTGTTCAACGCTAGGAGACACCGATGACAAACCGAACCCGATTCGTCCGAACCCTGGTCTTAGTTGCAGCAGCGCTTGGCTCTGCTGCAAGCTTTGCTCAAAACGCTGCAGGCGCTGCGGCAGTGAGACCTGCCGGATACAAACCCAAAGCAGGAGATGCTGCGGCAGGTGAAAAGCTGTTTGTAGATAAAAAACTCTCAACCAACGGCATGTCCTGTGCTGCATGTCACGCCAACAACGCCTCATTCTCGGAAAGCTTCGCCAAGCCTTATCCACACAAGGTGGCGATGGCCAATGACGATATGGGCATTAAGTCAATTCATCTTGATGAAATGATCCAGGCTTGCATGGTGATGCCCATGCAAGCAAAACCTTTGCAGTGGAACTCCAAAGAACTGGCTGACTTGACGGCCTATGTGACCCAGATTCAAAAAACCTTCAAGCCCAAGCACTAACCCCATCACCTCAACTGAACAGGAGCGAACCATGAACTTTCTCAAAACATCAGCGGCTTTTTTGCTTGCCAGCGCAGCACTATTAGCCACAGCAGGAGACATCAAACATTACACACAACAAGACTTTGACAGTCTGGCTCAGGCAGGCAAATCTGTTGTCGTTGATGTCAGTGCGCCATGGTGCCCCACATGCAAAGCTCAAAAACCCATCATTGATGACTTGGCCAAACAGCCTGCCTACAAAGATGTGACCATCCTGACCGTCGATTTCGATTCGGAGAAAAACATTCTCAAGCAATACAAGGTCAACATGCAGAGCACATTGATCGGATTCAAAGCCGGTAAGGAGACAGCGCGATCTGTCGGCGACTCCACTCCATCAGGCATTGAGAGCATCTTCAAAAAGGCAGTGAACTGATGGAATTTGGACTCGGCTCCTACGGATTCGGCTTGCTTGCGGGGCTGCTGTCAACGCTGTCCCCCTGCGTGTTGCCGATCCTGCCCATCTTGTTGGGATCAGCCACTGCGGCACATCCACGCGCCCCCTTGGCTTTGGCAGGTGGCTTGGCGCTGTCTTACGCAGTGATCGGTACGCTGATTGCTTGGCTTGGCGCTGCGATCGGTCTGGATACAACCATTTTCCGCACCGCAGGCGCAGTGATCCTGGGAGTACTCGGATTAGTCTTGATGTCCACCAGTTTGCAGCAGCGTTTTGCAACGGCGACATCAGGAATAGGTGATGCGGGGAACAACTTCATCTCCACCCTGAATCTCAATGGCTTGCGCGGTCAATTTGTCGTTGGCTTGGCATTGGGCATTGTTTGGAGCCCTTGCGTTGGCCCAACGTTGGGGGCCGCCATCGTCCTGGCCAGTCAGGGGGCGCATTTGCCACAAGTGGCCTTGCTGATGGGCGTTTTTGGACTAGGGGCAGCTTTGCCGGTGATCGCCTTGGCCTACCTTTCGCGGGCCGCCATGATGAAGGTTCGTGGGCAATTGATGCAGGCTGGAAAAACTGGCAAAACGATCCTTGGTCTGATCATGGTCACCATCGCAGTCATGATTTTGAGCGGTGCCGACAAGCCACTGGAAGCATGGCTTGTCCAAATCTCACCGGATTGGCTGACCGCCTTGACGACTCGGTTTTGATGGTGAAACAGAAAAAAATTTCATGAAACCGAACCGTTTTCTATTCAAGCTGCCTCTTAGTGGGTGAAGTCCATCTTCATTGATTCAACTGCCGAAGGAGATCCACATGTTTTATGTCAAAAATGTTCCAAATTGGGAGCGCGTATTGCGGGTCATTGCAGGCGTGATGGCGCTCGCTTTTGCAGCAATGAACTGGGGCACGTCCAGCATCGCTGTCGGCATGGGGATCATGGGCGCTGTTTTGGCTATGACGGGCTTGGTCGGTTTCTGCCCCATGTGTGCAATGGTGGGGCGCAAACTCAACAAAAGTTCTTGAGCATTTGGCATGAACACAGGCGATCGCGATAGCTTGATCATGGCGGCCCAAACGGGTGACGCCATGGCGATATCGCGCCTGCTGGCCGTTTGCCAGGCAGATGCTCGCAGGTACGCCTATAGGCATTGCCATGCCAGCGACGTTGATGATGCCGTTCAAGAGTCACTGTTGGTGGTGTCTCGCAAAGTCAAAGGCTTGAAGGCAGCTGCAGCATTTTCCTCATGGCTTTTTACGGTGATCAAACGGGAATGTCGCAAGCTAGAACGCATGATGTTCAAGCACGATCCATTGCCCGATGAGTTGGCGGAAGAGCAAATGCTTTGTCGAGATGACACAGCATTGCGAATTGACCTGGCTAAAGCCTTGGAGTCTTTGCCCGCACACTATCTTGAAGTGGTACTGCTGCGCGATTTTGAAGAACTCACCATTAGCGAAATTGCAGCCAGACTTGGTGAGCAACAGGGGGCAGTAAAAAGCCGATTGCATCGGGCCAGAGAGTTGGTTCGCGAGTACATGCTCAGCCCTAATTTCTAGATCATTTTGATTTTTCCAAGAGAACAGACACATGAGCACAACAAGTTGGAGGGAAAAATGCAACTAGCAACGTACAAGCCTGCAATTCAGATGTCTCTGGTGCTTCTCCTGATTTTTCCAGTAATTTCATCGGCATCCCAATGTAAAAAAGACTTGGCTGCCGTCGATTCCGGCATTAAAGATCAATACGGAGGCTATGACTCGTGGTGGGATTATTTCAAATGCCCCGTTTGTTTGGGTGGTGATCTTCGGAAAAATGCGATTGTGAGCAAATCGCAAATTAGAGAGATAAGTAGCATGCGCAATATCGCCTACCTGCAAATGTCTAGGGGCGATGAAAGAATGTGCGTAGATACACTCAGAACGCCTAAGCGCATGCTGCGATTAAGTTAATTCTTCGTTTCTGCGGTACAGCCGATTATTTTCTGTCCAGGCCTGATAGCCTGTCGCTTGCCGAAAGTTACGCTAAATCTCAATGCTGTACTCGGCACCAGCAATATAGAAACTGCTGGTCTGCACCCATGGGGGTATGGTGCTGTGTCAGTTCACTGCCCTGCAAGCTGAATCCCTCCCCAAACTCATTGTGCAAGCTCCGTTCATCGTAACGCACAACGTCTAGTCCACTGCATTTCAGAGGACCATTAGGACCGAAGGTGGCCATCAGCACATAGCCACCGGGCTTGACGGACCTACGAACCAATTCGACGTAGCGATTACGGGCTGCCGGATCAGTCAAGAAATGAAACACCGCCCGGTCATGCCAGAGGTCAAACCGTTTGGAGCCGAAGTCGTACTGGGTAATGTCCCCGACATGCCAACTCACGTGCTGAGCTTTCGTGCCTAAGCGTTGTTTTGTGAAATCAATGGCGGTGGCTGATATGTCCAGTACCGACACATCTAGGTAATGACGCAGCAGCAGATCGTCAACCAAGGTAGATTCGCCGCCACCAATATCCACTATGGCAGCCGTCTTATCGGGACACAACTGCTCGATCAGGCGCAACGACTCCCCAAGATGAGGGGCATACCAACTGACCGCATCAAATCGCTTGTTGCGATAGACAACTTCCCAGTGTTCGGTGTTCTGCATGGTCAATCCCAGTCAAGGTCAGTCGGCGAATAGTTTTGGATGCCACTTATTTTTTCTTAGGAACGAAGATTAAGCAAATATAGGCTGCAAATGTCTGCTTCTTGGATTCAGCATGGCGACTGCTTCTGGTCGATTGTTGCCGGTCATCTGATGTTTCAGTGATGACTTCTTTGCGGCATTTGGATGTCTTCGAAAAGTTCACATCCCCAATGCTCGTGCAGCGGCAAGGTCCAACCCAAACCCCGAAACCCGCATGAATACTGGGCTCAGCTCATGGACACGTCCACAAGCCAACAGAGAAAAAAGAGAGAAATGTGGTCTCTGAGGACAAAAAACGGGGGAAGCTGACCCATCGCGTCCACAAGAAAAAATGCGGAGCCCCGCAGAAACAGGGCCTTCCAGGAAAGAAAAAGGGGGACAGAGAAAATCTGTCCCCCGTGTGTGGTGGTGGGTTTTGAAACCCAAAAAAACTACGCACCAACGGTGCTTGCTATCTGGTTGCCAATAGTTGCGTATGCAGTGCGCACCTAGGAAATCCTACCCTGATCTTAGGCATTCTGGATTTGAACCCGGGTCCACAAGCTCAGGCTATCAACCCTTCGATGTCATGATCATAGCCAAAACTTAGGATTAATGTTGAGTTTCCCAAGGTCCTCTTCCGACCCAAACCGGTCGTCGAAGGTAAGACCCGCGAGCAAGTCAAAGCCGAGCTGGCCGAAGCCATCCGCACCGGCGACATCGTGATCGACCAAGAGAGCGGCAAGAAAGCCAATGAACTTTTCCCCGGCCGCTACCCGGCTAAACCGGTGGCCCAGGGCAAGACACGCGAACAGGTCAAGATCGAACTGGCCGAAGCCATCCGCACCGGCCAAATGCCGGTCATCACCTACTGAACTGACCACTGCCATCGGGCAGCATGACTTCGGTGTGAATGCACGCAGTCCACGCCGGGGTCATTGAAATCAGTGAATTCGGCGCTCAGCGCCGCGTTCACTGGAGCCGGGCAAGCCGCATAGATGGTTCGGGATGATGCTAGATCGCTGAGATGCAGCCACATGGCCATGTCGTGCTGGGCGCGCCGATGCACGAGTTCGGCCTGCCTGCGCTACCCGGCCATGCCGGTGGTCGTCAAAACTCCGGCACTGCCGGTGGTGGTGTCGCCACCGGCCTCGGGTGTGGCAGGCCAGTGGCAGATCGAGACGAGCACCGATGGGGTGGATGCCC
>JACCDW010627120.1_pt1 | contig 12612 bp, 10 predicted proteins | sample 7449781 | NCBI WGS metagenome assembly JACCDW01 (sample SAMN15323449, study PRJNA562643) | freshwater metagenome | isolation source: river surface water | place: USA:Blue River Watershed | collected 2017-08-18
ATACACAAACATCCATACTTTTCATAAAGCTCAAAAACAAACCCCCGAAGTTATTGAAACGATGGAAGGAGTAAGATGCTGGAGAAAAAGTGTTGGTATTCAGAAAGTGGGATTCTATATCCCAGGCGGCACTGCTCCGCTTTTCTCAACAGTTTTGATGTTGGGCATTCCCGCTCAAATTGCTGATTGTCAAGAACGAATACTGTGTTCGCCGAGTAATCATCCTGCAATTTATTACGCAGCAAAATTAGTTGGTATCACCAAGGTTTTTCGAATAGGAGGTGCTCAAGCCATTGCTGCAATGGCTTACGGAACCGAAACAATTCCGCAAGTTTATAAAATTTTCGGACCAGGAAATCAGTATGTAACAGCTGCCAAACAATTATTGAGCAAAGAAGGAGTAGCGATTGATATGCCAGCAGGTCCATCGGAAGTTGCTGTAATGGCTGATGATTCAGCTGTGCCATCTTTTGTGGCTTCTGATTTACTTTCTCAAGCCGAGCATGGTTCTGATAGCCAAGTGTTATTAGTTTCTACAAGCAAAAAGTTTGTTTCTGCAGTAAACTTGGCGGTTTCTGGACAGTTGAATCGTTTACCAAGAAAAGACTTAGCGGCTAAGGCAATCGAAAACTCAAAAATTATCTTACTCGAAAGTCAACAAGATTGTGTAGAAATGCTCAACGAATATGCTCCTGAGCATTTGATTTTGGCGGTTGAAAATTATAATGAAATTGGTGAACAAATTATCAATGCTGGTTCGATATTTTTAGGTAATTATACTCCAGAATCATGCGGAGATTATGCTTCAGGTACAAACCATACACTGCCAACCAATGGGTATGCAAGGGCTTATAGTGGGGTTTCTGTAGATAGTTTTGTGAAAAAAATTACATTTCAAGAAATATCAAAACAAGGTATTTTAAATATTGGAAGAACTGTAGAGTTAATGGCAGAAGCCGAATCATTAGAAGCTCACAAACGTGCAGTTACTTTAAGAATGGAGAGTTTATTAAACGAATAGTCTGTTTTAAAATATATAAAAAGAGGTACATAACTTTAAGTCGTGTACCTCTTTTTGTGTTTTATTTAGCCGAAAACTTATAGACTGTTGTAGTTTGGTACGTTTCGCCTGGTTTTAAAACCGTTGTAGGAAACTTAGCTTGATTTGGTGAATCTGGGTAGTGCTGAGTTTCCAAACAAAATCCAGTTCTGAATTTATAGTTAACTCCTTTGCCCGCAGGAACTCCATCTAAGAAATTACCTGTATAAAACTGCACGGCTGGCTCAGTGGTTAAAACTTCCATTACACGGCCCGAAGTTGGTTCGTAAACACTTGCAATAGTTTTCAAAGTCTTGCTCGAATCAGTCGCAACCCAGCAATGGTCATATCCTTTACCATATTTGATTTGAACATCTTTTGTATCATTGATTCTTGCACCGATTTTAAATGATTTAGTAAAATCAAATGGTGTTCCTGTTACTGCTTTGAGCTCACCAGTCGGAATCAAAGTTTCATCAACTGGTAAAAATTTATCAGCGTTAAGTGTTACTTCATGGTCGAGAATTTCTTTGCTAAAATCGCCTGTGAGGTTGAAATATGCGTGATTCGTCAAATTAACAACCGTTGGTTTATCAGTAATTGCTTTATAGTCAATTTTTAAAGAATTATCTTTCTGTAATGTATAGATTACTTCTACATCTAATTTGCCAGGATAACCTTCTTCGCCATCAGCGGAAGTGTAGGTGAGCTTTAGTTTTGGTTCTTCGCCATCAGTTGGTATAGCAGCCCATAAAACTTTATCAAACCCTTTCTTTCCACCATGTAAGGCATTTACACCATTATTTTGTGCTAATTCATACTGCTTACCATCGAGTGTAAACTTACCCTTCGCAATTCTATTTCCGTATCGACCAATTAATGCCCCAAAATATGGCACTCCTTTTAGATACCCACCTAAAGAATCACAACCTAAAGCCACATCAGCATACTTGCCATTTTTATCGGGCGTTGACCAATAGGTGATAATTCCACCGTAATTGGTGATTTTAATGACCATTCCACTGCTATTTTTTAGAGTGTAAAGGTCAACATTTTCGCCAGTTGGTAGCTGGCCGTAGCTTGTTTTTTCAATTTTGTTTGCTGTGGTAGTTGAATCGCTTGTGGTAGTTTCTGCTTTTTTTGAGGTGCAATTTTGGAATAACAAAGCACTACAAAGTAGAATACCAAGAACTTTTAATTTCATAATTTAAGGAAGAGTTTAATATTGGATTGAATTCTGAAATGAGCTTGTAAGTTAACATTTTATGTGTATTCAATCCAAAAAAATATTGTAACTAAATCTGTCTCCATTGGAAGTCTTCCGTTGAATAATTAAAATATCCTCTTTTATTACCTTTCGCATTCAGAAAAACAAAATCCATTGCAGCAGCCTTAGTTTCAACTATACAAAAATTTTTTCGTGCAAAATCGAGCAATTCAGGTTCAATATCTTTTTGATTAATGTCAATAACTTCTGGTTCGGCTATAATACTACCTGATTTAGCATGTGTCGTGTAGCACATTTTACTGGCTAATCTTGAGTTATTCCAAGCAATGTTGGCTAAGTCATCATCATAATGGATTTCGGCTTTCGTATAAATTCTAAGCTGGAGCTTGAGCTCGGAATCATAAAATAGCCAACTCAGCGAATTGTTATTTCTTAGGTTTTCGATTTTCTCAGAACGAATATCGGTATGGAAGCGAAGTGTTTTTTCTTCAATATTTATATTTCTTAAAACTACGGTACGTTGCTCGGGAAAGTTATTATTTATAGTAGCCACATAAGCTTGATGAAATGGTGACTTTGCTATTTTGAAGGATTGTTTGAGTAAAAGCCAAATTTGTTTTTCAATTTCAATTAAATCGTTACCTAAAAGTGTTTCTCTCATGAAAAGCTGAACAAGAATGTTAATGTTTACTGTAGTACAGAATTTATTTTTGAAACATCCTGTTCAATACAAATGTTTAGGAGAAAAGAAAAGGCCTAATAATCATTTGATTATTAGGCCTTTTAGTGGAGACGCAGGGACTCGAACCCTGGTCCGAACTTGGCAATCGACGAGCCTTCTACATGTTTATTCGGTCTTATTTATTCGAGAATAGGTCGGTGTCCGACATACCAAATCTAATCCTTAGAAACCTACATACTAATTACAAACAAGTTCCCCGCAAGTAATCGCCTCTGCAAGGTCGACACCCCGAACTCCCCAGCGGCAGAGGTTGGCCAAGGCGGGATGTGGCTAAATGGTTAATTCACTCCGGAATTAAGCAGCCATGGCATACGAAGTATTGCCAGTTATTGTTCGGAAGAATTTTTAACAGGAGATTCTACCAACTCCCGACATGCTTTTACTCGCAACCACTCACGCCGTCAAAACCGGTCGTCCCCAGTTGTATTCTACAAATGCAAAAGTACGCTTTTTAGTTCAATTTTGCCAACTAAACTTTTTTTGAAAAATCACTGGTAGATGCCGCAAGTTTTACAAATAAATTTCATCTAAAGGTTTACAAGCCTGAATAATCGTAGTTTTTGATACTTATTTTATCTATTTGCACACCCCAAACTGAATTTACATTTTGATAAAAATTTACGTTTAATTGAAATTTATTGCCAATCACTCTTAAATCTAATCAAAATATGAATGTAAAATCAGGTATTTTATGGGCTTCTTTGTGCTTTTTAGCTTCGTTTTTTATCGCTTGTCAAAAAAACGAAGAACTGATTCCTACCGTCAGCACTACTAATCAAACCATTTCAGAAAACACCATATTTAGGACTGATAATGCTATCGCTTCTACCGAAACTATTGCCCTGGGAAAAGCGTTATTTTGGGACCCAATCTTATCGGGTAAGCGAGATGTCGCTTGTGCGACGTGTCATCACCCTGCCAATGGCTATACCGATAATCTTGATTTATCTATTGGAGTAAATGCAGTTGGCTTAGGTACGAATCGACATTTTTTAAATCCGAACACTTTTGCTTTCGTCAAACGCAATGCTCCGACTATCTTAAATACTGCTTTTAATGGTATGGATGCCAACGGAAATGTAAATCTTGCAACCGCCCCTATGTTCTGGGATTCGAGGGTTCGGAGTTTAGAGGCTCAGTCGGTCGAACCCATCAAGACTCTTGAAGAAATGCGTGGAAATGCCTATTCGGAAGCTGTGGCACTCGATAGTGTTGTGGCTCGTTTAAAACGTATTCCGCAATACCAACAATTATTTCAGAGTGCATTCGGTAATGCTCAATCTATCACAGCAGCGAATATGGGAATAGCGATAGCTTCTTTTGAACGAACTTTAGTGGCTAATAATTCGAGGGTTGACCGATATAAGGCTGGCGAAACTTCTGCTCTTTCGGCTTTGGAAATCAGAGGTATGAATGCTTTTCAGACGGTTGGCTGTGCCAGTTGTCATTCAGGAAATATGTTTTCTGATTATCAGCTGCATGTGCTTTCTGTGCCAGATAATGCAAAAAATGTACAATCTGATGCAGGAGCAAATAATACGTATGCGTTTCGTACGCCGAGTTTGAGAAATTTGAGAATAACTGCACCCTATATGCACAGTGGCGTTTTTCAAACGTTAGATGATGTTATTAGATTTTATGCCAGAATTGCGGGAGGAAATTCACAGAATACAAATGTTACAGTTAGGCAAATTGACTCACGAATTAGAAATTTGAGAATTGGTAATAATCAAGCTGCTATTGTGGCTTTTATTAATGCGTTATCGGATGATAATTTTGATAAGTCAGTACCAACGAGTGTTCCGAGTAGGTTGAGTGTTGGAGGAAATATTAGATAGTAGAAAAATAGGCTTTCGTTAATCAGCGAAAGCCTATTTTGTCTAATTTATACAGATGTCAAAACTTCATTGAAAGCCCGATACGTTTTCTTGGTATATCAATTTCCATTACTTTAACTTGAACTTTCTGATGCACCTTCACAACTTCGTTAGGGTCTTTAATGAAACGATTCGCCATTTGCGAAACGTGAACCAAGCCATCTTGATGCACGCCCACATCAACAAAACAGCCAAAAGCAGTAATATTGGTAACGATTCCTGGGAGAATCATACCTTCTTTCAAATCTTCGATGGTATGTACATCTGAAGCAAATTCAAATGCTTCGAGAGCCTCACGTGGGTCACGACCTGGTTTTTGAAGTTCTGATAAGATATCGTTTAGCGTTGGCAAACCAACTTTATCTGTTACATAATTTTTAAGAACAATTTTTGATTTAAGCTGCTCATTTCCAATGAGTTCGGCTACTTTTACGCCCAAGTCTTTGGCCATTTTCTGCACAATAGGGTAGGTTTCTGGGTGAACCGCCGAATTATCCAATGGATTTTCAGCTCCACGAATACGCAAGAAACCCGCACTTTGCTCAAATGCTTTTGCTCCTAATCTTGGTACTTTCTTTAATTCTTCTCTCGAACTAAATGCTCCATTTTTTGAACGATATTCAACAATATTTTGTGCTAAAGCAGGTCCTAAACCAGATACATAACTTAAAAGGTGTTTACTGGCAGTATTTAATTCAACTCCTACCAAGTTTACACAACTTTCCACTACTGAGTCGAGGCTTTCTTTGAGCATTTTTTGCTCAACATCGTGCTGATATTGCCCAACCCCAATTGATTTTGGGTCGATTTTTACGAGTTCGGCCAATGGGTCCATTAACCTTCTTCCAATCGAAACCGCACCTCTAACGGTAACATCTTTATCAGGAAATTCTTCACGAGCAATTGGCGAAGCCGAATAAATGGATGCTCCTTGCTCTGAAACCATGTGAACGGCTGCTTTTAAATTACCATTTTTCACCACCGATTTCACCAACGATTCGGTTTCTCGGCTGGCAGTACCGTTGCCAATTGCAATAGCATCAATTTTATATTCTAACACTAATTTTTTGATTACCGCTTCGGCCTCCATTTGTTTGGTCATCGGATAGATAACGGTGTCATAAATCAAATCGCCTTGTTCATTAAGGCACACAGTTTTACAACCAGTACGGAAGCCAGGGTCAATGCCCAAAACTCGTTTTTGTCCAAGCGGAGAAGCCAACAAAAGCTGACGAAGATTTGTTACGAAGATTTTAATTGCTTCACTATCAGCTTTTTGTTTCGATATATTACTAAATTCGGTTTCAATACTCGGTTTTAGAAGACGGTCATAAGAATCGCTGATTGCTTGCTCAACTTGCTCTTTTGCTTCGGGTAAGCCTCTTAAATAAATGCGGTCGAGGGCATCAACGCCACGTTCGGTTTCAATCGAAATATCAATGGATAAAAAGCCTTCTTCTTCCCCACGGCGTAATGCCAAAAGTCGATGAGATGGAATTTTTGAAAGCGGCTCCGAAAATTCGTAATAATCTTGGTATTTGATACCGTCTTCTTTTTTTCCTTTTTTTACCTTTGAGGTAATAATGGCTTCACGCTCGAATAATCTTCTGACGGCGTTTCGGGCCTGAATATCTTCATTAATCCATTCCGCCATAATATCTCTTGCTCCTTGAAGTGCTTCTTCAACGCTTTCAACTTTATCATTCAAGTATTTTTCAGCAATAGTTTCAATGTTTCTATCTTTTTGGGCAAAGATAACCTTTGCGAGTGGCTCAAGTCCTTTTTCGATGGCGATTGAAGCTCGAGTTTTGCGTTTTTGCTTGTAAGGTAGATACAAGTCTTCTAACTCGTTTAAGTAAAGTGCATTATTGAGTTTGGTGAGCAACTCAGGCGTCATTTTTCCTTGCTCTTCAATTGATTTAATAATGGCTTCACGGCGTTTATCGGCCTCCAAAAATTTATTGTATAGGTCTTTGGTATCGGCAACTTGAACTTCGTCCATGCTACCAGTCATTTCTTTTCGGTATCGAGAAATGAATGGTACAGTGGCCCCTTCCTCTAATAAATTAATTGTATTTTGAATGCTCTTTTCGGGTACGCCCACTGTTTGGGCAATAATCTGTATTTGTTTTGTGGTCATCGTTCCAACCTTTTTTATAAAATCAGTATCTTATAACTAAATAATAATTTACAAAAATCTGATTAAATTATGAAAATGCAACTTCTCATATTGATGATTCTTTCCACATTATTTTTAATGAATTGTGAAAAAGAAAGTGAAATGGCTGATAAACAGGCATCTATGAGTGATTATGTAATTAATTATGGAACAAGTTTTGGTATGTGTGTAGGGCCTTGTAGGAAAGAAATCAATGTATTGAATAACGAAATTGCATTTACAGTTTATTATACCGAAGGTAGAGGAGCAACTGGCGGAACACCAAAAACTTTTAAAGAAACTATAGAGGCAACATTAAAGAATTCATTGACTAAAAGTCTTGATTATGAATTATTTAAAAAGCTCAACGAGATAGTTGGTTGCCCTGATTGTGCTGATGGTGGTGCCGAATGGATTGAGATTATAAAAGGAGATTCAAAGCATAAAGTAACATTTGAGTTTGGAAAAGCCCCCAAAGAAATTGAAAGTTTAGTGACTGTTTTACGAGAAAAAAAGACTTACTTTGAAGAAAAATATTTGAAGTAAGGTATGTATGATATAATTGTTGTGGGTGGTGGAGCTGCTGGTTTTTTTGCTGCAATTAATGCCTCAGAAAAGAAAAAAGGCTTGAAAATAGCAATTTTAGAACGTGGGAGAGATGTTTTGCAGAAAGTTAAAGTATCAGGTGGCGGGCGTTGTAATGTAACGCATGCTTGTTTTGAACCCGAAAGACTGGTAGAGTTTTACCCACGTGGCGAAAACGAATTGCTTGAGCCTTTCAAAAGATTTAACCCCACCAACACGATTGAGTGGTTTGAGAGTAGAGGTGTAAAAATAAAAAAAGAAGCTGACGGAAGAATGTTTCCAGTAAGCGATTCTTCGCAGTCGATAATTGATTGTTTGCTTGGGGCCGCTCGCCGAAATAATATTGAAATACTAACCAATTCGAGAGTGGAGTACTTTGATTACATGCCCAATGAGCGTTCAAACTGGAAATTGCGGGTTTCGGGAGATAGAATCTTGTATACAAAAAAATTAATGATTGCCACAGGCAGCGATACCGCCGTTTGGAGTTTACTCGAAAAACTAAAAATCAAAATCGTTGAGCCTGTCCCTTCGCTTTTTACATTTAATATCAAAGATGAGAAGCTGTCTGATTTAATGGGGCTTTCGGTACCCAATGCTATTATTACTATTCAGAAAACTGCATATGAAAGTAGTGGGCCAACATTAATTACACATTGGGGACTTTCGGGGCCTGGAATATTAAAATTATCGGCTTGGGCAGCACGAGAATTGAATGCTTCAGCGTATAAATTTTCAATTAAAGTAAATTGGTTAGGCGAAAAAAACGTTGAAACCGTGCGAAATCATTTGCATAATCAGATAAATATACTTCAGAAAAAGAATGTTATGGCTAATGCCGAGTTTGGGTTACCAATTAGATTATGGAAAAACTTATGCAAAGCGGCTCAGATTGGAGAGTTTCAAAAATGGGCTGAAACAGGCAAAAAGCATATTCAGAGATTAGTTGAACAGCTTACTGCTTGCACATTTGAAGTGAATGGTAAAAGTACCTTTAAAGAAGAATTTGTAACCGCTGGCGGAGTAGATTTATCAGAACTTGATTTTGAAACATATAGCTTGAAGCAATATCCAACGTTATTTATGGCAGGCGAAGTGCTAAATATTGATGCGGTAACGGGTGGATTTAATTTTCAAGCCGCTTGGACAGGTGGTTGGATTGCGGCACAAAATTTATGATTTATTTTTGCGTCCAGCTTGAAGAATTTCGGCAAAAATTGATTTTTCATTAATATCATCGAGAATGATGGCTTCTTGAAGGATTTCCTTGAAAGAAGCCTCTTTCTTTTTAAAATCTTCTAAATCTCTAAACGTAACTCCATGAATGAATTTTCTTTTTTTTGATTCCAATAACCTTTGTTCATTCGACATCTGAAAACCTCGATGAAATCCTACTTCCACTCCTGTGTTTTTCTTCAGGATAACAAAATAACAAAACTCATTTCTGACCCCAAACATGGCCGTATTAAACATAAAGCGTTCGTTCATTTTAGGGTGAGCATTCAAAATTGTTTTTCGGAGTTGAAATAATAACGCTGAAATTTCAGGTTCTTGGCTTTCAATAAAATCTTCAATGGAAATGTATTTATTCATTTTCAGTTGGTGTTTTTGTTATAATTGAGCCAATAATCATACCGCCAATACTTGCCAGTAACCCCCAAATCATTGATGGAATTTCAGTTTCGTAGAACTCAAAGAATGTCCAAACGCCAGTTCCCAAAATCATAGAAAGAATTGCACCAAGAGCATTTGCTTTTTTCCAGTAAAGTCCCGCTACTAAAGGTACAAATAAGGCTACAAGACTAAGAGCTGATGATTAGCAAACTAATTCATAAATTTCTGATTTATAAAGAGAAAGTGCAACCCCAAATAGGGTAATTCCGATTACCGAAAGCCGCATTATATGCAGTAGTTTTTTGTCGCTTATACGTTCTCCGTACAAAGGCTTAATCAAATTCTCGCCTAAAACCGTAGCAGGTGCTAATATTGCTCCACTGCATGTACTTAAAATTGCTGAAAGTAAAGCACCAAAAAAAAGAATTTGAATACCGATTCCTGAATGTTTTAAAACTAATATAGGAATAAGCATTTGAGAGTCTCCTTGTCTGAGGTCTTTATAGAGGATTGTTCCACACAAGGCAATCACTAAAGGCATCGATGCAACAGTGAGATACATCAACGACGACCAGTAGGCACTTTTTACTGCAATATCTTCTGATTTTGCCGAAAGCGTTCTTTGAAATACATCTTGTTGTGGAATTGAACCCCATCCGATAGTTATCCACGCCGCAAAGTAGCTAACCCAGCTTGTTAGTGAATTTTCTTTTGGCGTAAATTTAAAAAAGTCTGGTGGGGTTTTAGTTAGGACTTGATTAAATCCTCCTACTTCACTAACCAATTCGAGTGTAAGCACTAATAAACCAATGATAATTATAGCTGTTTGAATTGTATCCGTAATAGCCACTGACCACATTCCTCCAACATAAGTGTAGAATAATACAATTGAAGCACATATGATAATTCCCCAAGCAAAAGGTATTTGAGCAATTGATTGTAAAACTATTGCTAATGCCACGAGCTGAGCGGCTATCCAACTAAAATAAGAAGGTATTATAAAAATTGTAGAAATCCATTCAACCTTCTTGTTATATCTAATCCGAAAATAGTCACTAAAAGTTAGGATATTTAATCGGTAAAGTGGACGAGAAAAAAACATTCCAATTAAGAATAAGCATAAAGCTGCACCGAAAGGGTCTTCGATAACCCCCAGAAGCCCATGTTCTACGAATTCAGAACTTGCCCCCATAACAGTTTCAGAGCCAAACCAAGTTGCAAATAAACCTGACGCTACTACGTATATAGGCATTTGTCGGCCAGCGATGGCAAAGTCGTTGGAAGTTTTTACAAATTTTGAAGCATACCAACCAACAAAAATTGTTAGCAAAAGGTAAAGAATTATGAAGCTAATCAGCATTTAATTGGCAAATTATTCGATTTGTTCTTAGTTTTATGCAAAAATCATAAAAAAAATGCAATTTGATGTGACTTTGCTTTTATATTACAGTCATTATTTATATTTTTCGCATTAGAAACCCAAATTTTAATTAATTACGCAGCTGTGACCCACCTTATTGAACGTTTTACAGAGATTTTAAGAAAAGGTAAGTATAATTCACAAACGATAGCAGCCTATCGAAATGCCATTTTTGTGTTTTATAACCATTTTCGAGATTTACCACAAAGTAAGATTACCGAAGAACTGATTGCCGCTTATTTGGTTGACCTTGGAGAAAAAAAAGGGAGTAGTTTAGATGCTGCACTACAAGCAGGTAAAGCAATTAAACTATTTTATGAAGTTATTTTTAATCGAAAGTTGGGTATTAAGGCCAATGGAGAATCTAAAAGTGACAGCTTGCCCGAAGTTTTAACCGAAGAAGAGGTATCGAAAATTATTTCAGTTTTAGACAACCTAAAGCATAAAGCATTGATGTCGATTATTTACGCTGCAGGTTTGAAATTAAGCGATGTCTTGAATATGAAAACTACGGATGTTGATTTTGATAGAAAAGAAATTGTTGTGTCTCCTTCAAAATCCGAAAAAGGCAGAACCTTGATGCTACCTAAAAAATTAATACCAATCCTAAAAGCTTATATTGAAAAATATAAACCTGAAGATTTACTGTTTGGTGGTGAAAATGGCAAAACGTATAGCCCAAGGAGTGTGCAGTTGGTTTTCCAACAAGCTTTAAGTAAGTCAAAAATAGAGAAAGATGCTTCGGTGCATACGCTCAGACATAGTTATGCCGTACATTGTTTAGAAAGAGGAATGGATATACATTTACTACAAGAAATCTTAGGACATAAATACTTACAAACTACGGCAATTTACAACCAAATTGCTCAAGTAGAACTCGTTAATATTCGCAGCCCGTTTGAAGACCTTGATATTTAATTTTAATGCTTAATGGTGAATGTTTAATGATAAATTATTTGAATTAAACATTCACCATCAAACATTCACCATTTCCTCAGTCTTCCATGCTGGCTTCTTTCAACACGATTGTTTTCTTTTTCATTGAACCTGCTTCCAAATCGGCTAATTCTTGTCGATTTTTGGCAATATCAATAGCCATATAGATAGCACTTAGCATCGAAGATTCATCGGCGATGTTTTTTCCTGCTATATCATAAGCCGTACCGTGGTCAGGCGATGTGCGTACTTTGGGCAAGCCCGCCGTAAAGTTTACACCATTTTCAAAAGCTACCATTTTAAATGGCATTAAGCCTTGGTCGTGATACATGGCCAAAACTGCATCATAATTTTTCCAAGCGGCAGTACCAAAGAAACCATCGGCAGGAAATGGCCCAAATACAAAATTCCCTTTTTTCTTATACTCATTAATTGCTGGCTCGATTATTTCCTTTTCTTCATTTCCTAAAAGACCATTTTCTCCAGCATGCGGGTTTAAACCAAGCACCGCAATCTTAGGTTTTTGTTTCCCGAAATCACGAATCAAAGAAGATTTTATTTGGTCTAATTTGGTGACTATTAGTTCTTTACTAATATTTTTCTTTACTTGTTCTAAAGGCACATGGGCAGTAGCAACACCTATTTTAAGGTCTTCACTGACCATAAACATCAATTCCTTATTTTTTACACCAAAAGCATCAGCTAAAAACTCTGTATGTCCTGGAAACTTGAAATCGTCATTCTGGATATTATGTTTGTTTATTGGTGCCGTGATTAAGGCGTCTATTTTTCCAGCTTTTAGGTCTTCAACGGCTCTTTTTAATGATTCAAACGCCAATTTGCCCGCATCTTGAGTAACTACTCCTGGTTGTACTTCAAGCGATTGGTCGCTCATGCAATTAATAACATTTACTTGCTTATGATTGATTTGCTCAACCTTATGAATAGTAAAGAATTGCCAATCTTTTACATCCATTAACTGGCGATAACGATTAATTACTTTACCAGAACCA
>JACCDW010687065.1_pt1 | contig 12612 bp, 9 predicted proteins | sample 7449781 | NCBI WGS metagenome assembly JACCDW01 (sample SAMN15323449, study PRJNA562643) | freshwater metagenome | isolation source: river surface water | place: USA:Blue River Watershed | collected 2017-08-18
AAAGCCATATAAGACAATCTCAACAATTTACAGGAAAACAAAGAGATAAAAACAAGGACTGGATTTAGGTTGTATGCGCTTAACTCGCCCCTAAAGAAGCAAGAATGCGCGCATATTCTGTTCAAAAAATATATTCTCAACATCACTTAGACGCTACGGAACACGTAATGACAAATAAAAGCTTTAATTTTTTAACTGCAGCATTACTAGCTATTAATCTAGTTTTCACACAAACAATAACTGCAGAACAAATTTACGATACAGTCATTATAGGTGGTGGCGTTGGGGGTCTTACCTCTGCACTCTATCTTTCAAGAGCTGGAGTTACACCTCTTGTGATTGAAGGTGACAAACCAGGAGGTGCTTTGGCTCAGTCTCCTACAGTACAAAACTGGCCAGGAGATCTAGATATCCAAGGCACTGCATTAGTTGCTAAAATGAAATCCCAAGCAGAAACTAACGGGACTCAATTTCTCACCGAAGAAGTTATTAATATAGACCTTTCCAAACGTCCATTTACTCTAACTACACGTCCTATTTTCGGAGAAAAAAACCCGCGCGTTATTAAAACACAAACAGCTATTATAGCAATGGGATCAAACCCAAGGCTTTTAAATATTCCAGGAGAAAAAACCTACTTCTCTAAAGGTGTCTATAGCTGCGCTGTATGTGATGGATCCCTTTATAAAGGCAAAATAGTGGCAGTAGTAGGCGGTGGTGATGCAGCTATTACAGAAGCTCATTACCTTGCAGATATTGCTAAAAAAGTTTTCATTATCGTCAGAGGTAAAGCATTTAAAACACTTGAGAATGCAAGAAAAGAATCTCTTCTTAAAAAATCTAATGTCGAAGTGTTGTATGAAACGACAGTTCAGGAAATTAAAGGAACAGACGGTCATGTCACTTCTCTGTCTTTACTTAGTAAAAAGCCCTCTACAATCGCTATTGATGCTGTATTTTTAGCAATTGGTTCTATTCCGAATTCCAACCTTTTAAAAAACCAAATAGAACTAGACAAACAAGGATTTGTTGTTTTAAAAAACTTCCAAGAAACTTCCATGCCGGGTGTTTATGCCGTTGGAGATATAGCAGACCCTGTATTTCAACAAGCAGTATCTGCTGCAGGCGATGGTGCTAAAGCTGCAATTCAAGCTAAAGCCTATCTTTCTTCTCTTCCTAATACAACGAAACCAGCAACTCTAGCAGTAGCTAGCAACCAACCCGCAAACAAAATTATTGAAATACAAGACGCAGCTCAACATAACAAAGAAATCAAAAATAGTGATATACCTATCTTGATAGATTTTTATGCAACATGGTGTGGTCCTTGTAATCAATTCACCCCCATCTATAAAAAACTAGCTGATACCTTTGCTGGGAAGATTAAATTCTTAAAAGTAAATATAGATCACAACCACGATCTGGCTCAACACTATAAGATCCAAGGGATCCCAACAATTGCAGTCCTTGATAGCAAAGGCAATCTAATCACAAAAAAAACAGGAACCTATGAAATCAATGATCTAACAACAAAACTTAACTCTATACGCAAACAATCTTCCCTTGAAATCGAGGCCATGTTAAAAAAATAACATAGTCAATCTGATCACCAATTACAATGTTATAAACACCCATCCATGAGTAACGTCATCCTCTAAAAACCTCTTGAGCAACCTGATGTGTGACCCATACAGCTGCCCCAGCAATAGCTCCCATTAAACTCATAATCGGAATAACACTAAATTGCGCTAATCTAAGTCCTAAATAACAAGATCTAATGTTTTGATCATAAGGCCTGCAATTTTCTGAACTTGACATATCTGCTACTAACTTTAAAACAACTGCAGACACTGCACCCAAAGAAGCTCCAGCTACAGCCCCTGTACATGCATAATCCATCACACCAAATCTATTATAACTATTAACTCGATTGGCCATAAGCTCCCATTTTAAAAAAAATTCAATAACCTATTTTGACCTAGGCTGTCAAAAAAAATCAACAATTTTAATATACAAACCGCAACCCAATAAAATCTACTTGCTCTAAATTGCTATTTAAGATAAAAATCTTGTTTTTTCCTATGGCGATCGTAGCTCAGTTGGTTAGAGCACTGGATTGTGGTTCCAGATGTCGCGGGTTCGAGCCCCGTCGTTCGCCCATTTTCTTAATGTCCTAATCTCTTTTTCTAACAATTAATTTCTAAAATGTGGTATTACATTGAATAAAAGTCTGTAACTACTATGTCACCAAAAGATCTATTTTCTGAAGACTCCTCCCCTAAAATCAAACACCCTGAGATCAAGGGTTTGCTTGTTTTAAGTGGTTCACTCGTTTTACTTATCGCCCTACTAAGCTTTGTTCATGGAGCCCCAGAAAAAAATTTTTTAGGATTACTTGGCTATTTTGTAGCTCTTGGAAATCTATGGCTTTTTGGCTTAAGTTCTTATTTACTTGTTCTTTATACAAGTTGGATTGGCTGGCGACTGCTTTACTCAGAAAAAGTCCCTTTATTTAAAATACGTACTCTTTATTTTTCTTTTTTGCTACTGTCTTTAAATCTACTTTTAAATGTCTACTCAGAGCACCAAGGTGTAACAAACCCTCTTTTACAATCCCATGTATTTTCTGAAACACTGAGTTTTAAAAAGCCTTTTGTCCATAAAATCGTCCGATACAATCTAGGCGGCGTCCCCCTTTACTACCTGTATAAAGACTTGCCTATCTACCACCTAAAAAACCTTCTTAGCCCTATTGGAACAACCCTAACTTTTTCTATTACTGCTATGATGGCATTCATCCTTCTGACAGGGGTGAGTCTCCTTAAAATGGCAAAAACCAGCAAGCAAACCCTTCAAGATATTAAAGCATTTTTCATAAGAGTCACTAAAGGTTTTAAGCCAGAATCCTTAAAAACTCTGACAAAACCTATATCTCATAATAAAATAGAAGAGCTCTTATCTACATCAAGTCAACCTTCCCCTAAACCTTTATGGAATCTTACAGCCAAACTAAAAAAAACACCTGCTGACCCCCCTTTAGATTTAGAGCCACCTCAAGATGACTGTCTACTAGATGAAGAAGAGATCTTATCTTCACTCGACGAAGAAGTCCCCTTGGCTAAAGAACCTCAAAAAAAAAAGTACAATCTGAGTGTTCCAACACCTGCTACGATAAAAAAAAACCCAAGCTACAAAATTCCTTCCGCCTCTCTTTTAACAAATGCAAAAAAAATTGATAAACCTACTTTAAAAAGAGACTTAAGAAAACAAGCTGAAATCTTAGAAGAAACTCTCTCTAGCTTCGGTATTGAAGCAAAAGTTGGAGAAATCAACTGTGGACCTACGATTACCTCTTTTGAAGTCCACCCGGCAATCGGAGTAAAGGTCCAAAAAATCAAAGCCTTAGAAAATGATATCGCTTTAAATTTACAAGCCAAGTCAATCAGGATCATAGCCCCTATCCCAGGAAAAGCTGTCGTAGGTGTTGAAATACCCTCTCTTTATCCACAAGAAGTAGGATTTAAAGAAATGCTCATGAACTATCAAAGACAAAGACGGAAATTCATTATTCCTGTTTTAATTGGGAAAACAGTATCTGGAGAAGATGTCACCTGCGACCTTACAAAAATGCCCCACTGCATTATCGCTGGAGCTACAGGCTCTGGAAAATCTGTCTGCATTAATACAATCGTTATGTCCATCTTAATGAATGGTTCACCAGATGATATTAAACTACTACTTATCGATCCTAAAAAAGTTGAACTAAGCGCCTATTCAAATCTCCCACATATGATAGCTCCCGTTATTACAGAACCTCATGGAGCCTACGCTGCACTTCAATGGCTTGTTAAAGAAATGCAAAGCCGCTATGAAGTCTTAAAACTTTTAGGAATGAGAAATATCACAGCTTTCAATGATAGAACTCCTGATAAAGCTTTAGAAGAAAGTTTGTCTATTCCCGTGCCTGATAAGATGTTTTATATTGTCGCCATCATTGATGAGTTTGCAGACCTTATCATGGCATCCAGCACCGATCTAGAAACTCCTATTGCACGTATTGCTCAGATGGCAAGAGCCGTCGGAATCCACCTGATCCTAGCAACCCAGCGCCCTTCAAGAGAAGTCATTACAGGACTTATCAAAGCTAACTTTCCTACAAGAATAGCCTTTAAAGTCTCTTCAAGAATCAACAGCCAAATCATTTTAGATGAAAACGGAGCCGAATCTTTACTTGGTAATGGAGATCTACTCTTTATGCCCCCTGGATCTTCTCAGTTAACACGAGCTCAAGGCTCTTATATTTGCGATGCTGATATCAATAAAATCATCGACTTCAACTGCAAGCAAGCTCCTTCTAATTATTTAATCAAATCTTTTGATCAAATGGCTAAAGATACTCTTTTTGATTCTTCTGAAGATAGTGGAGCTAAAGATAGCCTCTATGAAGACGCTCGCTCTGTTGTCATAACCTCTCGTAATGCCTCCACAACATTTTTACAGCGGAAGCTAAAAATAGGCTATGCAAGAGCTGCAAGTCTTATGGATGAACTAGAAGAAAATGGTGTAATAGGCCCTCAAGATGGCAGTAAAGCTCGCAAAGTACTAGCTAATAGCTTAGATGATTTATCATTTTAAACTATAAAATACTCCATTAGGAGATCTTTATGAAAAAAACTTCCAATTGGAATTAGCGACATGAAAAAGCCCTTTTTAACAAAACTGTTCGAAATTTAAAAACTTTTAAAATCCAAGCGTTAAAGTAAGGATCCAATGGTCTAAAAGAAATCCTGATTTTCTTTGCCCTTTAAGAAGCATTTCTTTCACTTTCCACTCATGAAGTGCTTTTTGTTCCATCGTCCACTCAATGTTCACACGTCTATCTTTTTCAAGTTTTTTCTCCCACGCGCATCCCAAAGAATATTTCAAAGTTCCTGTAAAAACCTCAGTTGTATTCATATACATAAGCTCTCTGTAACGAAATTCCTCATCGGGATCAAGCTCCGTCACCCACTTTTCAAAAAGACCAATTTTTCCAAGTATTTTAAAATGAGGATGAAGATGCAGCGAGCTTGCTATCACTTCACTAGCTTCAAAGCCATCAACAATCTCCAATTCTCTAGCCCGAAAATTTAACAATGGATTTGGCCTCTCCCCTTGAGTAACTCTTACTTTTTTATACTTCACATTCACCTTCATTCCAATTTGAGGAGGAATACTATAGGCTATATCTATAAGTTTTAAAGCTCCTTGCATCGCAGGCTTTTCTATAAAAAGAGTGACTATTTTTTTATGGATCGCTTCTATTTCTTTAGGATGCTCTAATAAACTCATCCTAAATACCACATAACTTTGAAGTGGAGGAGTTAATGACCCCAAAATCTCTTTGTTATTACTCCCATAAGAAAAACCACAACCCAAAATCCAGCATCCTAACAAGGACAATCCTACTAAGTGCATACTCTTCTCATATTCTACTTATTATTTTTATCCATACACCGACTTATAATGAAATAGCAAGACAAGGATTTATTGCATCCTCTGTAATAATTTGTTATATATAAAAAAAACTAATCACAAAACTCTATGAACACACCTGAAAAAAAAAGAATCCTTATAGCAGACCCCTCTTCGCTTACACTAAGAGAAATTTTTCAATCCCCTGAAGCTCAAAACTACGATATCCAAACAGTTGATAATGGTCCTGCATGTATTGAACTATTAGAATCTTTTAAACCTCATCTTCTTTGTATAGAACTACTTTTACCTAAAATGCATGGGATTGAAATTTTAAAATTTCTAAAGACCGACCCTATCTATCGCAATACAGGGGTCATCATGACCTCATCTCTAACGATGATCCAAAACTATAACGCTACTATTGAACTTGGTGCTAACTACTTTCTAACTAAACCTTTTTCTCATGGAGAATTCTTCTACCTTGTAAAAAGATACTTCGAGGGAACACTATCTCCGGCTCCCTTTAAAACTGAGATGCCACATTTTGAAGGGTCAACTTGCTTTAACCCAATCGTTGACTCATCATCTTATATTAAATTTTGGGGAACAAGAGGTTCATCCCCCGTATCTGGCGCTAAATATATTAAATATGGTGGCAATACGACCTGCTTAGAAATTAGACATCATGATACATTAATTATCCTTGATGCCGGATCCGGTATTCGAGAACTAGGTGAAATACTCAATATTCAAAGGCCTCAAAAACTCTCTCTACTAATTGGCCACACCCACTGGGATCATATTATAGGCTTTCCATTTTTTGCCCCTGTCTACAACAAAAACTGTTCTATCGATGTTTTATCCCCTATTGGATATCAAAAAGAGGCTGAAGAACTATTTAATGATATGCTTTCTTTTGGTTACTTCCCCGTACGTCTTGAAGAAATGTTCGCTAGCCTCTCCTTTAATGAACTAAGGGATGGTAGCGTTCTAAAATTTGGAGACATCACCATCTGTTGTCACTATGCTCACCACCCAGGCCCAACACTTTGCTTTAAGATTATCTCTCCAACAAAAACTATCGGCTATGTAACAGATAATGAATTACTCCTTGGTTATCATGGATCTCCACAAGCAATTGGTAGAGATCATTATCTTTTAGAACCCCATCTGAATCTCATCTCGTTTTTAGAAGATTGTCATGTACTCATCCATGAAGCGCAGTACTCTCCTCAAGAGTATTACTCAAAAGTAGGCTGGGGCCACTCCTCTGTATCTAATGTTGTTGCTTTAATTAAACACTTGAAAAAATGTCAAGAATGGATCGTCACTCACCATGATCCGAGACATACAGATGAGGATCTTATGAAAAAAGCAGAACTACATCAACATCTTTTACGTGAATCCAACATCAATATTCACTTTAAGATGGCTTATGACGGAATGATTTATCCTCTTTAAAAAAAACTAGGTTCGCTTACCTTATCTTGATAGGCAATCGTAATAGAAATCTCCTCTAAATAATCCTTAAGAGACTCTTTAGATTTTTGTAAAGCTACCTCAGGATGATTACACTCCTCTGAAAGGTGAGCTAAATATACTTTTTTAAGTTGTTTATGATAAATTTCTCTTAATAACTCAGCACAACTCTCATTAGATAAATGTCCTTGTCTTCCTAAAACACGCTGCTTATACATAGGAGGCCTAGAGCAAGCATGTACCATAGAAGGTTCATGATTGGATTCAATATAAAGATAATGACAATTTTGCAAATGGTTTTTTACAAGAGAGGTAGCAAACCCTAGATCTGTACAAATACCGATTTTAACCCCTTCAATTGTAGCAATAAAAGCAACAGGATCTACCGTGTCATGCTGTATGCTAAAAGGATGAAAATCAATATCACCAAATACAAATGGCTCTCCTGTTGAAAAGATTTTAAACTTAGGTTGAATGTGCAAAGTATCACAAATAGCTTGAGCCGTATCACGGTTGGCTAATATAGGGATATTTATTTGCTTACATAAAACATCCAAACCACGAATATGATCACTATGTTCATGTGTAATAATAATAGCATCAATCTCTTCAAGCTTAACATCAATTGTAGATAATCTCTCTCTTATTTGTTTAACACTAAGTCCTGCATCAATCAGAATTTTAGTAGAGTCTGTTCCAAGAAATAAACAATTCCCCTTCGAACCTGAAGCAAGTGGACAAAATAAACGCATAAAAAAAACATTGGTTAATGATCTTGCGATAAGATATCATCAATATAGAGTTATCAAAAAGAAAAAACTCCATCCAAAAAAATAGAGTTTTCAAAATCGCAATGTATTAATTGCAGACGCAAAAATATAAAAACCAAAAATCATCTTAAGCAATAATTAAATTCTCAGCTGAGTGAAAACACGTTTTTCAAAAACCGAGATAATTTTATTAACACAAATATTTATCTAAAAACTAATCTGAAAAATTAAACTCAAATCTTTTTCAGAAAAATCTATTATTAAATTTAACGAAAAAATATTTGACTTAATAATAAGAATTTTTCTATATCGTGAATTTAACATCTTTACATTATACATGGTGTTAGGAGCAAATAATATGATACAATCTAAATTAGATATTCTTGGAGAAATCGATTTAACAATTGATCGCTTACTTGAAAATTCAGAAGCATTAAAAGCTATTGCTTCTGATAGTTGCTATCAAGAAGAAACACTCGCTCTTGAAAAAACTCAAGAAAGCCTTATTGCTCATTTGATCCATATGGACTGCATGCTCAAAAAAAAAGATAACGTCTATAAACAAAAAGAACCTCTTTTAACATCTACTGTGCATAAAAAATTAGGTCGCTCTGGTTATCTCAATCAAGTTTGTGATAAAAAGGACTTAACTTCTCCAGATACTCAAGAAGATTGCTATGCTAAAAAGCCGAAAATTCACAAAAGAAAAGCATTTGCTGTCAAAAGCGCTTCGCGCTAACTGATTCAAGCTGAATCTATTTCCATGATTTAGCTCATTACAAAAATTAGAGAATCAATACTGTGCTAACTCTACAAGAGCTTTTTCAATATCTTGTTTTTGAGGAAGCACTGCATCTTCTAAAATCTTGGAGTAAGGAATAGCGCATTCTACAGCGCCTATCCTTTTAATGGGGGCATCTAACAACGTAAATGCTTCTTCACTAAGACGCGCTGCAATCTCAGCACCAAACCCACAGGTTTTATGAGCTTCATGGATAATACAAACTTTCCCTGTTTTCTTTACAGATTCTAAAATTGTAGTAAAATCTAGTGGAGCGATTGTTCTTAAATCAACAAGCTCTACTTCAATCCCTTGTTCTTTGGAAAGCTTATCAGCGATTTCAAAAGACATAACTGTCATCATACCCCACGCAATAACGGTCACATCTGACCCTTCTCGTACCACTTTAGCTTTCCCAATAACAGAAACTTCTTCTTCATAAGGCTCAGCTCTAGCGCAAAAAACGCGCTGCCTATATAGACCTTTATGTTCTAAGAAAATCACAGGATTAGGATCTCGAATAGCTGCCTTTAAAAGTTTTTTTGCGTCTTCCGCATGACTTGGAAAAACAATTTTCAATCCAGGACAATGAGCCAAAAAGGCTTCAATACTTTGTGAATGATAAGGACCACCTTGAATATATCCACCAATTGGCATCCGGATCACAACAGGACAATTCCATTCACCATTAGACCTATAATGAACACTTGCTAATTCATTAAATAACTGATTGATACCTGTCCATAAATAATCTGAAAATTGTATTTCTACAACAGGTTTATGAACTCCATCAAACGCCATCCCTATAGCAGTTCCAATGATTGTAGATTCTGCAAGTGATGTATTAAAACATCTATCCACTCCGTATTTATCTGTCAGACCCCTTGTTACTCCAAATACTCCCCCTTTACCGCCGCCAACATCTTGCCCAAAGACGACAATAGTTTCATCTTTTTGCATTTCTTCCGTAAGAGCATGGTTAAGAGCATCTACCATGACAATGGCTTCTTGCTTAATTTTATCAACATTTTTTTCTTCTTGTATGCTTTCTTTAAACACATGTTGAGAAGAAGATTTAGGATCTGGAAAAGGAATCAATTCAGCTCTCTTAGCAGCTTCATCTATCCCTTGTTTTACCTTTACTTTTAATACATCCATTTCTTTTTGTGAAATAAGCCCCTTGTCTACAAGAAAATTTTCATAAATAGGTAATGGGTCTTTATTCTGAATGGAAGATAGATAGTTGTTATCTTGGTATTTTTTAGGGTCATCGCTACTACTATGAGGACCTAGTCTTGGTACTTTTGCTACAATTAATGAAGGGCCTTCGAAAAGTCTTCCTTTTTTTACAGCGCTTGATAATGCGAGGGTCACTTCTTCATAATTACAACCATCCACTTGATGAACATCAAGCCCTTCATACCCTTTAGCTATTTTTGCAATAGATCCACCAGCTGTTTGATCTAGAACAGGAACAGAAATCGCCCACCCATTATCTTGTATCACAAAAATCACACCTAACTTATGTAAACAAGCATAATTCAGTGCTTCATGAAAATCTCCTTGTGATGTAGAACCATCTCCAGCAGAAACATAAACAACTTCATTTTTATGACTAAGTTTTAAACCTTTAGCCAACCCTACCGCTTGCAGAAACTGAGATCCCACCACACTCGATTGCACAGGAATCTTTAAGGCTGGGTCAGAAAAATGTTCCGGCATCATACGACCCGATGAATGATGTTTCGTAGCTCGCCCCATAAATGTTCCAAAAAGCTCAACGATACATGAACCAATCCCTATAGCAAAGCTACGATCTCGATAATAAGGAAACGCCCAATCTTTACCTGGAACAAGAGAAAGTGCACTTACAGCCCCTATCATCTCATGTCCTAAAGCGTTCATATGAAATGTACCACCTTTGCTTTGTTTGACAAGAATTCCCATCTTATCATCCATAAAACGGCTTTGATACATCACCTCTAAAACTTTTATGCACTGAGTTTTTACAGCTAACTCGCTTTTTTCATCACAAAGATGAAGAAGCTCTTGTAAAAGAGATTGCTGCTCGTTGAGTTTCACATCCATCTTAGATATCTTCTTTTTTCTTAGGTTTAGTAATAGGTGTTACCTGCTTAACACCGGCAGCTTTTTTCTTTTCCATGATATCTTGAACATCTTCTTTTCCAGGTCTACCTCTTTTTTTAGGCAACAATCCTTTAGCAATCTCTAAGACTTTTGTATCATCGAGCTCACCTTCACCAGATTCAAACCCCTTACTTACAGCTTTGATAAACTTCCCCTCTGCTCCTATTCCTAAGTCATCAACATCTCTAAGTTTAGAAGAAAGCTGCTGAAGTGACTCCAATCTCTGAGAAAGAGCCTCTAGTTTTGTATCTACCTTAGCTCTAGAGCTTCCTCTAAGGCTTGCAATAAGCTGAGCTTCTGTATCATATTTCGCAGAAAATGTCGCTGTACTCGACATAAAATCAACAAGATAAAGAAATGGTCTAGCAGCCGGGGGTACTTTCGTATAAATATCTGCCGTTAATTGTGGTTCTATTTCAATTTTTTGTGTTTGTTTAGGAGGTCTTCCTCTCTTAGGTCTTGGATTTAAAGCTTCATTAGAATAATAAGTCTTAGACTTAGCCACAACAGCTTCTCTTGCTGTAGCTATTTCTTTAGATACCTTCGGCTCAAAGAGATTTTCTTTCAATTTCTCTACAACTTTTTTGACAAGCTCCAAATCTTCTTCGAAAACAAACTTTATATCCTGTGTTCTTAACCATTCAATAATACGAATTCTAGATCTTTCGAGGTAATATTGTTGCCACTTTTCAAGTTCTGTTAAATGATCATAGATGAATTCTAAAAAGTTTTCTCGAGCTTCTTTAGACTGGATAACATCTAATAATTTTTCTTTAGTGTCGATATCGTAAACTTTTTCATTGATAAACCCCTCCATAAACTTTTTTGTTTCAAAAAAAGTCATTTTAGGCAGCAAACAAAATCTATCATGCCCTTCTTTTAGTTCTTTTTCTAACGCTTCTAATTCTTCATTCCCTTTATCTAAATCTACAAAAAGAATAAATCCTTCGATTCTATCTAAATAAAAAGCTCGTTCGTCATCTGATTTTGCAAAAGCATCCATCAAACGATGAAATTGTAAAATTAAAGGATTTTGAGGTTGTGCATGAGCATTCGACATTGTTGTAAACCCGTGTTATAGATGATGATTAACGATGAATTTTTTTCTTTACCTATCTTAGAGAAAGCGAACATTTTATCAAAAATCAATGATAAACCCTAATATAAAAAAAACTTTCACCACTCATAAGTAAAAAGCTTTTCCTTCTATTCCTCAAGAAAAATATTTTTTGAGTTCAAAAAACAAAACGCTCTTTTCACTATTGAATATAAATAACCATAAGCAATATACTGCGCTGCATTTTTTATTTAAAATAATAAGTAATGGTCGTCTCACAATAAATAGGATCGCATGTCAATTACCCGTATATTCAACACTCCTGAGTCTATTTTTTACAATTTACCATTAGGCAAACCCAATACAAAAGAGCCTTTTATGGGGCTTCCTGATTTAAGAAGTAGGATAGAACAGCCTGCACAAAAAGGGCCTAACTGTGTTTATTATGCTTTCAACTATTTAAGAATAAGAATTGGTAAGGTGCATGCCCCGGAATTTAAAGAGGCTAGAACTATAGAAAAAACAATCTCTACATGGCGTAAAATCATCACTAGCGCCCATGAGAACAGTATACCTATAGAAAACCCAGGCGAACTACTTTTAACAACATTCGGCATTGATTTTATTTATCTGTTTTTCGGTTATGTTAAATCGCTTAGTCCAACCTTATCATTTTGCGATCGTTGGAATCGTATAGAGGCATCTCGGGAGACTATACTAAAACACGTAAAAAAGGTATGGGATCTACTAGATAAAGAAAAGCAACAATGTGCATTTCACAAATTCGCTGTCCACACCATGATTAAAAAATACAACTTAACCCCTTCCTCTTGGGCTCCAGATCAATCTTTTGAAAAGTTATTAACAGCGCTACGTACCCATGGTCCTATGGCTATTATTGGGAAAATAGGCTATCAATA
>JACCDW011081372.1_pt1 | contig 12612 bp, 10 predicted proteins | sample 7449781 | NCBI WGS metagenome assembly JACCDW01 (sample SAMN15323449, study PRJNA562643) | freshwater metagenome | isolation source: river surface water | place: USA:Blue River Watershed | collected 2017-08-18
CCAGTGGTGCCTGTGGCCGTCAACTCGGGCGACTGCTGGCCGCGCAATGCCTTTATCAAAAAGCCCGGCATGATCACGGTCTCGATCGGCAAGCCGATTTCCCCTGCTGGCCATACGGCGCAAAGTCTGATGCAGGAAGTCGAAAAATGGATAGAATCTGAGATGCGCGTCATTACACCGGGCGCTTATACTGAAGTACAACAGCAGCCAGCTGCCAAATTTTCTTAGAATAAGAAGCGCATGTCCCTGACCAGGTTTCTACGCAAAAAACTGCATGATCCTAATCAGCTCTCGCTGCTGCTGGATATTTTTGCACACGAAATCGCGCCTGCGCCATTGCTTGTCCCCTCTGACATACCTGCGGCGCCTGCTCAGGCCCTGCCACAACTCACGCCTGCAACCGCAAATAGCGCTGCCACTGTTGTCAGTAATGGGCTGGCAGCCGGTTTTCGTCGACTAAAACTACCGCCGCATGTACTCGACTATCGTTTGCAGCGCTCCAAGCGCCGCACGATCGGTTTTCAGGTCAGCGAAGACGGCCTGCGCGTGACGGCACCACGCTGGGTTTCGGTGGCCGATATAGAAGCGGCCATCACAGAAAAACAGCAATGGATCTTTGACAAGCTCAATGAACAGCGTGAGCGTTCCGTGCGCAGGCTCAAACCCGCTATGCAATGGCGCGATGGCGCGACATTTCCGTATCTGGGTGCTGAGATCACATTGCGCCTCGATGAAGCCGGCAATGTAGGAGTGCGCTTTGATGCGGTTGCTCGCGAGCTGTTCCTCAGCCTGCCTGCTGGGGCCGGCGAGCAGCAATTGAAAGACCGGGTACTGGGCTGGCTGCAAGGCCAGGCAAGGCAATTGTTTGCAGAGCGGCTGGATTTCTATGCTGCAAAGCTAGGCGTGCAATATCAGCGCTTTGCGCTGTCTTCAGCTGCCACCCAATGGGGCTCCTGCACGGCCGATGGACGTATACGGCTAAACTGGCGACTGATGCATTTCGCGCTGCCCAATATAGATTATGTGATCGCACATGAACTCTCGCATTTGCGCGAGATGAATCATGGTCCGCAGTTCTGGGCCACTGTGCAATCCGTATTGCCTGAATTTGAGAGTGCGAGAAAAACGCTGAAAGATCATGAACCAGAAAGCCTGCCGGCATTCTGAGCACTAAGTACTCAGTACTATGCACTGAGCAGCGCGCATCGCCTGTGCCCCGCTTGTCTGCTCTATCTTAATGTAACCGATTGGCCAGCCCGACATACTGCTCCAGTGACACGGTTTCAGCACGCGCCTGCGGATTGATGCCTGCATCAATTATCTGATTTTCAGTGAACAGCTCAGCCAGACAGTTACGCAATACTTTGCGCCGCTGTGAAAAAGCCTTGGTAACAACTTGCTCCAGTGTCTTCTGCTGGCACGCTAAAGGTTGGGCAATCGGCCGCATGCGCACTATGGCCGAATCCACCTTGGGTGGCGGATCAAATGCTGCAGGCGGCACGATGAACAGTAAGTCCATCTGATAGCGCCATTGCAGCATCACAGAAAGCCGGCCGTATTCCTTGCCACCTGGGGCAGCAACCATGCGTTGCACGACTTCTTTTTGCAGCATGAAATGCTGGTCGATGATCTGATCAGTAAATTTAGACAGATGAAAAAGCAGCGGACTGGAGATGTTATACGGCAGATTGCCGACCACGCGCAGCGATCGCGGTGCATGTGCCAGCGCACCGAAATCAAATTCCAGCGCATCGCCGGAATGAATGATCAGTTTGTCGGAACTGAATTTTTTTTGCAGCATCTGTACCAGATCACGATCCAGCTCCACCACTTGCAGCTTGTCGAGCGCTTGCAGCAGTAATGCCGTCATCGCACCCTGCCCGGGACCAATCTCGACCATGTTGTCTTGTGCTTGCGGCGCAATGACTTGAATGATGTCATGCAGGACGGACTGATCAGTCAGAAAATTCTGGCCGAACCGTTTTTTCGCAATATGCTTCATATGTGATTGCGCACCATCTGACAAGCAACGCGTATTGCTTCTGTCATGCTGCCGTAATCTGCATTGCCTGCGCCTGCGGCCGCCAGATCAAGTGCGGTGCCATGATCTACCGAGGTGCGAATAATCGGCAGGCCAAGGGTAATATTGACGCCATGTCCGAAGCTTGCATGCTTCAAAACGGGCAGGCCCTGATCGTGATACATCGCCAGTACGCAATCAGCCTGCTGCAGATATTTGGGCTGGAACAAAGTATCAGCCGGATAAGGTCCCAAGACTTTCCAGCCGCGTGATTGTGCTGCCTGTATCACGGGACTGATGACCTCGATCTCTTCACGTCCGAGATAACCACCTTCGCCGGCATGCGGATTCAAACCAGTGACCAGAATCGCAGGCTCGGTAATGCCGAAACGCTGCTTGAGATCATGATGAATGATGGTGAGAATAGCAGTCAGATTTGTTTGGTTGATCGCTGCCGGTACATCTTTGAGCGCCAAGTGCGTGGTGGCCAGCGCCACGCGCAAACTGTCTTTTGCAGCACCGCCAGCCAGCATCATGACGACCTGCTGCGTATTGGTTTTCGCTGCAAGATATTCGGTATGGCCGGTAAAGGCGATGCCGGCATCATTGATTACGCTTTTTTGCAGTGGCGCAGTAACGATCGCATCAACTTGCCTGGATGTGGCAGCATCAATGGCCAGATCCAGCATCTGCAAGACTGCACTGCTATTGCGCGGATCAGGCTTACCGGGCGTAACCGGCACAGGCAATCGCACATCCAATACATAGAGGCTATCGGGCTGTGTATGTGTCGCCTTGAATGCCTGCACCGATGTACATGCCCTGATGGCGACACCCGGTGCCAGTTGTGCTGACAGTGCGGCAATCTGGCGCGCGTCGCCTATCAACAGACTATCCGCCAGATCCTGCAGCTGCAAAGCTGCACGCACAGAAATTTCAGGGCCTATGCCTGCCGGTTCGCCACAAGTGATCGCGATCACGGGTCGCAGTCTGTCAGGCGATGCAGTTTGATCAGGCTTGTTCAAGGGAGTCAGAAAAGCAGACGATGCGGGTTATGGCAACTGACTGATCTCATCCTGACGATACTCAACATAAGAACGGTCGCGCAGCTGGCGCAGCCAGTCTTCATAGGCATCTTCAAGTTTGCGATCACGCAGAATCTGGCGCACGATCAGTCGCTGGCGCTCACGCGATACTTCTTCAGTCTTGCGCTCGATTACCTGGATCAGGTGATAACCGAAAGGCGACTCGACAGGCTCACTCACCTGCCCTGGCTGCAATGCGTTCATCGCGCGCTCGAATTCGGGTACGGTGTCACCCGGATAGACCCAGCCCAGGTCACCGCCCTTGCCGGCAGACAGATCATTGGAATACAGCTTGGCCAGTTCTTCGAAAGTTGCGGCCTTATTGTCCAGCCTTGCCTTGAGCTCTACCAGCTTGCGACGCGCATCGGTTGCAGAGACAACCTGATTGACCTTGATGAGAATATGGCGCGCATGTGTTTGCTGCACCATGTTGACGGACCCGGTCTTGACCAGGCTCGCATTACGCTTGCCCACCAGCTTTAAGATATGAAAGCCATTTGCACTGCGCACGATAGGAGCGATTTCGCCATCCTTGAGCTTTTCGGCAGTCTCGACAAAAAGCTGCGGCAGGCGCGACGCACTGCGCCAGCCAAGCTGGCCGCCAGTCATCGCATCGCTGGCATCGGAAAAACTGGCAGCAACCTTGGAAAAATCCGCACCAGTCTTCAGTTGCGAGAGTGCAGTTTCTGCGCGCTGGCGTCGTTCCGCGATCTGGGCAGCAGAGGCATTTTCCGGTACGCGCACCAGAATATGGGCAATACTGATTTCATCTTCAGCGCCTTGCGACTTGCCCATGGCAGTGGCCAGATAATTGTCCACTTCGGATTCTGTCACCTGTAATTTGTTATCAACTTCACGTTCACGCAGCCGCTGCAACGCGATTTCCTCGCGAATCTCTTCACGGAAACGGGCGAATGCAATGCCATCGCGCTCGAGCTGGTCACGAAAATCCTGCAGCGATAATTTGTTTTGCTCGGCAATGCGGGCCACTGAGCGATCCAGCATGATGTCATCGACGCGTATGCCGTTTTCTTTTGCCAGTTGCATCTGCGCGCGATTGACGATCATACGCTCGAGTACCTGTTTTTTTAATATTTCGCGCGATGGCATTTGCATGTTCTGGTTTTTCATGCGGCGCTCGACCAGTTGCAAACGGTCCTGCAGCTCCCTGGCGGTAATAACTTCGGTATTGACCACTGCAACGATTGCATCCAGCAGAACCGGTTGGCGGGCAGAGGCTGATTTATCCTGCGCACAGACAAACGGCGTCGCGAAGAACAATAGTGCAGCAATCAGGCCGGACAAGTGCGGCCGGATACGCGCAGTAACTGGAAACAGGATATAAGTCGTTTTCATCATCATGGCAGTATCAGTTACAGTTCTTGAAAATAATCAGTCTAATCAGGCTGGGTGAGTTTCTGGTAGCCGGGCACATTGGCACGCAGCACACGCATCGGGTTGGAGCCGATCATCGACAATCCATTAAATTCCATTTGCAAAAAGAAGGTCGTGTTGGTTTGACCGAAAGCAGTTGGTAGACGCTGACCGACAAAACGGAAGATCCAGCAGTCGGCCTGATATTCGATACCTAACAGTGACTGACCCAGCTTGTTTTCCTTGATCAGGTAGTTCACACGCCCGACTCCATACCAACGGTTGGCAAGCGGCCATTGACCTGATACATCGAACAACTCAAAGTTAAAGTCATCATTGGTATTTCGAATATCACGGCGGTACTGCACATTCAATAACTTCATCGGCTCAGGTTGCCAGAAAGAGCCCATATTGACACGGTTCAGTTGTTTATTAGTCTGGCTGTACTGGAAATTCGCATCAAGACGCAACTCCCTGTTCACGCGACCTGAAGAAAGCAACAAAATATCCGAGCGCGTATCAGTGGTACCTGAAGAAGTCGTTAGCGCCACACGTTGATCTTCAAAGGCAAAACGCTGTGCTAGGGCCAACCTCAAACGTTCCTCACCAGTTTCTTCAAGAAAACGAGAAATCAAGGCTGCAGTGATTGTATTGGCATCACCAATACGATCCCCTCCGATGAATCGATTCTCGCGGAAGACTTGCGCGAAATTGAAGTCCGCCACACTCGAATCGAATGTAGGATAAAGTTTTTCATCCTGCGCCTTATAAGGCGTGTAGGTATAGAACAGGCGCGGCTCTAGGGTATTGAGAGCAGGCCTTCCAAAGAAGGTTGCATCCCGCTCAAAAATCAGGCCGGTATCCAGTGATGCAGTTGGCAGCACACGAGACGGCGCAGTCATAGTCGGCAAAGTCACCTGATCCAGGTTATAGACCGTACTATGCAAGGAAAGACTGGGGCGAACAAAGTAACTTTCCTTGTTCCATGCGTAGGTCATTCGAGGATTGAAAATTAGCCTGTCACCTTGCTCTTTGGTCGAATTAGTAAAACGTGTAAATTCCGAATTCACGTTCCATCCGAAACCATTTCCTTCAAAATTAGAATAATTGACATTTAACTGAGGCAGCCTGCCATAGGGCTGGGTTATCGGTTTGTTTATATCCTGCAGGACCTGATATTCCGTCAGCCTCGCTATTCCACTCCATTCTTCCCCAGAATAAGTCAGTTGCAGATCACGCGCCAATAGTCTGCGTGAACTTTTTGTTATCGTAAGTGGGAAATCTCTTGAGTAATCATTGTCTGATGCAGCATTTACATCAGCCAAAAAATTCAGCCCCGGAGCCAGTTTATGTTTGTGTATCGATGAAATTGAGTAGCGTGTTTCACCTGTCACTGTATCCGAACTCAGATATTCAGTACGCGTACTGCCGGTGTAATCCTGATCCATGTAACGCGCTTCCGCACCCATCATCAAACCGCGACGCGAAATAAATTTCGGATACAAGGTAAAGTCGCGATTGGGCGCGATGTTGAAGTAGTAAGGCGTGGTGACTTCCAGACCGCCGGTGGTTGATGTGGCGATGGTCGGTGCAAGAAAACCCGATACGCGTTCTTCCGTTAATGGGAAGGAAATATACGGTGTGCCGACTATCGGTACATCTTTAAATACCAGCACCGCGCCTCTGGCCACACCAGACTCGCGATCATTATCGAGCGAGAGCTTGCTCGATTTGAGGTACCAGTCCGGATTGGGGCCTTCGCAAGTGGTATAAACGCCGCGCACCACAGTGACGGAATCCTGCGATTCAAAATCAATCCGCTCTGCACTACCTTGCGCATTTTTGCGCAACAGCCGATACACCGGACTGTCCATATAACCCACGCCGGTATCCATTTTCAGTTTCAGCGCATTGCCAGTGAAATGATCACCGGCACGGTCAATGACGACATTGCCCTTTGCATCCACCTTGTCATCGACTATGTCGTAATCGACTTTATCCGCCTCGATCTGCGTAGGACCGCGCCGTATCTTGACATCGGCTTCCAGTTGCAGCTCGCGATCAGGGCGGCCGTTGATTTTCTCCGCTTCCATCGTCAGCGGACCATCAAGGTCATTGCTGCTTCGCGATGCCACTGCTTGCGCCCGCGCGCAGTCAGTCAGTGACAAGGCCGATAACAGCGCTGTTACATAGAGAAGGGAAATACATTGATGTTGAGGCAGGCACCGGATCATGAAAGCGAGCATTGCGCACCCAATCGGCGCGTTATGGTGGTGAATCCCGTATTATATGGGAACTCACTGCCGGCATTGCATTACCGGCACCGATCACAATCCTGCTTTTCCGGTCTTTTTCATGTCAGATTTACACAATTCCGATCACCGCCTGACCCTGCTGCGTAGCTGGCTCTCCCAAGTCAGCAGTCCTGCCACTGTTGTTTCCAGCTTGCGCCCCGCCTCGGCGGATGCGAGTTTTCGCCGGTATTTCCGGGTCGACGGCAAAGATGGCAACACTTATATCGTGATGGACGCGCCGCCCCCGCATGAGGATGTGCGCCCCTTTGTGAAAGTGGCAAAACTGTTTGGCGCAACCGGTATATCCGTACCGACCATCCTGGCGGAGGACGCCGATCAGGGCTTTTTGCTGCTCTCGGACCTGGGTTCGACCACCTATTTAAAGCAGCTCGCACCGGATACCGCGCACAAGCTCTACATGGATGCGCTCGAATCCCTGGTGCTGCTGCAAACACACAGCCAGCCGGGAGTATTGCCCGACTATGACCGTGCAATGCTGCAGCGCGAGTTGATGCTGTTTCCGGAATGGTATCTGGGCAGGCACCTCGGCGTGACCTTATCCGATGTCCAGACTGCAGATCTGAACAAAGTCCTCGACGCTTTGCTGGCAAATAATCTGGCGCAAGCACCGGTCTATGTGCATCGCGATTATCATTCCCGTAATCTGATGGTGCTCGAGAAGGGCAATCCCGGCATACTGGATTTTCAGGATGCCGTATTCGGTCCGATCACCTATGACCTGGTTTCGCTTTTGCGTGATGCTTATGTGCAGTGGGATGAAGAAATGGTGCTCGATTGGGTGATCCGCTACTGGGAACTGGCCAGGCGCGCAGGATTGCCGGTCAATCCGGATATTGATGCGTTCTATCGCGACTTTGAATTCATGGGACTACAACGTCACCTGAAAGTACTGGGTATATTTGCGCGGCTTCATCATCGTGATGGCAAGGACGCCTATCTGAAAGATTTGCCGCTGGTGATGGAATACACCCGCAAGGCTGCGCATCGCTATATCGAGCTCAAGCCACTGATCCGGCTGCTGGATGCGTTTGAAGAAAAAATCCCGCAAGTCGGCTATACCTTCTGATCATGAAAGCCATGATTTTTGCCGCCGGTCGTGGCGAACGCATGCGCCCGCTGACTGATACCTGCCCCAAACCGCTGCTGAAGGTGCGCGGCCGCGCACTGATCGTCTGGCATATCGTCAACCTGGTACGCGCCGGCATCACCGACATCATCATCAATCATGCGCACCTCGGACAAATGATCGAGGACGAACTCGGCGATGGCAGCCAGTTCGGCGCACAAATCCGCTATTCCGCCGAAGGCCAGGCACTGGAAACTGCCGGCGGCATTGCCAAGGCGCGTCATCTGCTGGACGACGCCCCTTTCCTCGCACTGGCAGGCGATATCTATTGTCCGCATTTCGATTTTTCGCAAGTTACTGATGTGCTGCAGGAAGAAGACGTCTGGGGCAATGCCTATCCGGCAGATGCACGCGACCTGGGCTGGCTGTATCTGGTCAATAATCCGGCGCACAATCCTGATGGTGATTTCGCGCTGCATAATTTCAGCATCGCCAATACCGGCGAGACGCGCTATACATTCTCTGGTATCGGTGTGTACCGGCCAGAATTATTTGATGGCATTGCGCCCGGCACCAGCGCCAAACTGGCGCCCATCCTGCGCCGCTATGCAGATATGGGCAAAATCGGTGGCGAACACTATCGAGGCGACTGGACCGATGTGGGTACTGTCGAGCGCCTTGCACAACTCAATGCTCCACTTCATCACGAAAAATCATCATGAACGTCTATGCAAAACGTCGCGCCGCGCTCTTAGAACGCATGCATGCCGAAGGTGGCGGTGTAGCGATCATTCCGACCGCACCGGAAGTCATGCGCAATGCCGATGCGGATTATCCGTATCGGCATGATAGTTATTTTTATTACCTGACCGGCTTTACCGAGCCTGAAGCCACGCTGGTACTGTTGGCAGGTGCGCATGATCAATCGATCTTGTTTTGCCGCGATAAAAATCCCGAGCGCGAAATCTGGGACGGCTATCGCTATGGCCCGGCAGCAGCAGCGGCGCATTTCGGATTTGATGCTGCGTTCACGGTCGACATCATCGATACGGAATTGCCGAAGCTGATGACCAATACGCAGACCTTGTTTTATGCACTGGGCAATGATGCAAAGCTGGATGCGAAAATACAAAACTGGCTCAATATCGTGCGCCAGCAAGTCAGGGCTGGCGTTACTGCACCCAGCGCCGCCAGAGATGTGCGCGTCATGCTCAATGAAATGCGGCTCATCAAGGACAGCGAAGAGATCGGCATCATGCAGCGTGCAGCAGATATTTCTGCGCGTGCGCATGCACGTGCAATGCGCATCGCTAAGCCCGGCTTGCGTGAATATCATCTGGAAGCTGAATTGCTGCATGAATTTCGCAGCAATGGCTCGCAGGCACCCGCTTACGGCTCGATTGTTGCCACCGGCGCCAATGCCTGTGTGCTGCACTATCGTGCCAGCGATGCAGAATTGCGCGATGGCGATCTGGTACTGATCGATGCAGGCTGTGAACTGGATAGCTATGCATCAGATATCACGCGTACCTTTCCGGTCAATGGCACATTCAGCGGCCCGCAAAAAACACTGTATGAAATCGTGCTGGCTGCGCAAAACGCCGCCATTGCAGCGACCAAGCCAGGCATGCGCTTTACCGACGGTCATGATGCCGCTGTCAACGTGCTGGCACAAGGCATGCTCGATACCGGCCTGCTGGACAAAAACAAAGTCGGCACGCTGCAAGATGTGATTGCCAAAGGCGATTACCGCCAGTTTTATATGCATCGCACCGGCCACTGGCTGGGCATGGATGTGCATGATGTCGGCGACTATCGCGATCCTGCACCTGCAGGTGCAGATAAGCCATGGCGCACTTTAAAGGCGGGCATGGTATTGACGATAGAGCCCGGCATCTATGTACGACCTGCTGAAGGCGTACCTGAACAATACTGGAACATCGGTATACGCATCGAAGATGATGCGCTGGTGACAGCAGATGGCTGCGAAATCCTGACGCGCGCCACACCAAAGACCGTTGCTGAAATCGAGTCTGTGATGCGTGGCTGATCCGTGACCACACAAAAACAATTCGACCTGACGATAGTGGGTGCCGGACCGGTCGGCATGGCGTTAGCTGCCCTGCTGGCCAACCATCATCGAAGCAACAAAAGTATTGCGTTAGTTGATGCAAAAACGCGCGAGATGGCGGCAACTGATCCGCGCTCGATTGCTGTTTCTTATGGCAGCCGCCAGTTGCTTGAACACATACACGCATGGCCGCAAAGCGCTACGCCCATTCACCAGATTCATGTTTCCCGGCGCGGCAGTTTTGGCCGCACGCTGATTAATTGTCACGACTATGATTTGCCGGCGTTCGGCTATGTGTGCAGATATGGCGATCTGGTCCAGGCACTTGATGGCGCGCTTGCACACAGTAACGTGATGATGATGAGGCCTTCGACTGTATTGTCAGTGCAAGAGAAGCCGCAACACCTGATGCTCCAGCTTCATGCGGGCGAGACGATAAGTACGGATTGCATGGTGCAAGCTGAAGGTGGTGTCTATGGCAGCCAGTCAGAAAAAAAACTGCACCACAATTATGATCAAGTCGCCATCGTCGCTACGGTCACTAGCAGCGCTGCGATAGCCGGTCGCGCGTTTGAACGGTTTACGGCAGAAGGACCACTGGCCCTGTTACCGCAGCAAGATGCTTATGCATTGGTATGGTGCGTCAAGCCTGAAACTGCAGATCGCTTGCTGGCTTTATCGGATACCGGCTTCCTCTATGCATTACAACAAGCTTTCGGCCAGCGTGTGGGCGCATTCACACATGCAGGACCACGCAACCATTACCCACTGGGGCTGAATGCGAATCCGGACACCACTGCTCGTATTGTCGCCATTGGTAATGCAGCACAAACACTGCATCCCGTAGCCGGTCAGGGCTTCAATCTGGGCTTGCGCGATGCGCATACGCTGGCATCATTACTGGCGCAGGATTTCTCCGTTGGCGCACTGGCACAGTATCACACGAAAAGGCAGCGCGACCGCAGCACGACGATACGCCTGACAGATGTCATGGCCAGAAGCTTCGCCCTGGGTGCAGATGGTTCGCTGATTCAGGCCGCGCTGGGTCTTGCACTGGGATGTATTGATATCATTCCACCAGTCAAGCGCATGCTGGCAGAACAGATGATGTACGGTTCGCGCTAGTTCAGCGATGCAATCAATAAAAAAGCAGCGCATCAAGCACTGCTTTTTTTATTCAGAGACCGTCAGTTACTCGACTGCCTTGACCATATCTTCAATGACCTTCTTGGCATCACCAAAGACCATCATGGTTTTATCCATATAAAACAATTCATTATCGAGGCCAGCATAACCGGCAGCCATGGAACGCTTGTTCACGATAATTGTCTTGGCCTTGTAGGCTTCCAGAATCGGCATGCCTGCAATTGCCGACTTCGGATCTTTCGCAGCAGGATTAACTACGTCATTTGCGCCCAGCACCAGTACCACGTCTGCCTGACCGAATTCACTGTTAATGTCTTCCATCTCGAACACCTGGTCATACGGCACTTCAGCTTCGGCCAACAGCACATTCATGTGACCAGGCATACGACCGGCGACCGGATGAATCGCATATTTGACCGTCACGCCATTGTGCGACAGTTTTTCCGTCAGCTCTTTGAGCGCATGCTGCGCGCGGGCGACGGCCAGGCCATAACCAGGCACGATAATGACGGTCTCGGCATTGGTCATCAGGAAGGCTGCATCATCTGATGATCCGGACTTCACATTACGTTGCTGTTGGGAGCCGCCGGAAGTATCCGCTGCCTCACCGCCAAAGCCACCCAGAATCACATTGAAGAATGAACGGTTCATCGCCTTGCACATAATGTAAGACAGAATCGCACCGCTCGATCCCACCAGTGAACCGGCAATGATCAGCATGGCGTTGTTCAGTGAAAACCCTATGCCTGCCGCAGCCCAGCCGGAATAACTGTTGAGCATTGATACCACCACTGGCATGTCTGCGCCACCGATAGGAATGATAATCAGCACGCCCAGCACAAAGGCAATCACTGTCATCACAATAAATGGTGTCCAGTCCTGCGTGACGCAAAATGCAATGCCAAAGCCCAGCATCACGATAGCCAGCAGCAAGTTGACTATATGCTGGCCCTTAAAGATCACTGGCGCGCCCTGGAACAGGCGGAATTTATATTTGCCCGCCAGCTTGCCGAACGCAATCACAGAACCGGAGAAAGTGATCGCACCGACAAAGGTACCAATGAAGAGTTCCAGCTTGTTACTCAGTGGCAGTTCCGCACCCTGCGCAACAATACCGAATGCCTGGGGTTCAGCCACTGCAGCCACTGCAATACACACTGCAGCCAGACCAATCAGCGAGTGCATTGCCGCAACCAGTTCAGGCATCTTGGTCATTTCGACGCGCTTGGCCCGCACCGCACCAATACTACCGCCCACCACGATACCCAGTATCGTCAGGCCATAGCCCAGGTTCGATCCTGTCGCCGATTCCGATTTAAACTTGACGATCAAGGCAACAGTAGTGGCAACGGCAATTGCCATGCCCGCCATACCGAAGGCATTGCCACGACGCGCCGTGGCCGGATGGGACAGCCCTTTTAACGCCTGTATGAAACAGACCGAGGCCAGCAGATAGAGCAGCGTAACCAGATTCATGCTCATTATTTGCTCCCTTCTTTTGCTGCTTTCGGCTCTTTTTTCTTGAACATCTCCAG
>JACCDW011779186.1_pt1 | contig 12611 bp, 13 predicted proteins | sample 7449781 | NCBI WGS metagenome assembly JACCDW01 (sample SAMN15323449, study PRJNA562643) | freshwater metagenome | isolation source: river surface water | place: USA:Blue River Watershed | collected 2017-08-18
GTGGGGTCCAGATGTCCAACCTGCCAAAGGCTATTCGGTACCTCCACAATGTGTTTTGCATAATAGTCCTTCACAGACTGAATGGCTGCGTCCTTGTCTCCATGAATCACAGCCCCCTTCCTCTTTTCCTGATTCACGGTGTCCTTCTCAAAGGGGTAGCAGAGACAGATCTTTCCCTTGACCTTGATCTCCTTCAGGCCAAAGCCCTTATTAAAGGGCTGGATACTGTCAGAAGTCTCCATTCCAATCTGCTGGAAGAACTTCGTTGCATGCTCCCTCTCAATATGCTGCGTTCCACGAATCTCTGGCTGAGCAAGAAGTGCAAGAGCTTGTCCCTTCAGAGAGGAGAGGCTCGGCAGCTTCAAGGTGTTTGCTTCAGCAAAGACGATCAAATCTGAAGGATAGGCTTCAAACTTGGTCGTGTACGAAGAGAGAGTTGTGAGTGGTGTTGTCATCTTGAGTGAGAGGAAGGGGAGTGTGCTAGGAGCAGGCAGCTCGCAGGCTTCAACTTTACTTTCCAGTGTAAACACATGTCATCGGGGGAGGATCGGATGCAGACTCAGGTAAGATACCCTGAACGATTCCAAAGATATCACTGTCTCGAGCAGAACACTCACGAGCGACCTGATACCATCCCACACCAATCCACCAGAAGATGGCAGATCCAAACAGCAAACCAGGGATTGTCTCACATCCCATGACAATGACACGAACAATCACAAATACAATAAAAGCAATCCACGCAAGGATCCTCACAAGCTGAGCCTGTGACTTTCTGCGTTCCACCTTTTCTGCTTCCGCATTCGATGCGGCAGGCATATCCAAGACAGCCCCCGCATTTGTAATCAAAAATCCAAAGAAGAATGCGATATGGGCAAGCCAATAGGATGGGAAGGAAAACACAACCTCACCAGGATTTGTTTCTCCACCGGGCAGGATATTGCACGACGCTGCTGCAGGAATCGTAAAGGCTTTCTTTCCCCACTCTCCCGTGAAGCTGGCCAAAGTATGAAGAATCCATGTGGACAGAGGTGTCACTGTCGCATGCCCCGCAGCAAGGACCAGCAATCCGATATTTCCAGTGGTCGCTCCCACGAATAAGGACCACCCGAAGATCAGAAGCGGAAGCGCCGCAAACGACCGTTCTAAGACACCACGTGTTGTTTGTGCCAGGGACGCCATTCTCTAGTTAGGCCACACCCTTTTGTGTACAAACATACAAAGGCTTTCCATCCTTCGTTCTCTCACGCAACAACGGAATCCCTGAGAAGTTGACAGCATCACGTCCCATCAAGGCAATATTTTGGTACAACAGTAAACCACCGACAACAAGACCAATCAAGGTTGTCAGAATCAAGGTTCCTGCTCCATCACATCCGTAAGCCAACCGGTAGCCTGCCATTGTGAAGAGAAGAACTGTGGTCACTGCCACTGCGATATAGAACCGGGCAGCATACTGGGGACCCAAGGCTTCTAACTCTCGTTTCTGAGACCAGACACTTCCAACCACATACGAGGATGCAACCGATAAGAAATACAAGGGGAAGGAGGGAAAGCCTGACTGGATACCATTCGGATTAAACATCAGAAGATCTTCAATCGAGGGAGAGAAGGTGCTTGGGACACACATGGAAGGATCCTCCGATAACGAAGGCAAGCTTCTGGAGATATCCATATATGTCATCAACTTGCGAAGAGCAACCGCAACCAAAGAAGCCTCCAGCATGCTCACCACGAACATCCCCATTGCAAACGATTGACTTATCATGGCAAAAAACAAGGACCCAAATAAGATACTGTCAGGCAACAGACGGAATGCATCAATCATGAGGGGTTTTACGATTCCTGTCACACGAGCTGATTGCGTCGAGATGGCATCTACGATCCCCCCTCCACGCATTCGCAAAGGTGAATGCTTATATTTTTGAAAGACCATGGGCCGTCCCTTCTGCCTTAAGCATGGAAACGAAGTTCAGGTAGAGCGGTATGGGGATTCCCTCTTACTATAAAAAACTTGCTGACACAACCAAAGGTCTTGTGAGCCGTACCTTTGAAGGAAACGCAAGTGCCTTGTATTTTGATTTCAACTGTATGATTTATCATTGCGCACGAAGGCCCAATACGACGCTTCCTCCTTATCCGGGACCTGAAGGTCAAGAGGAATGGGAGCGTCTTTTGCTGGACGATCTGGTTGCCTATACTGTGAAAGTCTGGCAGTCTGTAGGGTCTCCTCGAGAAGTCTTTCTCGCCGTAGACGGAGTTGTTCCCATGGCCAAGATGAAACAGCAGCGCCATCGGCGATTCAAATCTGCCTGGCTCACACACCAGGAGATTCAAGAGGGACTTCGTGAAGAGAAGCCTTCTTGGGATACGAACTGCATTACCCCTGGCACTCGATTTATGAAGCGCTTGACGGAACGGCTCGAGAAACTCTGCTCTCTCCGAACGCAGTGGTCTGTAAGTGGACCCGATCAACCGGGAGAAGGTGAACATAAGATCATGGCCAAGTTGCGAGCTCAGGAGCCTTCTTCAGATCCTATTCTTGTCTATGGATTGGATGCTGATTTGATTCTCCTCACACTTCTCAATGCGAAGCGCCCCACCTTTCTTGTACGAGAAGCCTCAGAGATGGGGGTTGTCCAGCTGGACGGATTTGGAGAGGAGCAGTTCTCGTATTTTTCGGTGGAGATTCTCAAGGCAAAAACAGTGCCTGATGAAGTGGATCTGATTTCATATGGGGCTGCGATGAGCCTCCTTGGCAATGATTTCCTCCCCCATAGCCTCACAGTGAAAATGCGAGATGACGGGCATGGAAAAATCGTGCAAGGTCTTCGATCTTTGGCCTCTCAGGGACTCTCCTTTGTGGTTCAGGAAGAAGACCACTGGAAGATCAATCATCAGGCTCTGTATTTTTTGCTTCAGACATGGGCTGCAGAGGAAGATACTCGGATGCTTCACACCCTGAAGAAAAAACTCCAGATGCGAGGGAGTCAACAGAGAACCCTTGACACAAAACCCTTGGAGTGGAATGTAGAATCTGGGCTTGTCTGGAAGCAGAACGGTGAATGGAAACTTGCTCCCCACTGGAGAGATGTGTATTGGACACAATGGTTGTCATGTTCGTCTCGTGGGGAGCGCATGAGCTTATGTCGTGACTATCTCTTTGGGTTGCAGTGGATTCTAGATTATTATCTTGGACAGGCACCTGTTGAAATGACTTGGTGCTATTCTCGTCTTGTCCCACCTCTCTGGTGTGATCTTGTTGCATATCTGGAGACACAGATCTATGAACCGCTTGTCCTAGAGGCACACGCCCCCATCCAACCCGGAGAGCAACTTGCCATGGTGCTCCCTGTGTCGAGTTGGCATCTTGTTCAAACTCCTCAATTCCAGCACCTTCCAGATCTTCTCCCTCAGTTCTGGCCCACTCGATTTGAGCTATTTTCTGCTGGGCGGTGTCGTCTCTGGGAGTGTGAACCTCTCCTTCCACTCCTGCCGATTGAGCGTCTCCGATCTGCGGTGAAAACCATAGGGGAATGCGCACACTCCAAGTAGATGGGAAACACAAGTTCTTTTCCCGAAGCGCACCTTCGCATTTACAAAAACTTGCTGGGGATTCAAAACCCACAGACCCGGGCTGAGATGATTCGGACACTTCTCCAAGGCCCCGAATATGTACAAACCTTCCGTCAGGCAGGAATCTATGCTCAGATGTTAAACTATGTTGCAAAAGTCCAGCATGGACAACATCCGGGTCCGTTACCCGGTGAGTCCAACTCCTATTCACAAAGCCAGGGCCAGAGCCAATCCCAAGTGCATCCGCATCCTCAATCCACAACCTTGGCGACCCGAGGCGACTCTACCGCTCTCACAAATCCTTATCAGAAACTTACGAAACACAACAGCAACGAGAAGGCCCTGACCTATTTCCAGATGTGTCTCCAAGTTCTTGGACTTGAGGAAGAAGTGGCGTTGACAGAAGAGGAGCTCAAGAAAGCGTATAAGAAAACAGCCTTCAAGGCACACCCAGATCGTGGGGGTTCAGAACAGCACTTTGAAGCTGTCACACGAGCCTATGCATATCTTACAGAAATCTTGAAGCGGATTCATGGAGGTCGCTCGACGACGAAAAAGGTGGAGGCTCCCACTCTGTTAAAAACAGAACGGAGTTCTGAAGCAGACGCTTGGAAACATGCTGACCCTGTACGCTTAAATCCTGACAAGTTGGATCTGAATGCCTTCAATAAGATGTTTGAACAAACGAAGATTCCTGATCCGGACGGTGACGGGTATGGGGATTGGTTAAAAGACGAAGGAAAAGGTTCTGAAGCTCCGAAGTTTAGTGGAAAGTTTAACCGAGATGTGTTCAACACAATGTTTGAGCAAGAAGCCTCACGAAATCGTGATGTACGAAATACAAATGCGCTGAGTGTCATCTCTCCACAAGCCTTGTTGTTCAATCCCACCTCAGGGGTTGAGTTAGGGAGAGACAGGCCTGGAGAATATACGACGCCCGCAAATGCTGATGCTGGACTTCACTACACAGATCTCAAAGCTGCTTATACCACGGCCAATACTTTTTCAGGACAAGTTGCTGATGTGCGTGTTGAGAACAGAAGCTTTGATCAGTATCAGCAATCCCGAAAGAAAGCTCCGGATCCGTTGCGCAATGAGGAGCTTGCTGCGATTCAGCAAATGGAAAAGGAGGCTGAGGAGCGGGAGCGTCGTCGTCAGATCCGTGCTGCTGATGAAATCGTACAGGCCGATGACTTCCATCAACGGATGAAACGATTGGTGATCACGGATGGAGTCCCTCTTGATCGATCAAAGCGTAGATAAGATGCTGGAAGAAATCTTATAGGGTAACAGAAGATGGACTCCAAAGCCCAGCAAATGCTCCTTCCCATGATTTTGGTAGGAACGGTTGCCGTCCTGGTCGGAATCTATGGATTTGGACTCCGCACCTCTGTGAATCCTTTCAAGGAGCGCAATCTCCTTGCGAAAGGGATGGATGCTCCTACGATCTGGTTGTATTATGACACCAGCGATGTCAACATGAGATGGTGGGAAGATTTTGGAGCGCGGTCCACTCGTGTTCTGAATCTCCCTTTTTTGAATCTCTGCTATGAGCGTTTGATGAAGCTGAACTCTGATCAGTACAAGGTTGAGGTGATTACCGGATTGACAGATTTGGCGGGTCGCTTAGGAGGATGGCAGGAGTTGCCTGTGTCTCTGCAAAATCCCTTAGCGAATGTGGGTCCTGCAGAACTCAACTGGATTCGTGCGGAGGTACTCTGTCGCTTCGGAGGACTTTGGGTTCATCCTGCGACTGTGTGCTTGAAACCCTTCCCGGAACTTCCTCAAGACAAGGTTGTCTTCTTTGGAACAGATGCAGATGCGACCTATGCGGGCCCCGGTGGTTCGGCGTTGCCCAGCTTGTATGCGATAGGTGCTGGACGCAAAAATCATCCTGTCTTTGAGCAATGGGCCCAGGCTGCGTTTGAGCGGCTGGATAAGCGTATGGGTGGCCAGCAGGTTCGTGGAGATGCAAAGTGGGATTTCACAGCCTTTGCTGCAAAGCATCCTGATACAGTTGTCTATCCGAACCAGGAGCTTAGCCGCCGTGCGGATGGCAAGCGTATCCAACTGGAGGATCTCTTAGCGGCCGGTCAGGAAGGTGACACACAGTTCATCGTAACCACTGAGACAGTCTATTGCCCGATTCCTTGGCCTGAACTTCGAGAGCGTCGTTTGTTTGGATGGTTCTTGCGCATGAATGAAGAACAGATTTTGGCAAGCGATTTAGCGATCAGTGATTTATTTCGGAGTTCAGCGTAGAGAATGCCCAATCAGGCAACCCGAAGGCTGAAGAACCAGTACAAAGCCAAAGGCTTCAAAAAAGTCTATACACTGAACAACTTTGCCAACTACCCGAAGATTCTCAATCGGGCTGTTCAGGAGGAACGCCGTGCGTTAGGAATCCCTACTCTTACTAATAGCCCTCCCAAGCTTCAAGCTGCTCCCGAACTGCCCAAAGAGTTGTCTGCTGAAAATAAACAACGCTTTGAAGCAAATCTTCTTCGGTCTCTTGAACTAAACACCTCAAACAACTTCCCCCAGAATCTTTTTGCGACGAACACAAATCGGAGCCGCAGTGGCACACTGGCCTCCGATCCTCAGTCCTTTTCTCGCTCGTCATCTCCTGCGAGAGGTGGAACTCGAAGACGCAGAAACAGAAGCAGAAGCAGACGAGGATGCCGATTCCTTCGTCGGCATTAATCAAACCGCACAACAGTATCAATCTTGTCATAAAACACTTGGTAGAGTGTCATTTTATGACCATTGACAAGACGCTCTTGAACTTTGAGTTCAATCGCATGAGCTTTGCAGAGATGACGAAGGAGTGTGATCACACGAGCTTTTGTAACTTCGCCATGAAGATATCGTTCAGCCTTACACGGTATATAATAGGGCTCTAGGAGTGGAATCCATTCTTCCACTGCCTCTATCATCATATCCTCTTTCGAAAACCATCGCTTATCTGACAATCCTGTAAGTTTGAAGGACCGGAGAACAGTTTCGAGGAGGTCTAACGGAGGTGTGCTCCGAAACATTCCTACTTCTCCTCCCACAAGTCTCGGAAGAGAGATAATACGTCAGTGAAATGCGTACGCCCATGGGTATAATAGATCCATCCTTGAATCATAATCTCGTGAAGGATTTGATCTTGTTTGGGAGGCAATAAGCCCATCGTCTTTGAACAGCGGAAGAGTTCGGTTAAAAAGTCTTCATAGGAGATCCCTGAGTTCCAGATACTAAAGATCAACCCAAGAGCTGTTTCCTTGTCGTGTTTGAGGAATGCAATCAAAAGTCTTCGAATCCGATCATCAGACGATCCCGCAAACAATGTCGTAAAGGTTTCTTCCTTGAAGGAGTCACCCAGAACACGAATACAGTTAAGGTATTGTAACAAATGCCTTGGAGATAAACTCGTCATCATAAGGGATGTTTTGAGAGAGTCGCTCAGCGGCTTGGGGAATGGCATTTGTTGCTGAAAAACCTCTAAGACTTCTTGTAGACTGACTGTCTCAATCTCAATATGAAGACAGCGTGAACGAAGGGGGGCAATCAAATCACTCACATGACGACTGCAAAAGAGAAACCGAGTGGTGTGTGCATGGGTTTCCATCGGCCTGCGCAAGGCCTGTTGAGAGACAATCGGAAGTGTATCCGAATCATCGCAGAGAATCCAGCGATAGATTCCTGGCTTTGACGAACTGTGCCTCACAAACTCAGCAACCCCTTCACGGACTCTATGGATTCCACGGTCAGAATCAGACGACAGATTGAGGACCCATTCAGGATCTTCCCAATCGATTCCAAACTGGGCATAATAGCTTTGAAGAAATGACTTTGCGATGGTTGTTTTTCCATAGCCAAAGGCCCCTGTAAAAAACAAATGAGGGGGGTCTTTGAGAACACTCTCCAATGTATCATAAAGGCCCTCTTGGCCGACGAGGGCCCGCTTCATCTTTACCCAACCCAGAGGAAATGCTTTAGGGCCTGCGTCCTCGGCCCTGGGGCTGCAAGGGCCTTCAACTCCTGAGTCTAAACAGATTTGAATCGCAGAACATAGAATGCCTGACCTGTATGATCTCCTAGGTGTATCTAGGACAGCAGATACGAATGAGATTAAAAAGGCCTACAAGAAACTTGCGTTATCCCATCATCCAGATCGAGGTGGAGATCCTGAGGAGTTCAAGAAGATTCAGCATGCTCATGAGATTCTTACAGATGAAACAAAACGCAAGGTGTACGATATGACAGGATCGGATACGGGAGAACCCCCACAAGGAGGACCCTTTGGCTTTGGAGGTGGAATGCCCTTTGATATGGGAGATCTCTTTGGGGGGATGTTTGGGATGGGAGGAGGAATGGGGGGCCCAAGAGGCGGTGTCCGTGTCAAGCGTCACCAAGGTCCTCCCAAGACGATTGAGATTCCTCTCAGCCTCAAGGATTACTATCATGGGCGTACGATTCAGGTCAAGTTTGAGCGTCAGAAGTTTTGCGAGGCTTGCAAAGGAGAGGGTGCTACGAGCTTCCAGTCGTGTGACACCTGTAGAGGACAAGGAGTTGTTCGTCAGATTATGAGCATGGGACCGATTCAGATGGTAAATGAGGGGCCTTGTCATGACTGTATGGGCCAAGGGAAGAGAGCGTCTGGGGCCTGTTATGTGTGCAGTGGTCGCAAGACGAAGGCACAAGAGAAGTCGATTGAAGTAAAGATTGAGCCTGGAATGGGCCCAGGAGAGGTCCTCATTTTCTCCAAGGAATGTTCTGATGATCCAAACTATGAACAGCCTGGAGATGTTCATCTGCTCCTCCAGGAGGCTGCAGGAGATGATGGATGGGTTCGCAAGGGGGACGATCTTGAGACAGGTGTCTCGATTCGTCTACAGGATGCACTCTTGGGATGCACAAAGACACTGCAGGGACATCCTGGATATCCTGATGGATTGTCGATCCAAGTTCCTCTTGGAATCCTCCATGGAGAAGTGGTGCCTGTGCCTGGAAAGGGTATGCCCAAGAAAGGAAAGGCGGAGAAGGGTGATCTTCGAGTTCGGGTCACGGTGACCCTCAGCGAAAAAGAACGAGAGGTCTTGGCACGGAATGCCATTGTCTTACAAGCGATGTTTGCGTGAGCGGGTCTTTCGTGGGTTTGAACGCCGTGTCCTTCGAAGGCGCTTGGACACCTTCCTCCGCTTGCCTCCATAATAGACCTCGTCACCCGGACGAATCCCCATGCGAAATGGAGCCTCATCGAAGACTACATTGCTGGCATTCAGATACGCAACCATTGCAGGAAGGGACTGTTCTTGAATCTTTGCAGGGAGCTCTGCGGAGGAAAGTTTGCCGAGTTTGTTGTCAATGTACAGTTGACGAAGATACTCATAGAGAACTGTATAGCGGGCCAGAGATGGAATAGAATAGCTCACGGGTTTCGACGCAACCACCATTCCTGAGTCATATGAGTTGACTGCCTCTACAGGAACACTCAGCTTGCTCAAGCCGATTGGCTTTACACCCAGATGCCGAAAGAGATTGTAAATCGGAATCGCTTCATTTTGTTCGATGTATGCATTGACAGAAGGCACTGAGGCAATCGGGAAGCGCATAGGATCTGTAAAGCATGGCTTGAGTGGGGAGGGGTCCAGAATCAGAGGAGATCCATCAAATACAGTATATGCTTTTTCATTGAGCTCAGCAAATGCAGTTCCCCCAAGGGTATAGGATGCATACAAGAAACTGGGAGTGCCAAACCGTGTTGGAATGTCATCTCCTTCGGGTAAAAAACTCTTCCCATAGACACTCTGAAAAGTACCTGTCAAGGTGGAGGTCAGCGTAGCAGGACGAGGAGGTAGACGAGGTGGTAGTTTACTATATTCATCTTTTGCAAACCACGCATCCACAGATTTCTTCCGCTCATTTCGTGTCTCAGCAGCCTTGTTGCTTGTCTCAAGCATCAAGCCTGTAAAGGGGAGCCAGGTTCCAGGCATATCACTGGACATTCCTGTGCTACAATAAAAGGCTTGGTGCCAATACAGCTTTCCATTCCGAACGGCTTCAAGAACAAGCACGAGACGATCCTGGATCGTCCGAAGAACAGCCCCTGCTGGATCTCGTTCAACCTCTTCACAAATCGTCTCAATAGGAATCCGATTTCCATTTGGACAAAGAACAAAGAATTCTAACCCCTCAAGCACTTCAAGAGGCGAAAAGGGAACTGGGAGTGTTGCCGAGAGCTCTTCTCTCTCTTTTTGAAAGGGGGGTACATACTCTACACTGATTTGTTGTATCAGTCTAGGGCCTGTAAATGACATAGATCTATGGTATAGAGAGAGTTTACGCACGAACACCAGGGGCAAACGCATCCGGGTTCTCAGCGAGCTTCCACTCGGCATTCATGCCCGAGAGAGCCTTGGTCATCTGCGAGCCATCCAGAAGCATCGAGGGACCACCGAAGGGAGCAGGGTTGCTATCATACGCAGCACCTCCACGCATCATGCATCCCATCCCTCCGCGCATCTTGCGGGACTTGCGCCCCTTCCGGGAAGCCTTGCGACTCTTGCGAGAGGCCTTCTTAGACTTCTTGGACTTCTTCGACATCTTACGGCCCTTACGACGACGACCACCCCCCGCCTGACCCGGATCCTTCATATTCGCAATCGCAGAGAGGGCAGAGTTAAGAGGAGCAATACGAGCCGCCGCATGTAGATTCTGCGGAAGCATAGACTGCTCGGTGACCGCACCGGGGAACGGGCCCGCATCTAAGGCACCGCCTCCGTGCTGGTTGGCGTGGATCGCAGCAAACTGCTGACCCTGGGCCAAGTTCTGCTGCATCATCGGGCCCATCCCTGTACCGGAAGTGGGCGCAGGAGTGGAGTTGCCGCCACGCATGCGGTGTCTACGCTTCATGGTATGCTTACGGGAGCCACGATGCTTGCGGGAGTGCTTCTTCACCATTTGTTTTCTACTAGGATGCGGCAAAAAAGTGTGTGGCAGAGTAGAAATGGAACCCGAGTGGACGAAGGCGATCCCCAGCGAGACTGTGTGCAACTTCTTTTACTTTTTCTTTGTTCTCTACGCAGTCATTGCCATCTTCGGCATTATAGCTGTCGTGTATACCGCAGTTGTTGCGAAAAACATCCCGAAGATGCTATTCCTTCCTCTCATCCTCCAGGGTCTACTCCCCACGGCGGTTGCAGTGGTCGGTGCTCTCTTCCATTATTTGGTCTGCTCTAGGGCCCTTCTCTCCGGTCAGAAGGCTTAAGATCCATCTTCTAACAGAATCTCGTACATCTCAATCGGATTGGGATCTACGACCCGATTTCCCTTAGGAAAATCGGGCGACCGCTCAAGAGTCTTAGAGACTCTTTCTACGAGAAACACACGCTTTCCTTTCTTCAGTTGACGAATCCCTGTCTGTTCATAGCTTCGAGATCGTGGTCCCACAAACACAAGCAGATGCGTCGCCTCTTTGAGAATCCGAGCATCTCGGAGAATCCCTGCTTTCCGCTGAAACTTGGTCCAATCTGCTTTCAGAGGATGAGCATCTACACCATGTCGTTCCGCCCAGAGCGTAAGATAAGCAGACGATTGACCTTCGTCTGGAAGAAGAAGCTTGTCAGGGAGTCTTCCCAGGACACTCATCAGAGGATGCAGAATCGTCTCATGAATGTCTTCTTTTCGAACCGTGGAATGCGTTCCCAGAACGCCTAACACCACAGGTTGCCCTACTTGTCGTGGCTCGTCTAGAAAGTCCATTGTGTACAGTGTTGTAGAAGGCGTCTCGTGTCAAATTTTAGTGCTTTCGTTTCTGACTCTTTTTTCTGTTCCGACGGGTGTGTTTGTGTTTTCCTCCTTTCTTAGGAGATTGAAAATATACTTTTTTAAATATGGTGTCATCAGGTTCTAACAGAAATGCTTCATACTGTAAAAATAAGAGCTTTTGTGCATCTGGCACACTATTATATTGGTATAAATTTCCTATATACTCATCTTCACTATCATATAGCTTTTGGAACCTGCCTGGATCATCTTCTTGTCTAACCCACTTAGCAATCGTCTTGGTACTAGTAGGGAGTTTGTATACCAAAAGAGATATATGTAGAGAATCTGGAGGATTTAGATATCCATTCTCTCTGTACCAACGAATATCCGTTTTATTTACAGCATCTCTGTAAAGATTATCAGGATGAGGATAGGCTAGATCAGATTTCTGGCTTGAAAGTATAGAAGCAGAAGCAGCAGCAGAAGCAGCAGTATTTAACTGAGACTGCTTAGAAAGAAGAGAAGCAGCAGCATTTTGAAATGCAGGCGGTAGTTGTGCAGGCGCAACAACAGCAGGGCCTGCGGGACGACGGAAGGCACGACTGCGTCCAGGGGCTAACGCTTCAGCAGCAGTAATAAACTGAAACTGGTTAGAACGAGGAGAAGCAGAAGCAGAAGCAGAAGCAGAAGCAGAAGCAGAAGCAGCTTGGGCTTTGCTTATACTGCTTCCATCATCTTGTTCTTCCAAGGGGATTCCTTTTACAGGGTCAAATCTATCGTCACAAACACTCTTCAGTTTGTAAGCAGCAACTTTTGGAATGTCTCCAATCTTTCCTTCGAGTGTTGTTGTTTGAAGCGTAACACCAGGGCTTTGGTATTTAAGCTCAGATAGATCAGGGCCTCCATTTTCATATTCTGAACGCAGAAAGGTTAGATCAACATGTGTAGAGAGTTTTATTTGGGGTGCCCCCTTCTTCTCTGGTTGAAGATCATTTTGTTCAATTTCTGTTTGCCGACTGTTTAATGAGTTTATAGCAAGACGATACACTCTATTTAGAAGTGCAGTGAGTTGCTCAGGACTGATTCCTTCTTGAAGTGACTGTATGGTTGCTTCCGTGATTGGCACTTCTATATTTTTACACTTTGTACGGAGAGTACTTATCCATTGAACAATCGGATTTTTAGGATCAGTGGGAAGACCAAGAACTGTCTGCCAGGCCTTAAGTTCAGAATCAGTATCCCATGCTTCTTGTGATACACCTGGAGGAAGAAGAGAGAAA
>JACCDW011770818.1_pt1 | contig 12609 bp, 11 predicted proteins | sample 7449781 | NCBI WGS metagenome assembly JACCDW01 (sample SAMN15323449, study PRJNA562643) | freshwater metagenome | isolation source: river surface water | place: USA:Blue River Watershed | collected 2017-08-18
AGCGTGCGGTGTCGAGCATTCCTGCCTGACCCATGACGCGGTTCTTTGGAAAGTTTGTTGCAATCTGCGCCAAAGCTGTCATCTCATCGAGTGGGTTTGAGACCACGATGATGACTGCGTTTGGTGAGTGCTTTGCAATGTTTTCAGCGACGCCACGAACGATTCCGGCATTGACGCCGATGAGATCCATACGGCTCATTCCCGGCTTACGTGGAAGTCCTGCAGTAATTACGACGACATCAGAGTTTGCTGTCTTCTCGTATCCACCACCATCGGCTGTTGTGGTTGCGCCGATAATCTTTGTCTCGAAGCCTTCGATTGAACGCGATTGGTTCATATCTAGCGCGAGACCTTCGGGCTTTCCTTCGAGAATATCTGTCAGTACAACTTCATCAAAGATGTTGTACTCAGCTAAACGAAGAGCTGTGGTTGATCCATAGAATCCAGCACCGACTACGGTGACTTTTTTGGCCATTATGCGTCCTATCGTAGGTATCTTGACGTCGAGATAACTCTACAACCCTTTTGGGAGGGCGAGAGCCAGAGCGAAGAGTACGCCCGCAATCGCTAACGGGAAATAGCACTCGATGATGCGCCGACGCCCCCGCGTTTGGCTCCATTGAGCCAGGGCGAATATTGCGGTTCCAAGGGCAATTAATAGAGATCCCAAACGAACTGCGCCAACGGCTCCCACCACAATGCCGACCAGAATCGCGGCGCCAGCGATACGGATGTGGAGTGCGGCTATCGCTCGCATGCATCCACCACATTGGTGAGCAACATTGCACGAGTCATTGGACCGACACCACCAGGCATCGGTGCAATCCATGACGCCACATTGCGGACATCTGGATGAATATCGCCAAGTAAGCCGGCATCGGTGCGCGAGATACCTACATCTAAGACTGCAGCTCCTGGCTTTATCATTTCTGGTGTTAAGAAATGAGCCTGACCAATTGCAGCAACAACAATATCTGCGCGACGAGTGTGTGCAGCAAGATCCTTAGTGCCTGTATGCGTCAAGGTAACGGTTGCATTCTCTTGCTTGCGAGTTAAGAGCAATCCAAGTGGGCGACCAACGGTAAGGCCACGGCCAATCACGACTACCTCTGCACCATTCAGTGGAACTTTATAATGATTGAGTAATTCAACAATTCCTCGCGGAGTACATGGAAGAGGAGCCTCGTACCCAGCAACAAGTCGACCAAGATTCATTGGGTGCAATCCATCTGCATCCTTAGCGGGATCAATTGCTTCCAGAATTATTTGTGTATCGATACTCCGAGGAAGTGGTAATTGAACGATATATCCAGTGCACTCTTTTGCGTTATTGAGATCTCTTACTGCTGCTAATACATCTGCTTGAGATGCATCTGCCGGTAAATCTACTCGGATTGAGTTGATGCCAACTTCTTGGCAGTCCCGATGCTTTCCACCGACATATGAGTGCGATCCTGGATCATCGCCAACAAGAACTGTTCCAAGACCTGGCGTGATTCCTTTTGCTTTGAGAGCGACGGTGCGTTCGGCAAGTTGCTGCTTTATTGATGCCGCCAGCGCCTTGCCATCGAGAATCTCTGCCGTCATATGCAAACCTTATCTATATCGAAGTAATTAAGCGTGCGAGAAGTGGCGAGTTCCAGTGAAGAACATCGCAATTCCAGCCTTTTGCGCTGCTGCAATCACCTCTTCATCGCGGACTGAGCCTCCGGGTTGCACAATCGCGGAGACGCCAGCGTTGGTTAATATCTCCAAACCATCTGCAAATGGGAAGAAGGCATCTGATGCGGCAACACTTCCCTTTACTCGATCTCCGGCACGATCAACTGCAAGCTTCGCTGAATCTACGCGATTAACTTGGCCCATTCCGATACCAACTGCAGCACCGTTGTGCGCAAGCAGGATTGCATTGCTCTTAACTGCACGCACCGCTCGCCATGCAAACTGTAGATCCGCCAATACCTCTGCACTCACTGGCGATCCAGTGACCTGCTTCCACTGATCTACCAAATCCCCATCAGCGTTGATTAAATCTGTCTGTTGCACTAAAACTCCACCTGATACAGGACGCATCTCAAGCGGTGAAATGCGAGTTATTGGATTAGTCAGAATTCGAATTGATGGCTTCTTCATCAAAATCTCAAGGGCCGCTGGTTCATATTCAGGGGCGATGATTACCTCGGTAAAAATCTGCGAGAGTGGCTCTGCCATTGCAACAGTAACTTTACGATTTGCAGCAACTACTCCCCCAAAGGCAGAGACAGGGTCACAAGCATGGGCCTTCAAGTAAGCATCTGCGATATCAGCACCCGTCGCAACGCCACATGGATTGGCATGCTTAATAATTGCTACACATGGCTCAGAGTGATCAAGGGCGGCTCGCCATGCAGCATCGGCATCGGTGTAGTGATTAAATGACAGCTCTTTACCGTGAGATTGAACTGCACTCACAATGCCAGCCGGGCCACCACGATAGATAGCAGCTTGCTGATGTGGATTCTCGCCATAGCGAAGGGTGTTCTCGCGCTTCCAGATTAATCCGAGCCAATCAGGCATCTCCATCGAAATCGTAGTACCGAGCCAACTTGCGATGGTGAGATCGTATTCGGCGGTGGTGCGAAAGACTTCTAGCGCTAAGTTCTTACGTTCTTCTGCAGTAAATCCACCAGCCTTGATGGCAGTGATTGCTGCATCGTATTGATGTTCATGACAGAGCACAGCAACAGAACCGTGGTTCTTCGCTGCCCCGCGCAACATAGAAGGACCGCCAATATCAATCTGCTCGATGCAATCTTCAAACTTTGCACCTGACATGATTGTTTTTAAGAATGGGTAGAGGTTGATCACAACTAAATCAAAAGGCTCGATATCTAAATCTTTAATTGCCTGTAGGTGCTCTGGATTATTTTGATCTGCCAATATTCCTGAGTGCACACGAGGATGAAGGGTCTTAACCCGACCACCCATAATCTCTGGAAATCCGGTGTAGCTACTGACCTCTGTTACTGCGACACCAGCATCGGCGAGAGTCTTTGCAGTGGATCCGGTAGAAAGGATTTCAACTCCCGCCTCAGAGAGAACCTGAGCGAGTTCTAGGAGACGTTCTTTATCGTAGACACTCAGGAGTGCACGGCGGATTGGTTTGCGATCAGACATATTCAGTGCTCCAGAGTCGGTAATACTCGACGGATGGTCGCAACGATGAGACCGCGTTCGATAATCTTAATGCGTTCATGGAGTGACTCTTCAGTATCTCCTGCTAGAACTTCTACTTTCTCTTGCGCTATGACTTCACCAGTATCAACACCGGCATCTACCCAGTGAATTGTGGTGCCCGTTTCAGTAACTCCAGCTGCCATTGCATCTCGAACTGCATGGGCGCCTGGGAAAGCGGGTAATAAGGCTGGGTGGCTATTAATAATCTTAAATCTCGAGGTAATGGCTTCGGGAAGGATTCTCATAAATCCGGCGCTCACAACGAGTGAAGGACGCAGAGCGGCAATGAGTGATTCAAGTTCGACGTTCCAAAGATTGCGATCTTCCATCATTGGAATGAGGTAGCTCTCTATATGTGCAGCCTCTGCCTTCTGCAGTACTGGAGCACCTGGCTTATCGCAGATGAGTGCAACAACTTCAGCGCTTTCATTGGAGAAATTAGAACTAAAAATTTCTTGCGCAAGTGAACCAGAGCCAGAGGCGAGAATTACGATGCGTTTCATCGATTTCGCCGAGCCACAATAAAGGTGGTTATTGCGGCTCCGATTCCAACCTCAGTCAGCGCAGCCAGACCAAACTTCCAGATCGAAACTCCGAAGGCGCCCATCTCATCAGTCATCAAAGAGCCACTTGAGAGATATGCAACAAGAAGAATCATCACAGCGAAGAAAATAGCTGTCTGCAACAGGAGTTCAATCCCACCATCCATAGTCCAATAAGCCATCAGAATGCCAATTGCAATAAAGAATATTGCGGCAGTAATGAAGAGTGGATGGCGCCCCGTTGGCAATATTCCAAGTAAAGGTAGAACAGGAATCTGACCATTCTGATACCACCATGGAGAAATCAAAGTTCCGGCACCTACTGCAAAACCAGATCCGGCAAGGTAGGAGGCAAATGCAATCGCTGCATTAGGAAGGTAGAGAACATTGAGTAGAAGCAAGAGCGCTCCACCAAAGATTCCTGCTTGAAGTGATGTATGAAGATCTTTCACTTGTGAGAAATTTACAAAGATTAATACTCCAACTGCAAGCATTGATACGCCAACAATGATTGCCATCAACCGGCTCGCGATTACAAGCGGAGCTGACATCTTGATTCGCTGGCCACAGGTAAGGGTGGCGATGATTGAGATCAGGAAGGCAAAGATTGGCGCCAAGTACCATTGTGGAGTTACTGAAGGCGACGAGATGAGATAGGCAATTGCAGTCACTATGACTGTATAGAAAATTGAATAAGCGCTGCGAACACCATTGATATCGTGGTAATCGCCTTGCAATCGATCTAGCGCTCGATTAAAAGTACTTCTGATGGCGAGGAATGGGAGCGCCATTGCGCCCCACGGAAGGTATGAAAAATAACCAGGTAGTCCGGTAGGAGGTAACGCCAAAGAGAATGGGATGTGATGCGCGCCAACCCAAATCCAGGCTGCGCCACGAATCGGATCTGTTGTAGTACCTGTTGCACTTCCAGCTGTTGCCCAAGCAACGAGGGCGATAAATGCAAACGGGAGCAGCACGAGTGCAGCTCCACGTATTGCGTGAGACAACGAGACCGATAGGACACGTTGCATCTTTAAATTAGCGGCCGAGAATCTCGCGCATTAAACGCGCTGTCTCGCTAGGAGTTTGACCAACCTTCACGCCAGCAGCCTCTAAAGCATCTTTCTTGGCTTGTGCTGTTCCTGACGATCCAGAAACGATTGCACCAGCATGTCCCATCGTCTTTCCTTCAGGAGCAGTAAATCCTGCGACATAACCAACTACAGGCTTCTTCACATACTCAGCGATAAAAGCGGCTGCACGCTCTTCAGCATCTCCGCCGATTTCACCAATCATGACAATTGCTTCAGTCTCTGGATCATCTTGGAATGCACGGAGGCAATCGATATGTGTTGTTCCGATGACAGGATCTCCACCGATACCGACAGCTGTAGAAAATCCGATATCACGGAGTTCATACATCATCTGATATGTGAGTGTTCCTGACTTTGAGACGAGTCCGATGGGACCCTTCTTCGTAATATCTGCAGGAATGATTCCAACATTTGAAGATTCTGGGCTGATGAGACCTGGGCAGTTTGGCCCGATTAATTGAGTCTTTCCGCTCTTGAGTGAGTATGCATAGAAGTAAGCGGAGTCATGAACCGGAATGCCTTCAGTAATAACAACAACGAGAGGCATCGATGCATCGATTGCATCGATTACTGCAGCCTTTGCAAACTTAGGTGGCACGAAGACAACTGAAACATTTGCTCCGGTTGCAGCGATTGCTTCTGCAACTGTGTTGAAAACTGGAAGTGATGTGCCGTCAATATCGACTAGCTGGCCACCTTTACCTGGTGTTACTCCACCAACCACCTTGGTGCCTGATGCCAACATGCGGCGAGTGTGCTTTGTACCTTCAGAACCAGTCATGCCCTGAACGATGACCTTACTGGAAGAATTAATAAAGATTGACATTACTTTGCCGCCAATTCTGCAGCGCGTGATGCTGCTCCATCCATAGTCTCCGCTTGTTCCACCAATGGGTGGTTTGCAGCGTTCAAAATTGCTCGTCCTTCAATGACATTGTTGCCATCGAGACGGACAACGATTGGCTTTGTTGCCCTTTCCCCAAGGAGCTCCAGCGCCTGAACGATTCCGTTTGCCACAGCATCACATGCTGTGATTCCGCCAAATACATTTACAAATACGCTCTTCACATCTGGATCACCAAGGATGATTGAAAGTCCATCAGCCATTACCTGTGCAGATGCTCCACCTCCGATATCGAGGAAGTTAGCTGGACGCATGCCACCAAATTTTTCTCCGGCATAGGCAACGACATCGAGCGTTGACATTACAAGGCCGGCACCGTTGCCGATGATTCCTACCTGTCCATTGTCGAGCTTGACGTAGTTAAGACCCTTTGCCTTAGCTGCTTCTTCTAAAGCATTTGCTGTTGCTGTATCAACGAGAGCCGCATGGTCTGGCTGACGGAAATCAGCATTCTCATCGAGTGAGACCTTGCCATCGAGTGCGATGATGCGACCATCTTCGGTCTTAACGAGTGGGTTAACTTCTACGAGAGTTGCATCTTCTGATTGGAATGTCTCCCACAACTTAACAAGCACATCTGCAACCTGATCTGCAATATCTGCTGGGAACTGCGCTTGCGCAATAATCTTCTTTGCCAGCGCGCTATCAATTCCATCGACTGCACTTACTGGAACCTTTGCCAACTTCTCTGGCGTTGTATGTGCGACCTCTTCAATATCCATTCCGCCAGCAACAGATGCCATGACGAGGAAAGTGCGATTAGAGCGATCGAGCAAGATTGAGATGTAATACTCATCAACGATTGGAGCGGCTTGCGCAATCATCACCTTGTGAACAGTGTGACCTTTGATATCCATTCCAAGAATTGCTGATGCTTTTTCAAAAGTATCTGCTGCATCGACTGCTAGCTTTACGCCGCCTGCCTTGCCGCGGCCGCCAACTTTGACCTGAGCTTTGACGACAACCTTTCCGCCCATATCGGCTGCTGCATCGCGTGCCGCCTGCGGTGTTGTTGCAACTGCGCCCTTAAGAACTGGGACGGTGTGCTTTTCGAAGAGATCGCGGGCTTGGTATTCGTAGAGATCCACTCATGGCTCCTTATACGTAGATGCGGTGATGCGAGGGCAATCCTAAACCCGTATGGGGCAATCCAATTACAGCGGCGTAACGGGTGCGTAGCGCAGCAAAAGGCGCTTATCGCCATAGGCGCCGAAGTTGATGGTCGCCTCGGATTTATCGCCAACGCCAGAGGTGGCCACAACGGTACCTAAACCGAATGTGTCATGAGACACACGCTGGCCGACTTCGAGAACCATGGCAGATGAAACTTTGCCGGTGGCTCGAGGTGGTGGCGCTGTCGCAACTCGTGATTTTCGAACCGCACTCGATGATGTGTAAGAAGGTTTTCCTTCATTGATCCATTCAATCAAGGTTGATGGAATCTCATCTAAGAAGCGAGATGCGGGGTTGTACTTTGGAGTTCCGAAAGTTAATCGGTATTCAGCGCGAGAGATAAAGAGGCGCGTCTCTGCGCGAGTTAATCCAACATAGGCAAGGCGTCGCTCTTCTTCAATCTCCTTTGGATCATCGAAGGTGCGTGCATGCGGAAAGATTCCATCTTCCATGCCGGTGAGAAAGACAGTTGGAAACTCAAGACCCTTTGCAGTGTGGAGTGTCATCATGGTGACGACTCCCCCGTGGTCTTCACCATCAGGGATTTCATCGGCATCTGCAACGAGTGAAACTTTCTCTAGGAAGCCAGAGAGTGAAATGACTTCATCTTCGCCGAGTTCATCAAGTGAGCGATCTTCGTATTCAATCGATGCTGAAACTAATTCTTGCAAGTTCTCGACTCGAACTTCATCTTGCGGATCGGTACTGGCTGAAAGTTCCTTGAGCAGTCCTGATTGCTCGAGAGTTGCCTCAATAATCGTGGAAGGTTTGGTGTTTACCTCAACAAGCACAGCGAGAGCTGAAATCATATTGGTGAACTCAACAATGGATTGTGATGCCTTGTTAGGCACTAAAGATGCTTCATGGACTCGCAAGAGTGCAGCCCAGAAGGAGATACCTTGCGCTTGCGCAAAGAGGTCTACCTCTTCTAATGCGCGATCACCGATGCCACGCTTTGGAAAGTTAATGATTCTTCGTAAGGAAACTTCATCGGTGGGATTGGCAAGAATTCGCAGATAGGCCAGTAAATCTTTAACTTCTTTACGTTCGTAGAATCGAAGACCACCAACAACTTTATAAGGAACTGCTGCCCGCATAAAGACTTCTTCAAAGACACGAGATTGCGCATTTGTTCGGTAGAAGACTGCAGTATCCCCAGGTTGCGACTCATCGTTATCCTGGAGTTTGCGGATTTCATTTTTGATGAATTCAGCTTCGTCGTACTCAGATTCTGCAACATAACCTACAAGAGGGGCTCCTGAACCAGAGTCTGACCAGAGGTTCTTCTCTTTTCTTGATTCGTTCTGTGAAATCACAGCGTTGGCAGCAGAGAGAATGTTCTGGGTTGAGCGATAGTTCTGTTCGAGCAAAACTGTTTTTGCATTGGGGTAATCAACTTCAAATTGCAGAATGTTGCGGATTGTTGCGCCACGGAAGCCGTAGATTGATTGATCGGCATCACCAACCACACAGAGTTCGGCGATCGGAAAACCATCAGTTGCATCGCCGGTGAGTTCTTTTACCAATTGATACTGGGCGTGGTTTGTATCCTGATATTCATCGACCAAGATGTGGCGGAATCGGGAACGAAATCGCGCTTTTGCCTCTGGGAATTTCTGCAGTACTTCTACCGTCTTCATGATCAAATCATCAAAGTCCATCGCATTGGCTTGCTTGAGGCGCTTCTCGTACAAGGTATAGACATCTGCTGCAATGGTGTCGAATTGATTGGTCGCCTTACTCAAGAACTCGTAAGGCGTCTGTAACTCATTCTTGGCATTAGAGATGATGTTTTGAAATTGTCGCGCTGGATATCGCTTTGAATCGAGGTTGAGTGTTTCGCAGACTTTCTGAATCAACTTCTGCGAATCTGCTGAGTCATAGATTGAAAACGATGAGCTATAGCCAAGGCGCTCAACCTCTTGGCGGAGTAAGCGCACGCAGGCCGAGTGGAAAGTTGAAACCCACATAGTTTTTGCAATCGGTCCTACTAACTCGGTCACACGTTCTTTCATCTCGCCCGCGGCTTTATTGGTAAAGGTAATCGCCAAAATTTCGTAAGGCTTAACACCTCTACGGGCCATTAAATATGCGATTCGACGCGTGAGGACGCGGGTCTTTCCGGATCCTGCGCCAGCAACAACGAGGAGAGGTGCGCCGGCATGAGCGACAGCTTCTTGCTGCTGCGGATTGAGTCCCGCTAGCAAGTCATCTTTACCTACCTCATTGGCGTGCATGGCGGGGAGTCTAATAGGCTTGTCTGTCATGGAGCCTTTATCAGATTCTGAAATCAAGCGAGTCCTCGTAGTTAATGCCCACCCTGATGATTCCGACTTTGGAGCATCGGGAACCATCTCTCAATGGGTTCAAAAAGGCATCGAGGTGAGTTACGTCCTCTGCACCAATGGTGATCAGGGCGGAGAAGAGTCTGGATATACCAAAGAAGAGATGCCCGCTGTACGTCAGCGTGAACAACGAGCTGCCTGTGCTGCTCTTGGCATTAGTGATGTCACTTTCCTTAATTATGTCGATGGACATCTCGAACCAACCATCGCACTTCGTAAAGATATTGTTCGCCAGATTCGTCGCGTTCAACCAGATCGAATCATCTGCCAATCACCTGAACGCAATTGGGAACGTATCGGTGCCAGCCATCCTGATCACTTAGCAGCAGGAGAGGCAACAATCCAGGCGGTCTACCCGGATGCGCGAAATCCCTTTGCATTTACCGATCTTCTCTCCGAAGAAAACCTCCAACCGTGGAAGGTAAAAGAGGTATGGATGCAGGGCCATGCTCAGCCAGATCACTTTGTCGATATCACCGATACATTCCATTTTAAAATTGCAGCTCTTAAAGAGCACGCTTCTCAGACCGGTCATATGGAGAACTTGGAAGAGATGCTCCGTGAATGGGGTCAGCGCAACGCAGGTATCGGTGGATTACCCGAAGGTCGAATTGCTGAAGCTTTTAAAATCGTTAATACACATTAAATTTATTTAACGGTTGCTTTAATAATTGCGACTTTCTGCTTAGGTGCCCCGACTCCAGATGGATCGGTTACGCCCTTTGATTCGATATAGCGCAAGATATCTAAGCCTTTAGTGATCTTTCCCCAAACAGAGTAGCTAGGTCCAAGAACTCCTGAATCTTTGAAGACCAAGAAGAATTGGCTGCCATTTGTGTTAGGTCCAGAATTTGCCATCGCGAGCGTGCCTGCTGGATAGCGGGATGTCTCATTAACTGGCAGGTTTTCATCCGTATAGGTAAAGCCAGGACCACCTGTTCCAGTTGCTGTTGGATCTCCACATTGCAACATGTAGAAATCTCTAATTGCTAAACGGTGGCAGAGTGATTGGTCAAAGTACTTCGCCTTAACGAGTGCTGCCATTTGAGTAACGGTAAATGGCGCCTTTGGATCGAGCTTTGCCACAATTGTTCCGCAATTGGTTACCAAGGTAAGAGTTGTTGGAAGCTTCTTTGCAACCGTCTGTGGTGGGTTGGTTTGAATTGGCTGATGACCAACTGCCTTAGTTGGTGTGCACTTCACCGCTGCCACTGCTTGCGTCGGCGCAATTACTGTTACCACTGCAAGTGTTAGAACAGCCACGATTGCAATCTTCTTCATCTTCTCTTCCCTTTTTCTCTTTCTATTCCCACTCGATTGTTCCGGGTGGCTTACTAGTGACATCAAGGACAACTCGATTGACCTCTCGAACTTCATTGGTAATTCTCGTTGAAATCTTCTCAAGAACTTCATAAGGAACGCGCGACCAATCGGCAGTCATTGCATCTTCTGATGAGACGGGGCGCAAGACAATTGGGTGACCATATGTGCGCCCATCACCTTGAACACCTACGCTACGCACATCAGCGAGTAGGACTACTGGACATTGCCAAATATCACGATCAAGGCCGGCTGCCGAAAGTTCTGCTCGAGCAATCACATCAGCTTCACGCAAAATATCGAGACGCTCTTTTGTTACCTCTCCAATAATGCGAATACCGAGGCCTGGACCTGGGAATGGTTGTCGCCAGATAATGCCTTCTGGCAGACCGAGTTCGAGCCCGACATGGCGAACTTCATCCTTAAAGAGAGTGCGCAAAGGTTCTACCAATTTAAATTGGAGATCATCGGGCAAGCCGCCAACGTTGTGGTGTGACTTAATGTTTGCAGTACCTGTTCCGCCACCAGATTCAACTACATCTGGATAGAGCGTGCCTTGTACTAAATATTCGACCTCTCCCCCGGCAGCGATCTCGCGCGCTGCTTGTTCGAATGATCGAATGAATTCGCGGCCAATTATCTTGCGCTTCTCTTCAGGATCAGTCACACCTTTAAGGGCAGATAAGAACTGATTCACTGCATCTACGACAACGAGCTTGACACCAGTAGAAGCGACAAAGTCACGTTGAACTTGTTCGGATTCACCGCTTCGCAATAAACCATGGTCGACGAAAACACAGGTGAGCTGATCACCGACAGCGCGCTGAATAATTGCAGCAGCAACTGCTGAATCGACTCCGCCAGAGAGGCCACAGATCACGCGCTTGTCGCCAATAACTTCGCGCGCCTTGGCAATCTCATCGTGCGCAATATTGTTGGTAGTCCAGGTTGGTTTGCATCCAGCGATATTGATGAGCCAATTGTGCAAAATTGCTTGGCCATGTTCTGAATGGAGAACTTCAGGGTGAAACTGAACTCCAGCAATCTTTCCGGATGAATCTTCAAATGCCGCAATTGCAGTATCAGCCGTTGAGGCCGAGATTGTGAATCCGCATGGAACTTCAGAGACTGCATCACCGTGAGACATCCAGACGGATTGCTGCGCAGGAAGGCCAGCAAACAATTTAGAACCAGGCTTCACATCTAGTGGGGTGCGTCCGAATTCAGATTTACCTGTCTGCGCCACAACGCCAGCAAGTGCTGCCGCCATTGTCTGGCAGCCATAACAGATGCCAAAAGTTGGAATACCAAGTGCAAAAATCGCTGGATCCACCTTAGGCGCATAATCGGCATAAACCGATGATGGTCCACCTGACAAGATGATTGCCTCGGGATTCTTCGCTGCGACCTCTGCTGCAGTAATTGATGAAGGTACAATCTCTGAGAAGACCTTTGCTTCACGGACACGGCGTGCAATCAACTGTGCGTATTGCGCACCAAAATCAACGACGAGAACGCCGTGTGGCTTGGTGCCCTCAGATTGGCTACTTTCCATGGTGCGTCACAACATCAACGCGCTGGAATGACTTCACATCAGAGTAACCACAGGTTGCCATTGATTTACGAAGTGCTCCAAAGAGGTTCATATCACCGGTAGAAGAATGCGACGGACCAAGAAGAACTTCTTCCAAAGTTCCCACTGTTCCTACATTGAAGCGGCGACCGCGTGGAAGTTCTGGGTGGTAGGCCTCTGAGCCCCAATGCCATCCAAGACCTGGTGATTCGACCGCCTTTGCCAACGCGGATCCCATCATCACTGCATCTGCGCCACAAGCAATCGCCTTTGCGATATCCCCAGAGCGTCCAACTGCACCATCGGCAATTACGTGAACATATCGCCCGCCGGACTCATCAAGATACTCGCGGCGAGCTGCAGCAACATCTGCCACAGCGGTAGCCATTGGAACTTCAATACCTGTAACAGTGCGAGTTGTATGTGCGGCCCCGCCACCGAA
>JACCDW011375713.1_pt1 | contig 12603 bp, 9 predicted proteins | sample 7449781 | NCBI WGS metagenome assembly JACCDW01 (sample SAMN15323449, study PRJNA562643) | freshwater metagenome | isolation source: river surface water | place: USA:Blue River Watershed | collected 2017-08-18
GGCAAAGGACACCCTTCAACAAGTTTAATTCGTTTCGGACAAACTGACGATACTGGAAATAAGTTTTTGATGCAAGGTGGGCCTCAATTACAACATAGAGCTATCATAGGCTACTATCCTGAAAATATTCCTCTTGCAGCATCACAAACTACTTTTATTGCTCCATCCAACACTGGATTAGGCTATTTAGAAGCAGTTTCGGATGCCGACATTTTAGCTTTGGCTGACCCCGATGATAAAAATAATGATGGTATTTCGGGTGTGCCAAATTGGATTGAATTGCCAAGTTTTCTTACACCAAAAGCTAATGCTATCTCAAAAAAAGGAAAATACATGGGGCGTTTCGGTAGAAAAGCTGGGGCATACAACCTATTCAATCAAACAGTAAATGCCTATAATCAAGATATGGGTATCGTAAGTACCTATTCTCCGAAAGACACATATAGTCATGAAGATTCTGACCCCGAAGTAAGTAATGCGGAAATTACTGATGTAGTTCATTATTTACAAACATTGAAAGCACCAATTCAAAGAAATGTTGAATCAATAGAAGTCAGAGCAGGAAAGGAATTATTTATCAACAATCAGTGTGGAGCTTGTCATATTCCAACTATGAAAACAGCAACTTCTCCCATTCAAGGACTAAGTAATAAAACTTTTGCAGCTTATACGGATTTGTTAATGCACGATATGGGAAAAGATTTAGATGATAACTATACCGAGGGTACTGCGAAAACATTTGAATGGAGAACTACTCCCCTTTGGGGTTTGGGTTTATCCAAAGATTCACAAGGAGGTAAATATCATTTAATGCACGATGGAAGAGCCAAAAGCATAGAGGATGCGATTCTACAACATGGTGGCGAAGCTAATAAAAGCCGCCAAAAATATTTGGCATTAAGTACACAAGAAAAACAAAAAATGATAACATTTTTAGAAAGCCTTTAATTATGAAACGACGTGATTTTATTCGTACAAGTTGTTTGAGTTGCATCGGTGGCAGTGCCTTAACACTTGCTTTACAAAGTTGCAGTTCTGCCTACTATGCCAAACAGGTTAATTTAAAACAAAATGGCTTGGTTATCAAAAAAAGTGAGTTTATTGAGATAAAAAAAGATAAACAAAGTACACGAAATGTAATTGTAGCAAAATATGAGAAATTAGGATTTCCAATAGCTATTTTTCATTTGGGAGAAGACCAATATTCTGCCATTTATTTAGAATGTACACACCAAGGCAATGAAGTGCAGCCTCATGGTAATTATTTGGTTTGTGAAGGACATGGAAGCGAATTTGATAATCAAGGAAAAGTAATACAAGGGCCTGCCGAAAAAGCCTTGAGAACCTTTGCAGTAAAAACCGACCAAGAGTATATCTACATTGATTTATCCTAAGTAACAATGAAACAACAATACCTGATTTTCTTATTTTTGCTGGGCATATCTCACAATATTTTTGCTCAAATAGATACAACACTATTCAAACGGAAACCCATTTTGGATTCTACAAAAATGAATATTGATGCAGTATATAGTCGTCCATTTTTGCAGGTTGGTCGTACTCCTTTGGGCATCGGAGGTTATGCTGAAATGAATACTAATTATACCATTACTGATGGTGTGGGAGAAGGTTTTTCATTTCAAATGCGAAGAATGACATTGTTTTTGGGAGGAAGTTTACATCGTAAAATAAAATTTATGTCAGAAATTGAATTTGAAGATGGGACAAAAGAAATCAATATTGAATTTGCAGCCATTGATTTCCAGTTCAATAATCTTTTCAATTTCCGAGGTGGTATCATTATGAACCCTATCGGAGCATTTAACCAAAACCATGATGGCCCAAAATGGGAATTCAGCGACCGACCTATTTCGGCCACTCAAATGCTTCCTGCCACTTTTAGCAATGTAGGAATGGGAATTTATGGCAAAAAATATAGTAAGCAATGGGTATTTGCCTATGAAGCGTATTTGTCAAACGGCTTTGATGATTCAATAATTGATAATGAAGCCAGTAGAACATCTTTAGCATTCGCCAAAGCCAATAAAAATCGTTTTGAAGAGAGTAGCAATGGGCAAGCACTATTTACAGGTAAAATAGCTATCAGAAACCGAAAAATTGGAGAATTTGGGCTTTCATATATGGGAGGTGTTTATAATAAATTTCAAGATGATGGTTTTATTTTAGCACCCAAAAGGTCATTAAATATCGTTGCCATAGATTTTAATTCCACTATCAAAAAAACAAAAACATCAATTATCGCAGAATGGGCATGGATAAATATTGATTTGCCCGATAATTATGCCTTACAGTATGGTAGTAAACAAAATGGCGGATTTTTGGATATTGTACAACCTATTTACAAAAAGCCATTGGCAGGGTTTCCCAATTCCACCTTTAATATTGCTTGTCGTATCGAACGAGTTGATTGGAATGTAGGCAAATTTACCGAAACACGAGATAAGATTTTTGACGAAGTGTTTTCTATCATGCCAGCTATTAGTTGGCGGCCAATCCAGTCAACTATTATCCGTTTCAATTACCGTATCCAAAAACAATCGGACTTTTTGGGAAATCCTCCATCAAATACAGGAGCATTTCAGTTGGGGATTTCGAGCTATTTTTAAAGAAATTAATAGTGGGATTGCTTAAAACACTATTGATGTTTACAATAAAGACCATTTTTCGATACAGACACAAATTGATTATGAATTTGAAAATTCAACAAATTCATAATCAATCTATGATTAATCTTCCGAAATCTAATAAATAGCTTTATTTAGAGGCTATTATTTTCTTACTTCCTGCACCTTCCATACTTGGAAAGTATTAAAACATTTATCACCTACAATTTTGCCTTTTAGATTAATATTTACTGTAATTTCTTGCCCCTCAGTAAAAGTATCAATGAGTGTGATTTTATCGCCGTGTAATTCTAAGGCAATTGTTTGAGTGTATTGTTTGTCGGGAATTTGCAACCAAAATTCTTTTTTTTGAAAATCTTTACTACCTTCTTTCTTTGTGGGTAAGTTTTCAGTTTCCTTGATTTTTACTATTGTTCCAGTTAATTCCATTGATAAATTAGTTTAAATTTTGATAAAAATCACCTAATACACAGGCAAGAAATACATAAATCACTCATTAAAAAGGGTTATAGTTTAAAGAAATCCGAAGGGTATTTGATAAAATCTGATTCTTATTTTTGGGCTTCAAATAAGCTAAATCCAATCCAAAATTCTTAAACTTTCCTCCTAACCCAAGTGTGAAATAATGTATATCCCCCTTTCGCTTATTTTGAGCATAATAGCCAGCTCGAATTGCCAAGAAGTTACGATATTGAAACTCAGTACCAAAAGAAAACGTAAACTCTTTCAAAGTTTCATCAAAACCATCGGGTGCTGTACCCCATGATTGAAAGATTGTGCCAATCCCTGTTATGTTCTCTTCATTAGTACCTGCAATTACTTCATTTTTAGCACTTCTTACGGAAGGTGTCGGCACAAGTAGCTTGTTTGCATCAATAGTAAACATCAATACATTTTGTTTCTTCCCCAAAATAAAGTGTTGTGCAGCACCAAGTTTTAGCAAAGTTGGTTGGAACGTCCGTTTTTTATAATCACCGTAAGAAACCTTGCCACCAATATTTGTCAATGAAGCTCCGTAATTCAGCCAATACTTTTTTGTATTTTTCCCATCATGGTAAAAATACAAATCTCCTGCAATGGCATTGACTGGCTTTGTGGTGATACTTTGGGTTGTTGAACGAGCCGATAAATTAGAATAGATATACTTCAAACCAACTGAAATACTATTATTATGACGAAGTTTAAGACTATAAAAACCATTGATTGAAAACTCTTTTGATTTGAAATTTTTGATAAACTCCCTATTATCACCATAGATAGCTACATTTCCAGCATCAAAGTATTTTGCACCAACTCCAAAAGCTGTCTTTTCTTTGGCTTGAAATATATTTAAGGCATACAAATTCATACCTTGAATGAGATTTCTATAATAGGGAGTATAATATATCGAAACTCCAACGTTTTTAGTCTTTTTGGTACTATCTTGATTGAGAAATACCAATTTTGATGGATTCATCAAGGTACTATTGACATCTGGTGAAATCGCAATTCCTGCTTCACCCAACGCCGCACTTCGGGCATCGTAAGTGAAATTTTGAAACGGAAATGCACCAACTAAAATTCTATTCTCGTCCACTGGTGTATAAACTTGAGCGATACTTTTTAGACTCGTCAGTAATAACAAGCCAAGCATTTTAAAATTTTTCATTTGATTTTATGTTTAAAAACCCTCGTCAGTTTTACTGACAAGGGTTTTATGAATATTTTAGTTATTTACTTTAACAATGCGTTTTTTCAAGGTAACTGGTTTGTTACCGTCGGTGCCAACAATGTATAGAATGTAAGTTTCTGATGGTAAGTTGAACAAGTCAAGTACAATACTATCCAAATATCGTTCCTGCCCACCACCTTCGTAGAGAACTTCTCCACGTTGGCTATATAGAACCAATTTTACACCATCAATACATCCTTTCGATTTGATATATAATTTCCCCGAAGTTGGGTTTGGATAGGCAATTGCATCGTTGATATTATAATCCAAAACGGTGATGGTTGCTGTTGACTCATCTGATTTTTCATTATCAGCATTTATGCAATATAAACTATACTTTTGCGTTTCAACCTTTGTGCCTGTAACTTCAACCTTTTCACCACTTTGACCATTTGACCAAACAATTGTACCATTGCATTGCGTGAGTGCAGATAAGATTAATTGCTTATTCAAGCAAAGGGTATCAGTGATGGAATATCCACGAATGCCATTTCTCGTTTCAATCTCAATTGGGTGAGGTCTAACTCGAACTTTCACCGATGCAGTATCAGAAACACATTGCCAAATGCCACAAGTAGCAGAATAAATCGTATTTCTCTCTGGTCTAACTACAATATTTAAAGCTTTTTCACCTGTGTTCCAAAGCAAGTTTTCTTCGCAACCACTGGCAGTTAAGGTGGTTTTCTCGCCTTCCAAAATAAATAAATTACCGCCAATGTTTGGCTTTTTTGGAGTTTGATAAACCTTAATAAAAGTTGTAGTTGTATCTGAAACTAACGAATCAAGTCCTACACAAATAGCTTTGTAAGTAATATCTGATTTGGGTAAAACTGAGAAAGATTGACTCTTTAAATCTTGATTGTCTAACCAAACCAATCTACCGCCATCTTCACAATTTTTTGCCGATATAGTTGTTGTAGTTCCAATACACAAAGTATCTGCACTGGCAGTTACAAGGGGCATTTTAGGTCTTACATAAACCTTAAATTGACTCCATTCACTGTAACAGCCATCAACAAAACAGCGAGCATGGTAAATAGTCGTTTGTAAGGGTTTTACTTGAATTCGGGCGGCGTTCCGCTTATCCGACGTATCAGCTAATAAAACATTGCCAGCTTTCCATTCGGTACGATTACAGACACTTGCGAATAATTCAATCACTTCACCTTTTACAATAATTGCCGTTTTTTCAAAACCTTTAGATGTAATTGTTAGTGGAGTAATCTTTGCTTTGACAGTTACTTTAATAGCCACCGCTTCACTCCAACCAGTTTCAGCATCATAACACGATACAGCGTAAGTGTTTGATTCGGTCAATCGTTCTTGAAATCCTTCGGGTACTTCCACTCGATTCGGAATATCCATCCAATTTTTTGTCCAATGAACCTCCGTGCCATTCATACAGCCACTAAGCAATTTTACAGTATCACCGTAGCAGATTATTTGGTCTTTGGCAGTTGGTGGTGGGGTTTTCATGGCGATTTCAATCTCATTTGAATTAGTACAACCAAAGCCACCCACACAAGTAACGGTATATTTGGTGCTACGTCTTGGCTTAACTTCAATGGTGTTCAAATCCTTTTCACCAGTTGACCATCTTATAGAGCCATTGCATCCAGCAGTACCAATTCTTACTGTTTCACCCAAGAAATAAGTCGTTCTTTCACTGCCAATTTCGGGTTTGTTGGGTAATGGGATTGGATTTATCGTTATATCGCCCGCACCTTCACCAACTGAAGTTGAACACATCACCCTAAAATTAGTTTTCTGAGTAATTGGGTAAATATTGGGATTTTCAATAGGCTTGGCGTCCATAAAATCATCATTGTGCCAAACCACCCAATAAAAAGATGATGTGCAGCCACTTTGTCCAAGTGTGGCGGTCGAACCCCAACAAACATCTCTTCCTGTGGCTTGAATAATAGGTGGTTTTACTTCAATAGTTATCTTACCTTTTCCACCACAAGCGTTTGGACTTAAACACTCTGCTACATATTCCGTAAATTTGTTCGTTGGCCAAACCGTGATTGGATTTCCACTTGCTTGTCCATTTTGCCAACTGACTACACCATCGCAGCCCGTCGTACTTAAAACTGTTGATTCTCCTAAAATAACTGGATTTTTTGATGCTATAATTTGAAAATCCTGTGGTTGTCTGATATTTACACCTATGGTTTCGGTGGCTTCACCTGCCGAAGTTACACAATGTCCTGTGAAGGAAACTACTTGGACGATTCCATTATACATGGGTGAAGCTTCATCTCTTCGACCATACTCTGGAGAAGTCCAGTAGATGTCATTATTGGGGCAACCAGTCATGCTCAAAGTTGTTGAGCCACCAATACAGACTACATTTGGAGAAGCTTTTATAGAAATTTTTGGTGCGTTCACCACAATCATTACCTTCCCATTTCCACCAACACATCCACCGTTGGTGGTACAAGTAGCTGAATATTCCGTACTTGCTTTAGGGGTTACAGAAATACTTGGTGTACTTTCACCTGTATTCCAAGAAATAATACCGTTACAATTTGAAATACTCAAAATGGCTGTTTCACCTAAAACTAAAGGATTTTTAAAAGCTACAATTGTCGGAGTTGCACCATTTGAATTAACAATTAATTTGACCAAAATTCTTGCATTACTTGTGCAATTATTGGTAGTATTTCTTGCTTGAACATAGAAAAAACCATTGTTCAAAGTTTCGGAATTTGGTATAAAATTTAAACCCGTTATCAATAAATTTCCACCACTTGGAGCATCGTACCATTCCGCTATCTCATTATTTCCAACGCTAACCGATAAAGTCGGAATGGCTTGACCTGCACAAATGGTTTTATCGCCTCCACTAATGGGAAGATTGACAGTTGGGCAACTACAAGATGGTGAATTTACAGTTTTAGTAGTAATACAACCAGCACTACTCGTAGCAGTTAGAATTACATTTGTACCCGTCGGAATATTTGAAACCATGCCCTCTAATACTGTGCCAATGGCGGCAGCCGTTGCTGAGCTTGTAACTACGGCATTGCTTGTAAACGACACTGAATAAGTCAATAAATCTGCTGAACAACTGGCTGTTCCTACGCTTAAAGTTGGCAAAGAATTGATAGTTAGACTTACAGGCGTTCGAGTCGCACTTACACAGCTATTTTGTAAGTTTCGTGCTTGAGCATAATATATACCTTCTGAAGTTGGCGTATAATTCAACGATGTACTGGCAACTAATATTCCATTGGCATCGTACCAATCAGCAGTTTCGTTTATCCCCACACTCACGCTTAAACTTGGCATTGTTTGCCCTTGACAAATACTTTTATTACCACCACTAACGGGTGCATTAATGACTGGACAATTACAGGTGGGCGAGTTAACAATTTTAGTTACCGCACAACCTGCACTATTGGTAACGGTCAATTGAGCATCTAATCCTGCTGGAATATTGATTACTGTATTTCCTGATACTGTGCCAGAAGAACTTGTAACTGTACCACTACTCGTAAAATTGATAGTATAAGTCAGTAAATCAACACTACAAGTTGTTTCGTTGGTGGTGAGGGTTGGTAGTGAATTTACTGAAACAATACCCGAAGTTGTGCTTGTGGCATCAAGACAAGGGGGAGTTGCTGAAACTTTACAAGTTGCTGTGTACGTTCCACTCGTATTCACTGTTGTACTCGTCCCTACAAATCCATTACTCCAAATTACTGTGCCGTTGGTGCAACCTGTGGCGGTGAGTGTGCCAACCTCTCCTTGACACAAAGACAAATTATTGACTGTAATAATTGGTGCAACGGCATTGCTACAACAAGGTGTTACACTAATCACTGCACTCTGCTCTGACTGTGTTTGTCCAGCATTTCTTGCAATTGCATAATAACTCCCCCCTACTGACAAATTTAAACCAGTGAATGTCCCCTGACCGTTGAAGGTATTACCTACTTGTGAAATTGTTGTACTTGCAATCGGATTTGGATTACCAAGTTTATACAACTCTAATGTACCTGATTGCTGGAAAGCAATATCAAACGTAGCACTGGTTGTGCTACAATTTAATGTTCCCGATAAAATTGGCGTAACGATTTTATCATATTGCAAAGTTACCTCCACATCAAGAGCAGTATCATCACAATAGGTACTACCATCATCGCCTTTATCAACAATAAAATAGATGTAACTCCCCGCACTTACATCTATTGCAGGCACATCGTAGGTGGTCGGAGTATTTGAAGTTGCAATGATAGTTCGAGGAAATATGGTCAAATTATCAGTTTTGATGGTATATCCAATATTGTCACCACAACCAAAGGTGGCTCGTTGTAAAGCATTGGTGATGCTAAGGATATGCACATTGTTTGGAATGGACAATCTCACAACGGAAGGAGATTCGCCAGGATGTAGGAACACCCCAAATGGTGGAAAAGGTTGGGGTGTAACTTCGGCTGCATTTAATTGTTCATAAGCCAAAAAGGGATAACTTTCTTGGCCTAAATTAAATGTCCATCCTTTTTGTGATACATTAATTCCAGCACCAGTTCCATCCTCTCCATAAAAAGGAAATAATTGAAATGTGCCATTATTTAGCGTTCCATAGCTAAATAACCCGTTAGAACTTGGGTTTTGTTGTCCAACCACACTTTTGAGTTTGAAGGTGATTTGAGCTTTTACTGATATATTCAGTATCATCAGAAAAAGCAGCAGTAAGAGATAAAATTTGTTTTTCATTTTTGAATTTGGATTAATAAAGTGGTACTGAACGCTTAAAATCTGTGACTCAATGTTATCAACTTGAATCAAAAAGGGTGTATGATATTTTCATTATAATTTTTTATTTTATATTAAAATGAAAACAAATGTATAAATAAAAATTTCTAAAACAATATAAATAATATATGTAAATGAAAATTTTACAACACAACATATTCCAAATTTGTATCTTGTCCGATGTGATAATCAATGGTTTTTCGTAGTAAATCGACATAGTTTTCTTCTATCCAAAGATAAAAAAAGGTACTGGGTAATTGTAAAAGTAGCCTTTCATTATCCAGTTTTAATGGAATTATTGGAACAAACCAAGTGAGAAAAGCATTATTATCCACATTTAAACAGATAAATTCCAAACACTTTGCCCAAACACTTGATACATTTTTATCAACTTTTTCATCAGTTAAAATTAACGGCTTCCTATTTTCGGTTAAAGCGTTTGCTTCGTAAAAATATCTGTTCATGTAGGTATGTTTATAAATATCAATCCTATTACGTGAAGGGTATTTGGCGTATAAATGAGCAAGGTGTTTAGCAAAATCTTGCTTTGACATTTTTTCCCAAGTGAAATCTGTTAATTCATCTTGTTCTAAACATCGGGGCTTAGATGCTCCAATTGCTTCGGTTTTTCCAACTCGCATCAGTTCGTAGTACAGATTAAGTTTGGATTTGACTTGAAAATTATCAATTAAATAATCAAATACTTCATAGGACAGAACATTGGTGGTGGGGTGAAACATTCTTAATACTAAACGTTCTTCTGTATCATCTTGGAAGATTCTCCAAAATTCAATCATTGTGGCAGGGCTGTATGTTTTCCCATTCAACTGGTCATGTTTTCTAAAAAAACAGTTGTTTCGACCAATAAAGCGTTCAATCATTGATAACATCAGGTACTCTTTGTCTTGCGGTTCTGCAAAGTGTTTTTTCTTGCTATAATAAGTATTTGGGTGCGAAAATCCTTCTCGGTACATAAGCATTTTGTAACTCGAATTAATTAAATCTAATTCTGCATTTAAAAAGTTTACTGATTTTTTTAGAGAGAATTGTTTTGCCAGATTGTTCGGATGAGTATTCATTTTGTGATTTATTTAAAAACTTATCCACATTTTAGCTCGTTTTTTACAGTTTCCGTTAAAGAAAAAAATAATTTATAAAATTAAGTTCTAAGTTTCCCTTTTAAGTTCATAGTTCTAAAAGTTCATAGTTCGTACTTTTGGAAACTGGAGAAATTTCAAAAAAAATGTGGAAAAATCGACATTTTGAGCAATAAGAATATGGTCGGCAAAAAGGCTCGCTTTTTCCGTTGCGGAGAATAACGTAACTAACTATACGAATGAGCGTCCCTCGTACTTAATTGCTTTATTCCCCATGATTTATATGCTTGTTTTTAAGGAGGTTTTTCTACCTGAAAATCACTCAAAAGAGATTTGAGAGTATTGATAAAAATAAATTTTGGCATAATTAATGATTTTTAAGGTGTATAGTAATCTGAGTTTTAAAGATTAATAATAGTATTCAATGAGGCTTTGATAGCTTTAAAAGCTACCTTCTGAAACTTAAAATGGAGCATACTTTCACGATAAAACTGGAAGATTTCTCGTAATAAAGTTGAGTCCGCTTCAATGAAATGACCTTGTTTGAAATGAGCCGTAATTTTGTCGTAATAAAGAGCAATTGAAGCCATTTGGATATGGTCACTTTCTCCCGATTTTTTCATTCTTTGTGTAGATTCTACTGAAATAGCGTTGTCATTTGCCTTAAATAGTAAGTATAGTTCGTAGTTTTGAAAGGCAGAGTTTATCAAAATTTGTTCCATTTGGTTGATTGTGCCAACAGTATTGACGAACTTTTGTTGTAATGTTGGTAAATATTCTAATATATCAACAGCAGTTTTTTTCGCTTGGGACTTCATTCTTATATAGGATTTTAGTGATTCACTACCAGTAATTTTAAATTGATATAGAAAGTTAAAAGGGGATGAATAAACGTTTTAGATTTAAACACTTATTCTATTAATAATTATTTTTCGGGGGTGAATGCGATTGTTTTTCTATTTCATTCTCAGGATTTAAGCGGAAGGACAAAAAAGATAGGTGTAACCACTCTATCCTTTTTGATATACTGAACTTTTTAATATTTTCTTGAAACTGTACACCTTTTAAAATTATAGGTGATAGTTCACGGGTAGTTTGTTTAGTATATTTCATGTCAATTTATAGGTATCTTGTTTGAAATATATCCCATTTGAATTGCTGGATAGTATCAAATTTCACTCAATGATTATAGTTGCCTTATTTATGACTATCAATCCAGCAAATGGCAACACAAAACTTAACAAACGATACTTGAAACTTATCAAACGGATACATAATTGATAAATAAATACTATTTCTCTAAATAATTACATATTATTAGTTAGCTTTCAGCCATTCAACTAATTCACTACGAAAGAAAATATTATGATTTCCGTTTTTATGAAACGGAATTTTTCCCGAAGAGCAATAACTATAAATGGTCTGTTTTTTCTTATGAATCAATTCTGCTGCTTGGTCGATTGTCAATGGTTCGTCTTTATTTTCGGTCATTTTACGAGCAATGATTCTATCTACCACACTTTCTAAAAGTGGCTCAGAAACATTCAGCAGTGCCTTCTCAACGGCTTGCTGTATGAAATAATCAAATGAACCTTCTACTGGTAAGGCTGATGTATTTTTAGTTTGATGGGGAAATACTTTGTTCATCTTTGTTGCATTTTAAGTGCTGATTAATGATACAAAGCAAGGGAAAGAAAATTTAGGATTTCTTGTTTGAAATGAAATATTAAAAAACATTTCATTTCAAATCAAAAGAAATTTATTAGAGAGAGTATTTATCCAAAGAGTTTGCGATAAGTTGTTGAAAACGAAGAATTTTATCGTCAGATGGGCGATTGTTTTTAGAAGCGGCATTTGAAAAAAAGGAAGGGTTTGCCTTTACACCAAAGGTTTTACTCAAGATTTCTATCTTTTCTTTCAAGTTGAGAGCTTCCCAGTCTTCAATATTGAAATACGATAAACTTGCCAAAATTTCAGGCAAAAAGGTAATCATTATTGGGCTTGGAAACGGGTTCCTACCTCCAATTTTCGTAATAAAATCACCATCAACTTTACAAATCTTATGCTCAATAAAGCGTTCTTGCAATGTTTGAAATGAAATATTGGTCAAAAAGCTTTCAAATAAAGGAAGCTCACTATATTTCTTTGGTTCAATCGCTTTTGGTTGATTTGGCTTTTGTAAATTTGATTCTTTGATGAACTCAAATCGCTTGATTGTTAAGTCTAATAGATAGGCTAAATTTTTTAATTTGCTTTTTTCTGATAAAATTTCTTCATGCAAAACCATCAAGGCATAATTGATTTCGATAGGATTTAAACGTTCGAGTTTGCTAAAATTTAGCATCAATTTATTTATCCAAACTTCGTTGATTACCCAAAATAGATA
>JACCDW010976268.1_pt1 | contig 12601 bp, 19 predicted proteins | sample 7449781 | NCBI WGS metagenome assembly JACCDW01 (sample SAMN15323449, study PRJNA562643) | freshwater metagenome | isolation source: river surface water | place: USA:Blue River Watershed | collected 2017-08-18
GCCTTTGCCACCTCTTGTGAACATTGATTGTATTGTATCTATAACAATTACATCTGGTAGCTTTGCATTATGGCCCATAATATCTCTTAGCCATCTTTCTAAGTCCTCAAAATATGGAGTCTCTGGATCGTGTCTAACCATAAACCTATCGCCCCACTCCGAAAGTTTATCTTTGAACACTTTTAAGTTATCGTCTTTTTGTTGATCAGTCCAATTTCTTGACTCTGCGTAAACGTTCTTGCCTATTATTTGAGTCATTAAGACTCTTTCCCAGTGAGTGACTGCTTCCTCAAAGTTAACAAATAAAACTTTGTATCCAGTATCTGCCCAGTGGTTGACTAGACATTTAGCAAACGTGCTTTTTCCTTTTCCGGATGGGGCTATGATCGCATGAACTGCTCCCTTAAAGAACCCACCTTCATCCGTATAACCCATAGCTCTGTTTAATGACTTATACTGCGTAGGAAGAAAGTTTGGTATGTCTAGTAAATTGTCTGCTCTTTTTGAGATATCAAAAGCAGTAGTAACATTATCTAAGGGATTGTAGTTTAATTCTGTCTCAAGATCTTTAATTTCTGAAGTTATCTCAGAAATTCTCATTATATCTTTGTCAGTTTTTTCACCCTTTTGAGTCAGTAAGATCTGCAGTTCTTGTAGGTAATCTAGTTGCTTTCTTTTATTAGCTTTATACTTAATTATATTTACAACAGATTCAGCGGTGGACAGATTAACTGACATAAGTATGTCCATCATCGTGTCAACGCCAGCTACTCCGCCAAGGGCAGAATATATGTCAGTCTCAGATTCTAGCCAAATTCTAAAAGCTACTGGGTCTACAGTTTCTAATTTGGTAGTATGATAATAAGATATTAAAGCCCTATAGAATTCATTGATTCCAGTTTGACCATGTATTGAACCAACAATAGATTCAGGAAGATTTGAATCAAAGAATGCAACTGCTCCTGGTGTTCGCATAGATAGAGCAAACACTTGATACTCTATTGGATACTCCTCTGTTTTCTCAGGCTCTACTGATTCATCCATTTCTTTTCTTATTGTCTTTCATCTTTTTGTAGTACTGTTTTCTTTTTTCTGCGTTTTCTTTTTTTGCCTTGATATAAAACGGATTGTCTTTTATGGACTGCTTTTTACTAGAAATTGGCTCAACCTTTGAGTTGCGAATAGCATCTAGCATTCTATCATATACTGACTGTTCTGTCAGTAGATCATTGTATCTAAAAACAATTAGTGCAATTCCATTTTGTTGACACAACTCCATCTTTCTTTCATCTCTTTTTTGAGCTTCTTCAAATTCATATTTTGATTCAAAAAATCTTTGAGTATAATAAAAGTGCTGTCGTCCATGATATTCAGCTGCCAAATTATATTTAGGACAAAAAACGTCAAGCTTTAATCTTTCACCTATGTGAAATTCATTAACTATTTTTTCTCCAGGAAGAAGCTTCTGCATGATTGCAGTAAGAGCTGCTTGTCCTCTGGACATCTTTTTATGATGTTCTTTAATCCAAGAAAGACCTAATGAATTAATTCTTTTGTTGAGATCATTAATAGACATATCAACCTCTTTAGCTATTTGCGAAAGAGACATTTTGGTTTCAAATAATAAGTCTATTAAGAATTCATTATCGTCTAGTGATTCATCCCAACTTTTTCTGGGCATGATTGATCACTTTACTTTATTAAATGATCTGGCTAATGTTAAAGACTTTCCTAGGTCCATGATCGACATATTTGTTTTTTCCCATATTTTAGGTGCTAGTGCAGAGCTAAACATTGGACAGTCTAGAATACATAGATCATGTGCTCCACTAAACTCTGATATCTGTGCTGTTACGCTATCTACTTTGTCATAAAAATCGTTGTACGGAACCTGAATATAAGAAGAGTTGTCGCCAAAATTTCTTGATATTAAAGACTCACTTTGAAAACTAATCACGAGCGCATTCTGATACTTGAAATACCTATTCATAAATATCTTATATACTTCATTATTATTATTAATATAATGATCTAAGTAGTTAGCATCGTAGAATATCTCGTCATTAATGTCTCTTATCTTTGAACCAGCAAGCCCAGATAATTCTAGTGGAATAGCTTTTATAAAATTTTTATTATTATTTGTCAGTCCAGATATCACTGATCTAACAAAGTTTTTTGGAGGTCTTTTTTCTCCTCTAATTTCTCCAGCTGCTGAAAGTATAGAAGATCTAGTATAGGTAGTAAAACAAAACCTATTCTTAGACTCTAGAAGTGATGTTACTTTAATTATTGTTTGTTTTTCTGCTACAGTTTTCATTCTTTATTCCAGTTCACTAATACAAAATTTGTATCCATTATTGACTCTATGTGTTGCAAGTTATGAAACTCGCCTTTATCTATTGATATATATCTATTATACTTAGAAACTTTATCCTCGTCTTTTTCGTAGCCAAGATGTTTCATCATTAATCCTGAGTGTAAAAAATAATTTTTTTGTCTAACCCACTGAACAACATATGTTGGCTCTGAGCCACAAGCTAGTTTCTTATCAAAAAAAGTTCCGTTATCTTTATATCTAAAAATTCTAGAACTATTATTTGGTGCCCATAGCTTATCGACTCTATATTGTGTCTTATTCCACATGTGATAGAATCTTACATTTACAACATCATAAGGAGATTGGTCTAAAACATATCTTAAATCCAGATCTCTATCGTGATAGAGCATTTCGTCGCAATCTATTGCGACTACCCAATCACCCTCATTTGCAAACTTTTCTAAATTCTTCCAAGCATTAGATCTTAAATTGCCCTCATTTTCTGTGAACAATGTTTTATCTGTCTTAAAAACTTCTGCGTACTTAGATGCTATTTCAGCTGTGTCATCATCAGAACAATCGTCTGTAAAAATAATTTTATCTACTTGAGTAGAAAGTCTTTCTAGTACTGGCTCAAGAAATCTATTTGATTCATTTTTGCCAACCATTTGTGCAATTATCATAATTAAATCCCAATGCTAAATAGGGCAGGGTAGACTAAGCCCACCCTGCCCCACGAGCAATATCAGGCGGTTAGCTCTTCCACCTGCTCATGAGCCTCTACAGAAGAGATGCGCTCAATGTCTGTAGACTTTACGAGCACTTCCCCAGCAACGCCTCGACGGCCCATAGCTAGCTTCTGAGCATCGGTCTTGTTGTTGGCCTTTACCAGTGTGGTATTGGTAACCGCAAAATACTTGAACTTGTTCTCTGACATTTTTTTTTCCTTTTATTTGGTTGGATAATGGACTGCTATATATTCTATAGCATCTTGTAGATTTTCTACAAGCTTTGTGGCCATATATTTCATATATGGTCGATCTTTATTTTGATTAGAGCACATAACTATTGTTGGTTGATCATGCATTTTAGCCCATGCCATTTCATAATCTGTTCCAATATATGCTCTATCTTCTAACATGTATTCTACCAGAAGTATATCTGAATTCTTCTGCATGAAGAGATTTTTTTGTGCTATTTCATCAGGAGACATAGTGTAGTCTTCTGGAATAGAAGTTGGATCAAGAACATTATAGCCGCGTTGAGCTAATAAAAAAGTAGCTTCTTTGCGCCAACCAGTAGCATAGTCGCCAACGTAATCCATTGCGCCTGCTAAGTAAACCGTTATACTCATACAGGCCAATGATACTCTAAATCTGATGGATCGTCAAAATATTGAGAGTAATATTCATAATCTTTTCTAAGAAGGTTTGACCTATGAGAGCGATGAAAGTCTTCTTCGCCAAACCACACTGGATATACCAAAGAGGAATGGTCAATAGTTTCAAACTTCATAGTATTCTTATACCCTCTATCTATCCACTCAAGAATAGTATAGTTTTGATATAACTTTAAAGCTTCTTCATATCCAGCCCACATACGAGTAACTGGATGATTGCGCCAACCTTTTGTTGGTGTTCTGTCTAATAAAATGTTAAGAACTTGGAAAGTCTCAACACGTTGCTTACCTAGCCGACGATAGTCTAATACTTTTACTGAATCAACAAAGTCTGGGTATGGCAGAAATGTTTGCATTACTTGTCCTTTTTAAATTCGGTGAATGTTTTGTCACCGACTCCATAATACTCTCTAGCCAGTCCAGATGCAACTATATCAGTATTTAAACATGCGCCAGATTCATTCCATACACGAGCTAAAACTCTTCCATACTTTTCGTTTTTATCAATTATTGTTTCAATCTTAACTTTGTAGTTAGCTGCAGTAAGCCACTGATCAGTAAATTCTTTAGCTGCTAAGCCCATCTTTTTTTCTTCAACGTTTGATGTTCTACTTTCAGGAGTGTTAACGCCATAAAGGCGAACTCTTCCTTTTTTAAGAACATCAAAACCAAGATCAATAATAATATCAAAGGTGTCGCCATCTACGACCTTCTTTACTTCTGCATTATATATCCAGGGGTTTAATTTTTCTGTCATATTAATCTCTTTCTATTCCCATGTAGTCACATGCGTTTCTAAAAATTTCCCTACTTATTGGAAAGTACTTGTCAGCTCTGCTTATGCCCTCTCCTGGTCTTGGCGTGGAGGCATGCCAGCTATGCCCAATTGATACTGAGCCATCATACACTACGTTGTAGCCAAGATGTCTAGCAAAGTATGAACACCATGTCTCTTCATAATAGTGTGGCGTTGGGAGAAATGCGCCTATTGCACTTGGATATAGTTCTCTGTATTTTGGATTGTTTGTCATATCATCCCAAACATCTCTTCTAACGAAATATGCCGATCCAGAAACCGTAACACATTGAACCTGATCTTTATATAGAACATCATCTGGATCATGTTCTCTCCAACCTCTGTGCTTAGGAGCGGTGTTTGTGCCCACAATCCCTGCATGAGTTATGAAACCATTTTCATCTCTTTGTTTTGGGCCAAGGATATGAATATCTGGGTTGTTGGCAAAGATTTTTTCAATATTTAAACAATCTTCGGTTGTCATCCAAACATCTCCATTTAAAACTCCAACAATTTCTGCAGAACTAAAGTTGGCCATCATATTAATGGCAGCAGAATAGCCAATGTTTTGTCTAAGGTATGTTCTATTTATCCAATAGCGCTCTTCATTTTCTCTTAACCAAGAAACAAAATCATCTGTTGACTCATTATCTGTAATATATAAGTTCCAATTTTTTACGAGCGCGCCATTTGGATCATACATATCTGAATGCAGAGTATCCAAAAATCTCTGCAATAGTGGTCTAGTATTGTGGTTAACTACACATAAATCTATCATCTTACCACTCCTCGTCTGAGTAATCACTCTCAGGATTAAAGTAGGTTTTTTCTGACCACTCATATATCGCATTAACGACATCGTAACAAGCTTGTTTATCTTCTTGTTTATTAAAAGAATTAGCTAAGTCATTATATGTTTCAGCTATATGGTGCATCACTGATAGATCAGCAACAAAAACTGCTTGACCAGGAACAATCTTAATTGTTACTTTCTTTTTTTGATTTTGTTTTTTACTCATTTTCTTGTTTTTTCTTTTTTATTTCTGCTTCTTGTACTTCGTCATCTGGGACTTTATGTACGCACAAGTTTTTGCTGTCGGGTTGATATGTAATAAAAAGTATCTTTTTATCCTTAAGCGTATAGCCATCTGGTGGAGCAGATTCTAGTGCAATTTTTTTTGATGCGCAACCAAAAACCTGACTTAATCCATCATAAACAACTATATAATTTAGCTTTCCAGCTGCCATTGATCTATCTCTCTTATTTCTATATTATTTTTTTCTAAAAATGTTTTAACATTTTCCCAGTCTAGATAAGACTCATCTTTAATGTAAAATAATTTTTTAACAGTTGAATTAATAATCAGCTTAGCACAAGTATAGCAGGGCGGTCCATTAACGTAAATGCTTTCTGCCTTAGAACTATAGTCTGAGTGCAAAAATGCGTTTTGTTCTGCGTGCACAGCGATGCAGTTATCGTATATTGATCCAGGTCTACTTCCGGTTAGGTATCGCGGACATCCACCGTCTTCGCAGTGTTTATAGTTTTTGGGCCCACCATTATACCCCATGCCAACGACATGGCCATTTGCATCTACTAAAATAGCTGCGTATTTTTTTTTGCCACAAGTAGAAAAAATCTTAGCTGCTTGAAAACATAGTTGTATAAACTGTATGTTTTTTCTTGTTATCATAATCAATAATAAATTGAAAAATAGGCAAGTACTAGTGAAACAATTATATTTATAGTTATTACTCCAGCTTTTGTTCTTCCCTTTTGAGATAAAGCCAAAGTGTATAGTCCTATGTTCCAGTTAATTAATATAACATATATTAATACAAAAAGTATATCTAACATTAGCTACCCATCAAAGCCTTCATGGACATGGGAAAGTGTGGTTGAACTAGGTCGTGTACAGCTTTTGCATACTCTTGAATCTCAACCTGAGAATCTTCTGAAAGTCTTTGTGTTAAGAATAAAACTACAGACTGTAGAGAACATGACCATCTATAAATAACGTACATTGAATAAGCTGGTAAAAATAGTCTAGCTTGCTCTGCAGCTATTCCATTTTCCATTGCCATGTTATATAGCGCCTCACCTTTTTCGGCATGTTTGATCAGCTCTTGGGTTAGCATAGAACCTATGAAAGGATCAGCAATTCCTTGGGACCCTTGCTTTTTATCTTCTGGGGCTAATCTCCATTGGTCTGCAGCCGGAAAATAAAACTCTGGATCCATAGTTATATATCTTCTAGATGACTCATTCCACGAATCCATAGTATGGTCAGAACCAACAACATATTTCCAATGTTGTCTAGCAACCATCAAAGGAGCTTTAAATTCTAGCGTAGCAAAGGCATGTCTAAAAGGTGACATGTGATTTTCTCTTGCTAAGAAATTAAGCAGCTTTGCGTCTTGTTGCGTAAATTCTTTTGACTCCTTAGCAAAGGAAGCTCTCGCAGCATTAACGACAGATAAGTCGCCACCCATCTTGTCTACCAGTCTCACATAGCCTTTGTCTAAAACATTGATTAGATTATTCTCCATCATCACTTTCTTCTTCATCTTCTTCTACGTAATGATCTATTGTACCATTATATCCAATAGCTTCCGCTATAAAATCTTCACTTATTTTGTACAATGGACCTAATAACTCAAAAAGATTTTGATCAATTTCAAAAGTTTCGTCTGTGTGCAGAGCGTGAACTAACGCATTAATATTTAAAACAGATTCCAATAAAGACTCTTGCATATGAATTAATTCTTTTATAATAGAGTTTCTATCTTGTTTTACAAAATCTTTAATTGAATTTGAATCCATTAGCTCATTAAAGATTTTTTCAATTTCTTTACTATTATCTTCTGACATATCTTTATTTTTGATTTTCCTTTACAAACTTTATCTCACAAGAATCGGTCGTACAATAAGATTCACCTATTGCGTCAGCAGCCATGCCTGCATACACTCCAGAAAAGTCTATCGGGAATAGCTTCATTGCTGCGTCATTATACTCATCTTCTTCTATTTGAGTATACGGCATTTGTGGGTAGGTCTCATTACCTTGTGGTAGGAAAGAAACTGTTTTTAATTGGCCATCATACATATGAAGAACTGTTCCAACGTGCTGCTTTTCTGTTTCTCCATTAAAAGAAACTGTTACTGACACTGAATTGTCTGACCAATATCTCTGTGCTGCAGCTGCAAGAGCTATCTTTTCAAATATTGTTACATCTTTTTCTGATCTCTTTGCGTTTGATTTAATTGGAAAGTAAACTACAGATGTAGTATCAGGAGACTCAGACGCTGGTTCGACTCTATAATTTGCCATTCTAAACAGCGGAAGCATGGGGTCGTCATTAGAGAATCTAATTGTTCTATTAAAGAATTCTCCACCAGGGGTCCAGTGAACTCCAGGAGACTCGCCAGCAAGGATTGATACTGTGCCAGATGGTTTTACTGTTGTCATTTTAATTGACTCACGCACTCCAAGCCATTCTGAATATATATTGTCATATCTTTGGACTGTCTTATAACCCTGATCCATCCATTCACGAAGAACAGGCATTCCGTTATTGTCTGCAAAGTCTGCTACTCCAGACATTGAGGCACCTATTCTTCTATTTCTCTGCATTATTGCATTTGTTTCTTCCCAGTGTGTGGGCAAAAGGGTCACTGTCTTTGCATATAGGTAGGCAAACTTAAGTGTTCTCTTGTAGTCTTCTAGGGATTCATGTCTGCCCAGATATGTTTCGACCAGCGTACAGCACTCATAAGACTCTAGTGATTGTTCTGCACACGGATTGAAGCCTGCGACTCTGTGATCCTTGTTATTTGGTCCATCAGCTAGTCTTCCGTACTTTCTGGACATATCCATCCATATAACCCCTGGTTCTCCATTTCTAGATATGCCATCTACAATTGCAGAAAGATCTTGCCCCACTGAAACTTCTACTGAGTTATTAGACATCCAGCCCCAACCAGGATTTTCTGGATCGTAGCTGTTTCTCTCTGGAAACATTTCAGCGTTCTTGAGGTTTAGAAATTCAGTATCGTCAATTCGCCCAATAAGAAGCTCAGCGGAACGGCGCACATTGCCACTGACAACACACACACCAATAAGATTACCAATATCAGCAATATCTTTTCTTGTCAGCTTTTGTCCATTGCGTCCAGTAAATATTTTTTTGATCGCTTTATGAAGCCTAATCAAAGGATCTGGACCAGATGCTGTTCCTCCAAAAGTTTTAATTGGTGAACCAAGTGGTCGTATCAAAGAATAGTCAAACTCAACTGGGCTTTGATCTGGCTTAAGGTATGAATTTATTAATGTTGATGTCGCCTCTGCCCAGCCCTCTCTGTCGTCGCTAATTATTATTGTTACTGAAGGCTTTTCCGATTCATATATCGTAAAGTCTTTGTCTGCACCTTTGTCATCAAATCCGACACCAACCCCTAGCATTGAGGCCTCCATAAGGAATGCAAATGGTTTAGCTGGATTAAACTTAGTCATTTCTGCTGTAGAAACAAAAGCGCAGTTCTGAAGTGCAGCTGAGTTTTTTTGAACATTTACAATTTGTGTACCCATCATCCAAAGACCTCTACCTGGCGGAGTCCACTTAAGATTAAACAGACGATCAAAAGCTTCTTTTGCGCTAGCTTGAGCCTTAGCGTCGTTCCAAGGAAGTCTATTCTTCTTGCAGTGATCCTTTTGCAAAGAGTACATTCCATTAATTACACGCTCACATACGTCTACCCATGTTTCCTTGGTGCCATCCTCTTTGAGGCGAGAGTATGTACGAAGAAATGTTATTTCTCCAACGGAGTTTCCACCAGCATCGGTATATCCAAATGGTGCTTTTTTATTCTTATATGTTTCAAGAAAATCATCACTTATTTTAAATGAAAATATATTTGAGCTCTTACCTTGTACCGAATCTTCTATTAGCTGTGGGGCGTTCATTAATTTCTTCTTTCTATTACTTAAAGTTTTTTATGTAGTTTTTGTTTGTTTTGTTTATTTCTGCTGATTTTATTTTTAGTATTTGATCAACAGAATAGACTTTATATATTTCTCTTTCGATAAAGTATCCACTTTTCCAATTTAATACTTTATCTATACTAGACTGATGGTTGGTAAAAAGGTTGCATATGATTGCTCCTCCATATATTTTTACCAAGTTTTTAATTTTTTGTATTCCTTCTTCTCTTTTTTCAGAAGAATCAAAGTTTTCTTTATCTAATAAATCGTAAAGCCAGTTGTAAGCTTGACGAGTTATTGGTGACATATCAATATAGTCGAATACACCAAGTTGTATAACAGTCTTTCTATGCTCATCTATTTCAAGATCTTTCTTAATTATTTCTCTAAAAATAGAAAACCAGTCTCTCTCATTAAACTGTGGCCATCCTCCAACCCAAAAAAGTAGCGATGATCTGTCATCTGGAATAGATGTTTTATTATATATCAGAGTTAAACATGCACATGCTACTGATTTTTTTACATATTCCTTTGCTGAGTCCTCGTCCTTAAATTTCTTCTTTTGAGTTGACCATAGGTAAGCTATCTTTTGATTCCAATCGCACTCACCTATATATAAATTAAGGTATTTCTCTGCTATGTCCAGCGGCATTGTTCCATCTTCTACCACTGTTTTCATAGACTGTATAGACATTATCAATCCTCTTTATCTCTATCAAAAGATATAAAACTGCTTCTAAAAAACTTATTCCCGCCCTTTTGACGAGGCGGGAATAAGGTTGTGCTCATTAAGTATAGCACACGTGTATTGTTTATCCTCATTGAGAGGACTTAGATGTTAGGGTGAAGTACCAAACTTCTTTTTTCTAATATTCTTTTCTAATAACAGGTGAGCACTAAGTGTTGCCCACGCTGCTACTGGAATTATACTCTTAATTGGTTTTTCTGTTAGTCTCCAAAAAGATCTAGTAAGTGTCTCTGCTTTTTTTGATTTTATAGCGTACAAATCATAAACAAAGACTGCAGATAGTATACCAAGCCATGCGTATGTTCCTGATACTCTATCGTCCTTTTCTAGATTTATTGGAGACGAATAGTAATTAGAGAGCTTTTGCAGATGGTACTCCGTACCACTCTTGAACTTTTTCTCTTCCATAATCGCTCGTTACATTTGCTTGACCATAACCGGAAGTAAAAATTGCAGCGCTTGGAACTCCATGAACTTCATCTGGTCTAAATAGCTCGAAAGAAGCTGCCATTCCTGTTGTTCTTGGTCCATGACCAACGTTGATGAAAATTTCAGAAGAAGCTACACCATCAAAGAAATAATTACTGTAAAGGCTATAGCTAGTTACACGATCAGCGTGCCCATATCCTGATGGGAAAGCTGCGTTTGCAGTAAGGCCCTTGAATTCAAGAGGTCTAAATCTTGCACCGTCGTAAGTTGCCTTACCATCTGGGAATGTTCCAGAAAGAGGGTGAACATAAAGTGTAGAACCATTAAAAAGCTGCGACAACAAAACGCTGCCAGGATGATAACCAGTGCCTGGAACATGATGGTTATCTGGAGCACCGTCCAAGACGTGACTGGTGCTATATAGTGGGTAGTAAGAGTAGGTGCCGTTGCCCTTAGCCTTACCTGTCATACTGGTGTATGGGTTGGTCATTTCAGCTGTAGTTCTTCCTTTAAGAACTGGCCTGCGACCTACATAAAAAGTAGCCATTTTGAATCTCCTTGGTGTACGCTATGTTGTATATATAGTAAAAACAATTATTGTTTTTTTAAGCATTATGCTCAGGTATTATAGTCTGCTTCTATAATTAAATCTGACAAAACAGGGGGTATCTTGTCATCTAGCATATTTAAAGTAACTTCGACATATACCGTAGAGCTAGTTCCCGGGTTAACCAAGACATAGTTGGAGCCAGACTTGTAAAAAACCCTGTGAGAAAAAACATTTGACAGATTTGTTTCTGAAACATTATATATTTTAGGTGAAACATTAATGATCGAGGCTATTGTTTTTCCACTTGGGGCATCGAACTTAATAAAAGATCTGCCGTTTGGAAGGAATTTATTGTATCTTATATCCAAGTCAGAAAGACCGTATGTATAAACATACTTGGAATTTTCGACTACATAATTTTTCTGTCTTAACAAAATTCTAAATGCTGTTATTGATTTGTCCGCATAATAGAAGCACAGTGGACCTGAATTAACGCATGTGTCGGAACCTACTGTTGGCCAACCGCCTGGTGCGACTTTTGTAACTGCATCATAATTGTCTTCATATAAACCATCCTCATTTAAAGGAATGTATGAATCTGCGTCTGACATAGTTGGATTACTCTTTGTAGTATATTCAATCTTTACAACATCAACGCCATTTGATGGGTATGGAGATAGTGTCAACATATTAGATATTGTCGAGCCTATGGATGTCGAACTAGGAACTTTAACATATAAGTACAGACTTACTCCAAGAGGGTTGGGAGCATTTAGTATAACGTTTCTCCTCCATACTTTATCTGGTTGATTTAAGAAAGCGTTTACAACTGGAGTTGTGTCAATAATTGCTCCATTGCCATCACCTCCTGGCAAATTAGTGTCTACTCTTGTCTCTAGAAAATCTGGAATAACCTGCCCCTTAGAGGCATTTATGAACTTTATCTTGGAGTGCGAAGATCCAGACACTACAGGTAAAGTCAAATGATTATACTGATCGTTATACTGGAGTGACTCAGAGGAGGATAGTGCATATGAAGTAGAGACAAATGGTGAAGCGTCTATTTGGCTCTTGGAAAAAAGTGATATTTGATTTGTATACTGACTTTCGATTACCCTTATTCTGTCAAATAAATCATTAACAGCGTTAGTAAGAAATAGATTATCTTTTATTACTCTCTCAACTAGCTCTGCAACTTTTTTATCAATGACTCCATACTTATTGTATAGATACACTAGGTCAGCGTAGTTTTGCTCAACTCTTTCATTCCAATCAGAGCTAGAAAACGGACCATGATACTGCTGTGGTTTTTTTTGAGTGTATATAAATTCTGACATAAATACCTATTTATTCTTTATTCTGCGTTAATTGTTTTTTCTA
>JACCDW010397028.1_pt1 | contig 12598 bp, 11 predicted proteins | sample 7449781 | NCBI WGS metagenome assembly JACCDW01 (sample SAMN15323449, study PRJNA562643) | freshwater metagenome | isolation source: river surface water | place: USA:Blue River Watershed | collected 2017-08-18
AAAACTTAGAGAAATACCGTCCGGTATTGATTACCTAGTAGGGGATGAATCAACTGTTTGAGTTTTTATTGCGTCAGCGAAATCTGCTTCTGTTTATTTTGCTGCAGGTTATCAGCCTTTGGTCTGTGTTTACCTACAATAATTACCAACATACACTTTATTTCAATACCACGAATGCCTGGGCGGCATCTATTTTGTCTACTCGTCAAGAAGTAGCGACCTACCATCAATTACGGGAAATCAATGGAGAATTAGTCCTGGAGAATCAAAAGCTGCATCAACAAGTTTTTCGATTACAAGCCCAAGTCCAACAAAAAGCTGAATTGCCGGTATTTTTTAGTCAAGCCGCCCTTGATCGTTATAAGCCGATTGCCTGTAAGGTTATCGATCAAAGCACCCGCAATTCTCAAAACTATTTAACCATTGAAAAAGGCTCATTAGATGGTATTAAGCCAGGTATGGCAGTTATTTCCTCGACGGGTGTGGTAGGGAAGGTAATTTCTTGTACCGAGAATTTGGCCTTAATAGTATCTGTTTTACATACAAGCAATACTGTTTCGGCTAAAATTAAGTCCTCAGGTGAATTAGGTTACATCAAATGGCCTGGCTATCAAACAGAAGTCGCAGAGTTAATGGATGTGTCTAAATACAAGAAAGTTGTCAAAGGCGATACCATCGTAACTTCTGATTACAACGCGGTTTATCCTCCTAATATTCCGATTGGAATTGTGGCCAAAGTGGGCTTACAAGATGATGGAACTTTCCACGATATCAAGGTGATGTTATTGACGCATTTTTCAACCCTGCGTTATGTATATGTGATTGAAAACAAGTTTTCTGGACAGCAGGATAAATTAGAACAATCAAAACCTAAAATCGACTAAAATGAGTGCTAATTTTCAATACAAATGGTGGATTGCGGTGGTATTGTCCATCGTAGTACAGCTATTGTTTTTGCGGGATTTGGCCTTGTTTTATTACGGTTTTTGTTTTATTTATTTATGGGCTCTTATCAAAGCACCCATTGAAACACCTCCGCTATATCTCATTTTGGGAGGATTTGTATTGGGATGGTTACTGGATACATTTTATAACACCCATGGGATGCACGCTTTTTCAACGGTATTAATAGCGTGGTTGCGCCCCACTTTCTTTAAAATACTGACTCCTGCGAACGGATATGATGAGCGATCTTCCATTAGTTTAGAGGAGATGAAGTGGATGTGGTTTTATCCCTATTTGGCCTTAATGCTATTTACACATCACGTAGTTTTGTTCTTATTAGAAGCCAGTGACGCAAGTTTGTTTGGTCTCAGTCTTTTGAAGGCCTTATTAAGCACCTTATTAGGAATCGCTGTGTTTACCTTGCTGGAACTATTTAACAAGGGGAAATAAGCCTTTTTGTCATCATTTATTTTTGGCGTTTAAATTGTAAGTACTGCGATATCTTTTAGATATACCGCCATGAGTACAGAAACAAGTTCAGCTATAGTGCTGACAGAATCGCAAGCCAGAGATCTCTTTGAAAAGGAGTTTGTTCCACACATGGATGCGATGTATAATTTTGCCCTTCGACTGACCAATGACGAGGATGATGCACATGATTTAGTTCAAGATACGTGCATGCGGGCCTTTCGTTTTATAGGCTCTTTTGAACCAGGTACGTATGCCAAAGCTTGGTTGTTCCGCATTCTCAAGAATAATTTTATCAATGATTACCGCAAAAAATCCCGCGGCCCTTCGAAAGTTGAATTTGAATGGGTAGAGCAATCTTTTGCTGGGGATGATGATCCAGAACCTGCTTTTCAAGCAGATTTGCAGGCGGAGACAGTGAATGAAATGCTAGGCGATGAGATTACTTCGGCTATTCAAGCTTTGCCGGTGGACTTTCGAATGATTATCATCCTGTGTGATTTAGAGGAGTTTAGCTACGAAGAAATGGCTAAAATTCTGAATATTCCCATCGGTACCGTTCGTTCTCGACTTCATCGGGCACGTACCATGCTGAAAGAAACCTTAGCTGTGTATGCTGCAAAAAGAGGATACAAAACTGACATGTTGTCAGCCTAGCTTGGAACTATTTTTTTACTATCGATGTTAAAAACACTATGAAGTCGAATTGTTCCCATCAACCTGAATGCATGAAACTAATCCAGCGCATCTTGGATAAAGAGGCGTCAGCTGATGATGAGGCGCGTTTTTTAGTCAATAAAGAGCTCTGTTCATCTTGTCAAGAAGGGTATAAACTTGAGATTGCACTTCGTCAGGCTTTAAAATCCAAATGCATCTCCACCTGTCCAGCCCAGTTAATCGAAAGTATTCGGTCAAAAATATCATCTATTATCCTCCTTATATTGCTCTTAATTCCCTTATTTTGTTGGTTCATATAATCATCAGAATTTTTGGAAGGTAAACTTATTATATTTTCAGCCCCGTCTGGCTCTGGGAAAACAACCATCGTTAAAGAATTATTAGCGCGCAATGCTGATCTAGGCTTTTCTATTTCTGCCTGCACCCGCGATAAGCGCGGGCGACACGAAGAGCATGGGAAGGATTACTATTTTTTAACTCCAGATGATTTCCGTGCAAAAATTTCCAATGACGAGTTCGTCGAATGGGAAGAGGTATACGCCGGAGCCTATTATGGGACATTAAAGGCTGAAATTGAACGTATTTGGGCTTCCGGGAAACATGTGATTTTCGATGTGGACGTTCGTGGAGGCTTAGCTTTGAAGAAGTATTATGGCGATAGGGCCTTGGCTGTTTTTGTGAAGGTACCTACATTGGAAATGCTCGAAGAGCGTTTGCGTTCACGTGGCACGGAAGATGAGGAGGCATTGTCCAAGCGTATCTTCAAGATGAAATTCGAATGGTCCTTCCAAGATCAATTTGATGTTATATTAGTGAATGACAAATTAGAAGAAGCCGTTGCGCAGGCCCAAGCTTTATTTGATAAATTGAAGCAATCATGAAGGTAGGCCTGTTTTTTGGTTCATTTAATCCGATTCATCAGGGTCATTTGATCATTGCGCAGGCGGTGTTGAATCAGACGGAGGTGGACCAAATTTGGTTCGTCGTTTCTCCTCAAAATCCACATAAAAAGAGTAAATCGTTATTGCATGAGTTTGATCGTTTAGATCTGGTGGACCGCGCCATAGCAGCTAATTATGCTTTTAAATCTTCCGATATTGAGTTTCATTTACCTCGTCCTTCCTACACGATTGATACACTAGTGCATTTAGCAGAGCGCCATCCCGAGAATGAATTCAAGTTGATTATAGGAGGTGATAATTTAGAACAGTTCAAGAGCTGGAAAAACTATAACCAGATACTTGATTATTATGGACTCTTCGTTTACCCGCGTGGTGAAGAGCCGGCTTCTGATTTATGGTCTCATAAAAACGTGCAGCGGATCGATGCACCTGTTTTACACATTTCTGCGACTTATATTAGAGCTTGTATTCAACAAGGAAAATCGATAAAATATCTAGTTCCTGATGAAGTCGAGGCACTTATCTCCTCTAAAAAATTCTACCTTTAGGCCTTTCCGCCTAATCAATGATCTCTTATTTTTCGCGCTTCCCTTTCGTCCGAATTCTGATGTTTTGGATGGTAGGAATCTTGCTTTCAGGATTCACTTATTGGCCTTTTGTCGGTTTTTTAGGATTTCTATTACCCGGTAGAGTTTTTAAAAGTGTTGGTATATCCTGCTTACTTGTTGTTTTTGCGATGGCTTGGACTAACTATAGGAAGCCTGTTTTGCCTACACTACCTTCTGATGGTTTTGTGTTTCAGGTAGAAGGGCTTGTAGAAGCGAAACCTAAAACTTGGTCCGTTTTAGCTAGATGTATGGGTCAGAGGGATTCTTCCAGTAAATGGACTTCTTCGGCTGGTTTATTTCGGTTATATCTTACTAATCAATTGCCTAAACCGAGCGCCGGAGATGTCTATGTTGTAAGGCAGGCAGTTAAGCCGTTTGTTAAACCTCTTTTCCCCTTTGAGAAAGATTGGGGAGATTATTTTGCTCAAAAAGGGCTAGGTGGATCTGCCTTTGTATCGTTTGATCGAATTCGACTCATACGAAAAGGAATAGTTGAGTCCACTTTTTTTCAAAAAGCTCAGGCTCATTTTGTTCATCTGTTAGAACAGGCTTTCGAACCTGGTCGGGATCGGGATGTGGCAGAGGCGATGTTGCTCGGGGTGAAGACGAAGATTGATTTTGAGACCTTATCGACTTATTCGGCTTTAGGCGCTATTCATATTTTGTCCGTATCGGGACTTCACGTGGGGCTTTTGTATATGGGGCTTTCGTTGATTCTCGGTTTTTTACTCAAGATTCGACCAGCGGGGCCCTTTGTGTTTTTCGGATTAATGATGGCTTTGTTATGGTGCTATGCCGGGATTAGTGGGTTTTCGTTGCCTGTCCTACGCTCGGCTTGGATGTTTTCGGTGATCTTGTTTGCTAAGACCTTTCTTCATCGGCAAGACAGTCTGAATACCCTCGCTTTTAGTGCGTTTATTTTATTGATTATTCAACCGGAGTCCTTGTTTCAAGCAGGTTTTCAGTTGTCTTATTTAGCGGTTTGGGGACTAATTGTTTTTCAGCAGCGTTGGGCAAAGCTTTTGACATTTCGAGGCTGGGTTAAGTGGCCCTTGACGCAAATCTGGGAGTTAACTTGTGTCGCTTTAGCTGCGCAGGTTTTTACTTGGCCTTTAATTGTCTATTACTTTCATCAATTGCCCCATCCACTTTCCTTTTTTCTCTTGAATCCATTTTTGATTTTTTTCTCCTCTATCGCCTTATTTTTAGGCTTTTTACTGCTGGCGATTGGCACTTTTTTGCCCGATTGGGCTTTTCAGTCTTTGGGCTATCTTTTGAATACCAGTTTCAAATTATTGCATGGCTTGATGTTTAGCTGGGTGGAGCGAGTCACAACGGTTATGCCGTTTTTGCACATCTCGCCTCTTGAAATAGGGGTCTATTTTCTAGCTATTGCCGTACTTGTTTTGGCTCCTCGTGGCTGGAAAAGTTGCGCGCTCTTGGGGCTACTGTTTTGGCAAACACCTGATTCAAAACCACAGGCTTACCTTAGTACATATAAAGGGGAGGCGGTTTGGGTAGAAAATGTGGGAGAAAATGCGTTAGCCTCTTTGCCAGCTGGTGCGGAACCCGCCTGGATTCAATCACATCTAAGTCCTATGTGGGCGAATGTCGGTGTGAAAGATACGCTAACTCGTAGGTGGCCTGAAAAGGGGAATCTTCATTGGAAATACCGAAAGCAAACCTACGCCCATGTCCGTGAACCCACCGAGTCCAAAGGACAACAGCATTTGATTCTAGGGAATGAGCTAAAGTTTAGGGATGTCCACTGGTTGAAAAGCTGGAGCGGCGCGACCTGGTACTTTCTTAAAAAGCCTTCGCCCTATTGGATGGGAGTCTTGAAGCCGTATTTGCCTAAGGAATATTATTTTCTGGAGGAGAGGCCTGCCATTAGGCTATAAAAAAAGGCTGCCGGTGAGGGCAGCCTTTGAAATATTAGCTTGGCTTCTTTTCGTTACGCTTACGCTCGTTCGGATCTAACCAAATTTTACGCATACGTAAAGACTTAGGAGTGATTTCTAAGTATTCATCCTTTTGGATAAACTCCATACACTCTTCTAATGAGAAGTTTAATTTAGGAGCAATTTTGGTATTCGAATCCGTACCTGAGGCACGCATATTAGTTAATTGCTTCGAAGCTTGAAGGTTAACTTCGATGTCGTTTTGGCGATTGTGCTCACCTACAACCATCCCTGTGTATACTTCTTCACCTGGATCAATGAAGAACACCCCTCTATCTTGTAACTTATCAATCGCGTAAGGAATCGCAGGACCTGTGTTCATCGAGATCAATGATCCGTTGATACGGCCAGGAATAGGACCTTTGAATGGTTCGTAAGCGATAAAACGGTGGGCCATGATTGCCTCACCAAATGTCGCCGTCAATACTTTAGAACGTAAACCAATCAAACCACGAGATGGAATGTTGAATTCTAAGTGTTGCAAGTCACCTTTTGGTTCCATAATCAACAACTCACCTTTACCTTGAGTAGCTAATTCGATTACCTTTCCAGCTACTTCTGCAGGAACGTCTACTACCAATGATTCAACTGGTTCTAAACTCTCGCCGTTCTCACCTTCTTTGAAAATAACCTGAGGTTGACCTACTTGTAATTCATAACCCTCACGACGCATCGTTTCAATTAGAACTGACAAGTGAAGAATACCACGGCCAAATACCAAGAATTTATCTTCGCTTTCAGTCGTCATAACCTTCAAGGCTAAGTTCTTCTCCGTCTCTTTGAACAGACGATCACGGATGTGACGAGACGTTACTAATTTACCTTCCTTACCGAAGAAAGGAGAGTTATTAATCGTGAACAACATGTTCATGGTAGGCTCATCGATCGCGATACGAGCTAAAGCCTCTGGATTTTCTGCATCAGCAACCGTATCACCGATTTCGAAATCTTCAATACCTGTGATCGCACAAATCTCACCACACTCTACTTTATCTACTTTTACTTTTCCTAGACCTTCGAAAACCTGAAGTTCTTTGATACGCATTTTCTTGGTCGTGCCATCCGCTTTGCAAAGGGAAATTTGCATTCCTTCCGTCAAAGTTCCACGCTCTAAACGACCGATCGCGATACGACCTACGAACGACGAGTAATCTAATGACGTAATCTGCATTTGTGGAGTACCTTCTTGTACTTTAGAAGCTGGGATGTGCTCGATGATCGCATCTAATAATGGGATGATATTATCCGTTGGTTTTTTCCAATCAGTGCTCATCCATCCTTGCTTTGATGAACCGTAGATACATGGGAAGTCTAATTGATCTTCTGTTGCCTCTAAGTTAAACATCAAGTCAAATACACTTTCGTGTACCTCGTCTGGACGGCAGTTTTCTTTATCTACTTTGTTCACAATAACAATAGGCTTAAGACCTAAAGCGATTGCTTTTGATAAAACGAAACGTGTTTGAGGCATTGGGCCCTCAAAAGCATCCACTAACAAAATAACACCATCTGCCATACGTAGAACGCGTTCTACCTCACCGCCAAAGTCGGCGTGACCAGGTGTATCGATAATGTTGATTTTTACACCATTGTAACGAACAGATACGTTCTTAGACGTGATCGTAATCCCTCTTTCTCTCTCAAGGTCGTTATTGTCAAGGATCAAATCTCCAAATTCTTGATTTTCTCTAAAAATCTTGGAGGCATGAATGATTTTGTCAACTAGGGTCGTTTTACCGTGGTCAACGTGGGCAATAATGGCAATGTTGCGAATGCTTTGCATAAAAATGTATTCGTTGAATGTAACGAAATTCCTTAATTTGGGAAATTCAAGGTGCAAAGGTAGGGATTATTTCTTTGAAAAGTGCTATTAACACTTTAAGAAACAAGTGCTTTAGGATTATTTTTCGCAGGAACTGGAGTAGTGTTCGCTTGGATTTTTGCTAAAATGCCGTTTGCATCGATTCCGCAAAGGGCATAGAGTTCTTTTTGCTCTCCATGCTCTATGATTTCGTCTGCAATTCCTAGTCGAATTATTTTAGCGGTGTAGCTGTGGTCGACCATAAATTCAGCGATGGCAGAGCCAAAGCCTCCTTGAATCGCCGCATCTTCTACGGTAATTATCGTCTTGAACTGCTTGAAAATGCGGTGCAATAATTCCTCATCGAGCGGTTTTACGAAGCGCATATCGAATAAGGCTGGTTTTAAGCCTAATTCGCGTGCTTTTTCACAAGCGGCGATGGCTTCGTTTCCAATATGACCAATCGACAAGATGGCAATTTCATCACCCTCCATCAATTGAACACCCTTACCGATTTCAATTTCTTCTAAGGTAGTTCTCCAAGCGGGCATCACACCTTCTCCACGTGGGTATCGGATGGTGATGGCTTTTTCATTCGACTTGAAAGTATCTAACGAAGCCGTGTACATGATGTTACGCAATTCTTGCTCGTTGCGAGGAGCTGCTACGATCATGTTAGGTACACAACGCATGAAGGCTAAATCCAACAATCCGTGGTGGGTAGGACCGTCAGCTCCTGCTAAACCAGCGCGGTCTAAGCAGAAAATAACGGGTAATTTTTGCAAGCAGACATCGTGCACGACTTGGTCGTAACCGCGTTGCATGAAAGAGGAGTAGATATTACAGAATACGGTTAAACCTTGTGTCGCTAATCCCGCAGAGAAAGTCACAGCATGTTGTTCCGCGATTCCCACGTCAAAAGCGCGATCAGGCATTGCCCGCATCATAATATTCAAAGAAGAACCGGAAGGCATCGCCGGGGTAATTCCCATGATTTTAGGATTCTTCTCGGCTAATTCTAATAAAGTATGGCCAAAAACCTCCTGGTATTTAGGCGGTTGTGGGTCATCATAGGTCTTTTTATGAATTTCCCCCGTAAGTTTATCGAACTTGCCGGGCGCATGCCACAAGGTTTGGTCCTTTTCGGCAAGTGAATATCCCTTTCCTTTCGTCGTAATGCAATGCAAAATCTTAGGGCCAGGAATATCTTTTAAATCGTTTAAGACTGTCGTTAAATTATCGATATCGTGGCCATCAATAGGGCCAAAATAGCGTAAATTCAATGACTCGAACAGATTACTTTGATTTAGTAATGTCGCTTTCAGACCATTCTCAATCTTCGAAACGATTTCTTGAGCTGTCTTTCCGAATTTGGACATCTTGCCTAACAGATTCCAAACGTCATCCTTTACCTTGTTATAGGTGTGAGACGTCGTGATATCTGTCAAATATTCTTTTAACGCACCCACATTCGGGTCGATCGCCATGCAATTATCGTTCAAGATAATCAACATGTTGTTCGGGATGTCGCCCGCGTGGTTCATGGCTTCGAATGCCATTCCCGCGGTCATAGATCCATCGCCTATAACTGCGATATGTTGCCTGTGTGTTTCTTTTTTGTATCCAGAAGCTACAGCCATCCCTAACGCTGCAGAGATAGAAGTAGATGAGTGACCTACGCCAAAGGTATCGTATGGACTTTCGGAGCGTTTCGGGAAACCCGAAATTCCACCCATTAAACGATTCGTATGGAAATTGTGGCGGCGACCCGTTAATATTTTGTGACCATAAGCCTGGTGGCCTACGTCCCACACGAGTTGATCGTCCGGCGTATTGAAAACGTAATGAAGGGCAACTGTTAATTCTGTAACACCTAAAGAAGCGCCAAAGTGGCCACCATTCACAGAAACGTTGTCAATAATAAATTGACGCAATTCTTGACAAACTTGGGGTAAGTCTGACTTCGGCAACTTACGCAAATCCTCCGGAGTGGATATTTTGCTAAGTAATGGACCGGCTTCAAATTGCATAGACGCTTTTAATGGGTGTGAAAGATTAACCTTACAAAGGTAAAAATGTTTTTAAGCCTTAGTCATTTTTTTGACTCGCTTTGAATAATCTTTTTTGTTCGTAGTCGGATAAACTATCATAGCCCGATTGAGATATTTTATCCAAAATAGCATTCAGTTCATCCTCGGGTACTGTTTCGGGCTCTTTTCGTGGTTGGAATTGCTGGTTAACCACTTGGGCAAATTCTTTGATTTTTATTTCAAAGATGGCTTGTGGTTTAGAGGCGGCTAAAAAGTTTTTGGCAAATATGAAACCAAGAATGGCTCCCCCTAAATGCGCAATATTTCCGCCAGCGTTCGAACCTGTCGTTTCGATAAAAGACCACAAAACGTAAAAGGCGGCTATATATTTAATACGGACAGGCCCTAATAATAGCAAATGTACTTGGTAGTTTGGTCGAATGGTCGCAGCGGCTACTACCACCGCAAATACGCCGGCAGAGGCTCCATTGAGAAAATTAGGACCTTTGGCAATGAAAAAACTAACGGTGTTCATCGCTAAAAGAAAGGCCACAGCACCCGCTAATCCGCCATAAAAAAAGAGCTGGACAAGTCGTTTATTTCCTATAAAATCCTGTATGATGGTACCAAACCAATACAGGAACATCATATTAAAAATGAGGTGAAATACCTCAATGTGCAAGAAAAAATAGGTGATTAAACTCCAGGGTCTTTGGATAAGCAAATCTAGCGCAGATGGCAGTGAAACTTGGGGGAAAAACGCATCAAATAATTCAGATTTGCCGGCTATCAATAAACCGACACGAGCGATCATTAAAGTCACGAAAATTGCTCCGTTGGCTATAATAATCTTCATCAAGCCTTGTCCAGGCTGTTGAATAATGTTTTTTATGTCGGTCCAAATGCTTCTCATCTTAATAGAAGCTGTCGCGCTTTTGTCTCCAAATCAACAATAAAATCACCGCAAAAAGCATACCCCCTAGGTGTGCGAAATGTGCTACATTATCACCCTCCGCAGCAGCTTTCCCAGCATATAGTTCGTAGAAGGCAAAACCCATCACTAAGTATTTCGCTTTCACTGGAATAGGAATGGGGAAGACGAACATTTCCGAGTTAGGGAATAAATAGCCATAAGCCATCAAGATCCCAAAAACACTCCCAGAGGCTCCCACAACTGGATTTTGAGTCGTATATTCTTTATAATGGTCAATCGCTCCTATAGCATTCATGCGGCCTTCGTTAATTGTAGTGCTCCCGTCAAACCGATTGAAATAGTCCATCAAGAAATCAGAATTAGGATTTGAAAGGGCTAATTCAAGCGCCTTACGGATGCTCGCGTAATCATGGAAATACTGAATGGCTTCGTGTAATAAACCTGCGCCCACTCCACAGAAGAGGTAGAAAAACAAGAAACGTTGACCTCCCCAAATTCGCTCCAGAATAGATCCAAACATGTAAAGCCCAAACATATTCATCAACAAATGCATAAAATTCGCATGAACGAACATATAGCTAATCAGTTGGAAGTATTGAAACTTGTTGGATTGGAAAAAATACAAGGCGAACAAATCATCCGGAATAAAGGATGATCCTAAGAAGATGGCAACATTGGCGAAAATCAAATTTCGTACGGTAGGTGTAATATCTCTTAGCATAATTTATTCTTCGTATCCCCAATCAATGGAGTTTTTCATGTCTTTAATCAATAATCCAGCAGACTTAAAGGCTCCACGAATCTCGTCGACCTTATCGTATTGTCTACTTTCCTTGAAACCCTTGTAGAGCTGAAGAAGTTCATCGGTCAAGCCATTCATCTGCTCGGGAACCTCTTCTTTGATCCCCAGCACGTCTTCTAAAATGCTGATATAAGAACGTTTTAGATTCGAAAATGTTTCAGCGGAAAGCGACTCAAACGGCAGAGAACCCGTGTAAATAGAATTAATTTTCTTTAACAAGGTAAATAAGTGGGCGATTGCTACAGCCGTGTTTAAGTCGTCGTTCATGCCGTCGTAGCAGCCTTGAATCGCTTCGTTGATTTCTTTTTCTTGTACGGCATCTGAGTTCGCGGAAATTCCACCAGGATATTCTAGCTTTTTGATGATACGCAAACCGTTCGCAATCTTTTTATAGCCTTTTTGGGCCGCTTTTAAGGCGTCGTTTGAGAAGTCTAACGTACTACGGTATTGCGACTGCAACATAAAGAAACGCACGGTCATGGGGCTGTAAGCCTGTTCTAATAGCGGGTGACTACCAGCAAATAACTCGGATGGCAAGAAGGAATTTCCGAGGGATTTACTCATTTTTTGGCCATTTACCGTTAACATATTCGTGTGCATCCAATAACGTACAGGAGCGCGATCATATGCGGCTTTTGCCTGTGCGATCTCGCATTCGTGGTGCGGGAATTTCAAATCCATTCCGCCACCGTGAATATCAAAAGTATCGCCTAAGTACTTGTGACTCATGCAGGTACACTCTAAATGCCAACCAGGAAAACCCTCTCCCCAAGGGGATGGCCAGCGCATAATGTGCTCTGGCGCCGCTTTTTTCCAAAGCGCAAAATCCAATGGATTTCGCTTTTCGCCCACACCATCTAAGTCACGTGTTTCGGTTAATAAATCATCTAAAACGCGGCCAGACAAATGGCCATAGTTGCCACCGTTTTTATTGTAAGTTTCTATGTCAAAATACACTGAACCATTTGATTCATAAGCTAATCCTTTTTCGATTAAAGCTTTCGTGGTCTCGATTTGTTCTACGATATGTCCCGTCGCCGTAGGCTCGATGCTAGGAGGCAAGACATTGAATTTTTCTAATACTTGGTGGAAATCTTGGGTAAAGCGATGTACGATCTCCATCGGCTCTAACTTTTCCAGTTTGGCCATCTTCCCAATCTTATCCTCTCCCTCATCGCCATCGCCTACTAGGTGGCCTACATCTGTAATGTTTCGAACATAACGCACCTTGTAACCGATATGCAATAAATAGCGGTTTAAGATGTCAAAAGACGTAAAAGTGCGCAGATTGCCTAAGTGAACATAATTATATACCGTGGGTCCGCAGACATAAAGTCCGACGTGATTTTCGTGTATCGGGGTGAAAAGTTCTTTTTCACGACTCAGGGTATTGTATATTTTTAAGGGCTGCATGTAAAGCGGATCTTTTCTGATCGAAAGGGGATAATAAGGAATTAAAATTAATTGGA
>JACCDW011445165.1_pt1 | contig 12598 bp, 9 predicted proteins | sample 7449781 | NCBI WGS metagenome assembly JACCDW01 (sample SAMN15323449, study PRJNA562643) | freshwater metagenome | isolation source: river surface water | place: USA:Blue River Watershed | collected 2017-08-18
GAAGTAATCTACGCCCTGTTCAGCCTGCTCGATTAACGTGTCACGGAAAATTTCCCAGGTCAGGTCTTCTGCCTTGCCGTTGACTTTCTCCAGTGCCTGATAAATTGGCACCGTGCCTATCGGCACCGGTGAATTACGGATAATCCACTCACGCGTTTCATGAATGTGCTTGCCAGTAGAAAGATCCATCACGGTGTCGCCACCCCAGCGTATCGACCAGGTCATTTTTTCTACTTCTTCGCCTATGGAAGAAGTCACCGCGGAGTTACCGATATTGGCATTAATCTTGACCAAAAAATTACGGCCGATGATCATCGGTTCGCTTTCCGGATGATTGATATTGGCAGGAATGATCGCGCGGCCACGCGCTACTTCACTGCGCACAAATTCCGGCGTGATTTCAGCCGGAATCGCTGCGCCAAATGATTGACCCGGATGCTGACGCCCCATCAGATCTGCCAGCTTCGCGCCGTTCGGACCAGACGCTTTCAGGCTGGCCAGATATTCCTTGCGCTGCAGGTTTTCACGGATCGCAATGTATTCCATCTCGGGCGTGATAATGCCCTGGCGCGCATAGTGCATTTGCGTGACGTTTTTACCGGCCATCGCGCGCCGCGGTTTGCGATGCAGGTTAAAGCGCAGCTCGGCGAGCTTCGCATCATTCAGGCGCTCGATACCATAAGCGGAAGTCGGACCGGCCAGCTCTTCGGTGTCATTGCGCTCGGCTATCCATGCCGCGCGCAGTGGCGCCAGTCCTGAACGGATATCAATTTTTACCTCAGGGTCTGTATAGGGACCGGAAGTGTCATATACATACACGGGCGGATTTTTTTCCGCGCCAAAGGAAGCCGGTGTATCGCTCTGTGAAACGGCGCGCATGGGCACGCAAATATCGGGACGCGAACCCTGAATATATACCTTACGGGAATTCGGCAGCGGCTGCACTGCGGCTTCATCGACATGCGCAGTGGCTGCGAGAAATTGCGGATTGGCGTTCATATTATTCCTTTGCTCTAACAGCGAGAGAGCACGGCATGCAAAACGCACAACCAGTCTGCTTCCCTACGCTGGCATTATCCAGATCAGGTTAGAGGGTATTTCTCACTTGTTTGCCGGTGTTGCTTAAATGGCAGCCAAGACCCCTAGCATGGGACGACTATAAAAATCGACGCATTTGAATTATACGCTGCCAGAATAAAACCAAGCAGCAGGCGACTTATAATGCTGACTTTCTTCAAATACCCTCGCAATCATGGAACTAGCCAAGGCCTTCGAGCCAGCAGAAATCGAACAACACTGGCGCACCGAATGGGAAAAGCGCGGCTATTTCGCCGCCACCACCGATGCTGCCAAACCGTCTTTCAGTATCCAGCTGCCGCCGCCCAATGTGACCGGTACGCTGCATATGGGCCATGCATTCAATCAGACCATCATGGATGGGCTGACGCGCTATTACCGGATGCGCGGCCATAACACTGCGTGGATACCGGGCACCGACCATGCCGGCATTGCGACCCAGATCGTGGTCGAGCGCCAACTGGATGCGCAAAAAATCTCGCGCCATGATCTCGGGCGCGAAAAGTTCCTGGAAAAAGTCTGGGAGTGGAAACAGCATTCCGGCTCGACCATCACCGGCCAGATGCGCCGCATGGGTGCCTCCACCGACTGGAGCCGTGAATATTTCACGATGGACGACAAAATGTCCCAGGCCGTCACCGAAGTCTTCGTGCGGCTGGTCGAACAAGGCCTGATCTATCGCGGCAAGCGGCTAGTGAACTGGGATCCGGTGCTGGGCACCGCTGTCTCCGACCTGGAAGTCGTATCCGAAGAAGAAGATGGCAGCATGTGGCACATACGCTATCCGTTTGCTGATGGCAGCGGCCATCTGACGGTGGCAACTACCCGGCCAGAGACCTTACTTGGCGACGTGGCCGTGGCAGTCGATCCGACCGATGAACGCTACGCACATCTGGTTGGCAAAATGTTGAAGCTGCCGCTGACACAGCGCGAAATTCCCGTCATCGCCGACAGCTATGTCGACAAAGCATTCGGTACCGGCTGCGTGAAGATCACGCCCGCACATGATTTCAATGACTATGCAGTCGGCCAGCGGCATCACATGCCGATGATCAGTATTTTTACGCTGGATGCGAAGATCAATGAGCATGCGCCACGCGCTTATCAAGGCATGGATCGCTTCGCTGCGCGCAAACAAATCGTGGCCGACCTTGATGCGCAAGGCCTGCTGGATCAGATCAAGCCGCACAAATTAATGGTGCCACGCGGCGACCGTACCGGCGTGGTGATCGAGCCTATGCTGACTGACCAGTGGTTCGTCGCCATGAGCAAACCGGCACCTGCTGGCACGCACTTCCCCGGCAAATCCATTGCCGAAGTCGCGCTGGAAAAAGTGGCGCAAGGTGAAATTGCGTTCGTGCCCGAAAACTGGAGCACCACTTATAACCAATGGCTCAACAATATTCAGGACTGGTGCATTTCGCGCCAGCTGTGGTGGGGCCATCAGATACCGGCGTGGTATGACGATGCAGGCAATGTGTATGTAGCGCGCAATGAGACTGACGCAAAAGCGCAGGCCGCATCAAAGGGCTATCAGGGTACGCTCACGCGCGATGAAGATGTACTCGATACCTGGTTTTCCTCCGCACTGGTGCCGTTCTCGACGCTGGGCTGGCCGCAAGAGACGCCTGATTACCAGATGTTCCTGCCTTCATCTGTACTGGTAACCGGCTTCGATATTATTTTCTTCTGGGTTGCGCGCATGGTCATGATGACGACGCACTTCACCGGCAAGGTTCCGTTCAAGACCGTCTATGTGCACGGACTGGTGCGTGATGCCAGCGGCCAGAAAATGTCCAAGTCCAAAGGTAATACGCTAGATCCGATCGACCTGATTGATGGCATAGAAGTCGAGGCGCTGGTGGCCAAACGTACTGCCGGCCTGATGAATCCGAAACAGGCTGACAGTATTGCCAAGGCCACGCGCAAGGAATTCGCCCATGGCATTGCAGCCTATGGCACGGATGCGCTGCGCTTTACGATGGCAAGTTATGCGTCGCTGGGGCGCAATATTAATTTTGATCTGAATCGCTGCGAAGGCTATCGCAACTTCTGTAATAAGCTGTGGAATGCCACACGCTTCGTACTGATGAATACCGAAGGCAAAGACTGTGGCCTGGCAGATCATGGCGCTGATGCCTGTGCGCCGGGCGGCTATCTGGATTTTTCACAGGCAGACCGCTGGATTGTTTCGCAATTGCAGCGCACCGAAGCCGAGGTTGAAAAAGGATTTGCCGACTATCGTTTCGACAATATCGCTTCTGCGCTCTATAAATTTATCTGGGATGAATATTGCGACTGGTATCTGGAAGTCGCCAAGGTACAAATCCAGCAAGGCAATGCATCCCAGCAGCGTGCCACTCGCAGAACTTTATTGCGCGTGCTCGAAACAATTTTGCGGCTTGCGCATCCGGTGATTCCTTTCATCACCGAACAATTATGGCAGACCGTCGCGCCACTCTCAGGTCGTACGCTTAAGGCAGAAGGCGATTCGGTCATGATGCAGGCCTATCCGCTGCCTAACTTGCAAAAGATCGATGAGCAAGCCGAAGCCTGGATGACAGAATTAAAATCTCTGACAGATGCATGCCGCAACCTGCGGGGTGAAATGCAGCTCTCGCCGGCATTGAAAGTCCCGCTGATACTCGAAGGTCATGATCATGCACGGCTCTCAGGCTTTGCGCCATATCTGCAGGCGCTGGCAAAACTATCAAGCGTCGAAGTCGTACCTGCCCTGCCACAGTCCCCGGCACCGGTATTGATCGTCGGTAAGACCCGACTGATGCTAAAGGTCGAAATCGATATCGCTGCCGAACGTGAGCGTATTGGCAAAGAAATTGCGCGATTAGAAGGCGAGATCAGCAAGGCACAGGCCAAGCTCGGCAATGAAAGCTTTGTCGCGCGCGCACCGGAACAAGTCGTGGCACAGGAAAAAGAACGTCTTGCAAATTTTTCCGCCACACTGGAAAAACTGCAGGAGCAAATGAAAAAACTGGGCTAGTCATTTGCCACACCGCTGTGCCGCAAGAAGCCTTGCCCAACAAACTGGAGACTGCCATGCTGAAAAAAATAGCATTGATATGCTTGTTGCTAACCAGCGCAGCACCTTTTCTTGCCGCTGCCGATAATGCCTCTCCGATCGGCCTGTGGCGCACAATTGATGATGTCACCGGCAATGAAAAATCACTGGTGCGCATCACCGAGGTCAATGGCGAATATCGCGGCACCATAGAGAAACTGTTCCGCCAGCCGAATGAAGAGCAAAATCCGCTGTGTGAAAAATGCACCGGCGACAAAAAAGATAAGCCCGTGATTGGCATGATGATCATCACCGGCATGCGCGCTGATGACAAAATTTTTGCCGGCGGCAGCATTCTCGATCCGAACAACGGCAAGGTCTACAAGAGCAAGATGTGGCTTGAAGATCAGGGCAAGAAACTGCACGTGCGCGGCTTCATTGGCATGGCACTATTAGGCAGGACGCAAATCTGGCTGCGTGAACAATAAGCTGGTCGAAACAGAGTAACCATCACGTCGGTTAACCGGGAGAGCCTGATCCTCAATAGAGGATCAGGCATTTTTTATGGCTTGGTGCGCACCAGCATGCGCGATGTTTCACCTGCCAGTGTCGGGCTTTGCTTGCGGCCGACTAACTGTGAATTAACCTCGACGGTTTTTTTCAGATAATCATACATCTCGGTGATACTCAAATCGCCATCCTGATTGCTGTCTGCCTCACCTTCCAAGCCGCGCATCAGGTAATAACTGAACAAACCGTGCTTCAATTCCGGCGAAGACTGCGAAATTTCATCAGCAGCAGAGGCGGAGAATACAGAGAAATTCGGCGGCACCGCCTCTGCCTTGACCTTCAGGCTTAGCGGCCGGGCATTGGCGAGCAAGGCTTCGCCATTCTTGTTGATGCCGCTGTAACAGGCATCCAGAAACACCGTAACGGATTTTGGTTTGGTTGCAATCAGCGCATCATAAAATTTGCTCTGCAAGATCGCCGTATCTTCAAGATAATCCTTGTCAGCATCCCAGGGCAGGAAGAACAGTGAGTCACCGGTTTTTGATGGCAGCCCATGACCGCTGTAAAACACAAATATCTCTGTACTATTTTGTTTGACGACTGATGGCAGCCAGGCATCCAGTGTGCGCCGGATTTCCGTGCGCTCTGCATTTTCATTAATCAACAGGCGAATATTATCCGTGTTCACGCCCAGCGCACGCTTGGCATAGTCATAGAATATCTGCGCATCAGCATCAGCATAATTTGCCTTGGGCAGTCTTTTATATTTTTCCACGCCGATGATGATCGCTACGGCATCCCGGTATTTTGCCTGTTTGATCTTGGCAGGATTAAGCTCGACCACTTTGATTTTATTAGTCGGTGCCTCACGCTTGACGGACAAGACTTTCGTCAGGGTCTGGCCGCGCTGATCCGTTGCGACGACCTGATAAGTCGATTCCGAACCGACGCGTGCCGTGCGGTTGAGACGATAGTTCAGCGCATTGGTGACCGGTATTTCTTCACCATTAACTGTGAGCACGCTCAGCGGATTATTCACATCAATCTTCAACTGCACGATGCCTTCTTCATCAGGCTGCGTAATCGATGCTAGCAACTCTGTTTTTTTGGCCGGAAGGCTGCTGGGCTTATTGCTTTCAGCACGCGCAGGCTCCTCAGGCTTGACTGCCGGCTTTTCGGCTTTGGCTGTTGGTTTGTCGACCGGTTTTTCCGCCGCCTTTTCAGCCACCTTCTCAACTGGCTTGTCTACCGGCTTTTCTGTAGGTCTCTCAGCTGCTTTCTCGGCCGGCTTTGGCACTTTGTCTTTTACGATTGACTCAGATGCTGCTGCCAGTTTCACTGATGAATCAGGCACTGCAGGCGCAAAGGCGAGTGCGCCATTTGCAGGATCCAGATTGGAAAAGAAACCTTTATCCAGTGCGCTGACGAATTTTTCGCGCCACTCCAGCACATAACCTGTTAATTCAGATTTGCGCGACTGTTGAACATCCTGCTGAACAGAAACTGAATTACCACCGTAACGTGAGACATCCATTAATATCTCTGTGCGCACATACAAGCCGCCACTGGTTGAGATCTGCGTCTCGGAAAGCAGCATATTTTGCGGAAGGCTGCTGACAAATTCAGGAGGCAATTTGGCAACTGCGCGTCCCCAATGCTCGCGGTATTTATTAGGCCATTCGCTGCTTATTGTATAAGCCGGATTGGGAAGGTTGTAAAACTCCGAACAAACTGATTTGCCTCCCACGCTGCCTGTAATCGATTGTGAAAAGCTAAATATGTTCGTTTTTTTATCGCAGTTGTTCTGCCCCCATCTCGAAGTGGGCTGCATAAAATAACGTGCCGTCATGAAACGGAAAACGCCATCTATACGATTGGTCATGACCACAATCGTCCAGGGCGCATGCCAGTCTGCGCCACCTTTTGTGGAGTAAACCTGATTGACTACCCACTCACCCGGCGGCAGTATAATTTTTTGTCTATCACTCACACGTATAACACCGCCATAGATATCACCTTCTTTGGGCGTACCCTCAGTGGAGCGCATCTCTGCGTTCTGTGCATAGACGCTACTGAATGCAAAGAGCATGAGTAAAAGATATTTTTTCATGAGCGAGAAACTCCCTTTTTTGTACGCACTGCTATACATTGCGCGTCAGATAAGTGCTGATACTTATTTTGCCCCGGCCAATTGCGCATCAGTTAATTCAATAACGACTTTGTCACCAAACGAGTTCTGGTATTCACGCCTTAGCATTAATTGCACACCATTGACTACGCCGATCCAGTATTTCGACGATTCCGTACCTTTGAATTCTTTATCGTTCACTTTACCGACAATCGTAGCGCTCTGACTAATACGCAATGCATTGAATTCATTGAACGGCAATTTTATTTTCTCGAATTTATCCGCCTTATGCTGACTTTTTAAATCAGCAATGAATGAATCACCGACAACGGTAAATGCATTTTCCCATTTGTCGTTTAACGCCGTATTGGCATCGTACATTTTGACCGGCGTCTGAAAATGACAAGCCTGGCCATTGCTCGTACACATCTCCTTGGAGATTACGCCCATTGACTGTGCCTGTAATTCAATTTTTCTGCCAAACAGATCGATTTCGCCTTTGATTTCATCTGGCGTGACTGAAGTAATCACTTTTTGAAATGAAACAGAATTGCCACCAGTGGTAAATTTGTAAGTGAGTTTGTCACCCGGCGCGACATTGGCAGTGCCTTCAATTTTTTGTGCATGGGCGCTGCCAATCGCAATTAATAATAAGAGAAATATTTTTTTCACGAGATTACTACTCCGGTTATAAATTTATATTATTGATAATATTTTAAATAACGAATGCCTGGTTATTGGACTGATCATAATTCATTTTCTCGTATGAAGCGTGAGGCCACGAATAGTCTCCGCTTAAATAAAAGAGGCATGCAGATTTCATCTGCAGCAGATGACATGCATACGTGATGTTCAGACGAACGTGACTGCTATGCCCGGCAGATCCAGGCCAGAGAATGCCGTGCTCCAGACCTCGCCTGCACTAACTGGAAACGGATTGGTCCAGCTACCGGTGGCGATGATTTCGCCGGCGGCCAAGGCAGGAAACTGTGGCTCTGCACATAGATGGCGGTGCAGATGTAGCAATGCATGCACTGGCGAGCCAAATACATCGCCGCCATAGCCTGCTGCGCGCAAGGTAAATCGTTCTTCTGCCTCACATGACAGTGAAACACTGGCCGCGGCCAGCAATGTGATCAACGACTGTTTTGCCTGTTTTTTCAAGTGCTGTCGCTGACCAATGATCAGCGTACCATGCAGACCAAATGCAGCGATTGCATCGGCCACATTGAATTTCCAGTCATGAAAAGGGCAGACTGCAATTTCAACTGCATGCGCTATCCAGTCAATGCAGCCGGTGATCATCTCGAGGTCGGCATCAGCTGCTGGTGCTGCGCCCAGGCCTAATACGACATGTGGCTCAATACGCGGCTGCACGGCGCCAGCCAGGCTTTGCGTACCTTTGTTATCAAGTGCATCGCGTATGGTGGTTTCAAATAATGGCGTCCAGATCGGGCCATGCAAGACTTCATCTGCACCAAAGCATTGCCATACTTTTCGGTTGGAGAATTCGATCTTGCGACCTATCAGTCGCTCGCCCCGGCCCATGCGCAGCGACATGATCTGCCGGGTGATCTGATAGCCTTCTTCTTCGCCCATGACGGTCGCAGAAGATAACAGCGGCAATAATTGCGAACGGGCGCGCGCTTCAAGTAATTGTTCGGCAAATCTGCTGGCAAGCAAGGACGAGAGCATGGCGCTCCTCGCGCAAGTTCAGGTCTGGATCAGGGCGTATCCCATAAGTCCCCATTCGGACTTGTCTTGGGCGCAGTGACACCAAAATGCCGGTAAGCAGCCGGCGAGGCAATGCGACCGCGCGGCGTGCGCTGCAAATATCCCTGCTGGATCAGATAAGGTTCGAGCACGTCTTCGATCGTATCGCGCTCTTCACCAATTGCGGCGGCAAGATTGTCGAGCCCGACAGGTCCACCACCAAATTTAAACAAGATGGCTTCGAGCAGCTTGCGATCCATCAGATCAAAGCCGACTGGATCGACATCCAGCATCACTAATGCTGCATCGGCCATCGCTTTGGTAATGTCACCCTTGCCCTTGACCTCTGCGTAATCACGCACGCGACGCAGCAGACGATTGGCAATGCGCGGCGTGCCGCGGCTGCGGCGGGCGATTTCCATCGCACCTTCTTCGACTATGCTGGCTTTTAACAAAGCTGCGCTGCGTATGATGATGCGCGTGAGTTCTTGCGGCGTATAAAACTCCAGCCGCGCCACAATGCCGAATCGGTCGCGCAAAGGATTGGTCAGCATGCCGGCGCGCGTGGTGGCAACAACCGGCGTGAACGGTTGCAGATGAAGACGAACGGAACGGGCGGCAGGCCCTTCGCCGATCATGATATCGATCTGGTAATCCTCTAATGCCGGATAGAGAATTTCCTCGACCACCGGCGAGAGCCGGTGAATCTCGTCAATGAACAGCACATCATTGGCCTCGAGATTGGTCAACAGCGCAGCCAGGTCGCCGGCGCGCTCGAGTACCGGGCCGGAAGTCTGGCGCAGGTTCACGCCCATCTCGCGCGCAATAATGTGTGCCAGCGTCGTCTTGCCAAGGCCGGGCGGGCCGAACAGTAACGTGTGGTCCAGTGCTTCGCGGCGATTTTTTGCAGCGGCAATGAAAATTTCCAGCTGTTCGCGGGTTTTTTCCTGGCCTACGTATTCATCAAGCTTGTGCGGGCGCAGTGCGCGCTCAATCGCCTCTTCATTCGGCGAAACGGGCGTGGCCGCGATAATGCGCTCGTTGCTGAAATCATCAGTCTGTATGCTCATGGCGTCATTGTAGCCTGAGCGGCAGCAGAAACGTTCGTTGCAGGCCGATGGCCATCAGCATGAAAATCGCCCGATCAGGATGTGATCAGGATTTGGACAGCGCTTTCAATGCCTGCCGTATGCCATCAGAAACGCTGCTGCCAGCGGCAACCTGTTTGATCGCATGCAGTGCTTCTTTATCCGAATAGCCCAGCGCAAGCAAGGCATTGAGAATGTCCGTACTACTGTCTTGCGCCGCCACGCCTGCTGCACCGATATCGGCACCGATTTTGCCTTTGAGTTCGAGCAGCAGGCGCTCGGCAGTTTTTTTGCCTATGCCAGGAATCTTCGTCAGGCGCGCCGACTCTTGCAAGGTCACCGCCTGCGACAGATCGGCCACCGACATGCCAGAGAGCAGAGACAAGGCGGTACGCGCACCCACACCACTGATCTTAATCAGCTGGCGAAATACTTCACGTTCTTCAGCCGTACCAAAACCATATAGCAATTGCGCATCTTCACGCACCACAAAATGCGTCAGCAATACGATTTTTTCACCAACTGCAGGCAGGTTGTAAAAGGTACTCATTGAAACACTGACTTCATAACCGACACCATTGCAATCAATGAGCAGTTGCAAAGGATTTTTATCGAGCAGTACGCCAGAAATGCGGCCTATCATGAGTCAGCACCTGAAATGAGATGAATGGAACAGGATGATACCGCACCAAAGCAGCGGCCTAGCCTATCAGGCGGCCACCCTTCATGCGCAGTCCCTTGTTGCCTGAGGAAGGCGCCAGTACCGCAAGCGCTGCCATGGCCTGGCCACTATGCGCATGGCAGATCGCCACGCCCAGCGCATCCGCAGCATCAGTGCCAGGCAGGCCTTTTAACAACAACAAGCGCTGCACCATGTCTTGAACCTGCGCTTTCTGCGCCTTGCCCTGACCGACTACGGCTTTCTTGACTTGCAGGGCGGTGTACTCGGCCACGCTCAAGCCGGCATTGACGAGCCCGCAAATTGCCGCGCCACGCGCCTGACCTAGCAACAGCGTCGACTGCGGATTCATGTTGGCAAATACGATTTCGATTGCTGCGCAATCAGGCTGATAGCTGCGCGCCACTTCAGTTATGCCGTCCAGAATAACTTTCAGTCTTGATGGCAAATCACCCGGCGGTATCCGTATGGTGCCTGAGGCGATATACGAGAGCTTATTACCGTCTTTGCGGATCACGCCAAAGCCGGTGATATTGAGGCCAGGATCTATGCCAAGAATGATCATTGTTTATCTCAATGACAGATAATGATCGTGCCGGTAGAGACCGGCAGCGTCGAATTGTTTACATTGCGCTTAATGTCTGAAATGCCTTGTGCCAGTGAAGGCCATGACGATACCTTGTTCATCCGCTGCGTCGATGACTTCCTGATCACGCATGGAGCCGCCCGGCTGTATCACCGCCGTTGCGCCAGCAGCAACGACGACATCAAGTCCATCGCGAAACGGGAAAAACGCATCTGAGGCAACGGCCGAGCCTGCCAGCTGTAGCCCGGCATTTTGCGCCTTGATAGACGCAATGCGCGCTGAATCCACGCGGCTCATTTGTCCGGCGCCCACGCCCAGGGTCATGCCATTGCCGCAGAAAACAATCGCATTGGATTTAACGAATTTGGCCACGCGCCACGCAAACATCATGTCTTGCAATTGCTGTGGCGTTGGCTGTTTTTTACTGACGATTTTCAGCTCGGCAGGGCCGACATTTTTTGCGTCTGGCGATTGCAACAACAAGCCGCCGCCTACGCGCTTGAAATCGAATGCATTGCTGGTACGCGCCAGCGATATTTCAAGCAGGCGTACATTTTGTTTGGCTTCGAATATATTGCGCGCTTCATCAGTAAACGCAGGCGCGATCAGTACCTCGACAAACTGCTTGGCAACGGCCTCGGCTGCCTTGCCGTCCAGTGTGCAGTTAAAGGCAATGATGCCGCCAAAAGCAGAGGTCGGATCTGTCTGTAGTGCCTTGCTGTAGGCTTCCAGCGCATCTGCACCCAGCGCCACGCCGCAAGGATTGGCATGCTTGATGATCACGCAGGCGTTGCCATCGAGGGTTTTCACGCATTCCCATGCCGCATCGGCATCAGCAATGTTGTTGTAGGAGAGCTCTTTGCCTTGCAGCTGCCGGTAATTGGCCAGCGCGCCATCCACCGCATGCAGGTCACGATAAAAAGCAGCCGACTGGTGCGGGTTTTCACCATAGCGCATATCTTGTACTTTTTCGAAATGCAGGTTCAGCGTTGCCGGATAGGGCGAACGATTTGCATGTAAGCGGTCTGCCCCAAGTGAAGTAAAGTAATTCGTGATGGCGCCATCATATTGTGCAGTATGCGCAAAGACTTTCATTGCCAGCCCGAAGCGAGTTTCGATACTGACCTTGCCCTGCTGCGCCTGCATTTCAGCCAGCACCTGTGCATAGTCGGCAGGATCACAAATCACGACCACATCCTTATGATTTTTTGCCGAGGAACGCAGCATTGCCGGCCCGCCAATGTCGATGTTTTCGATCGCGTCTTCCAGCGTGCACTGTTCTTTCGCAACCGTCTGTTGAAACGGATACAGATTGACCACCACCATATCAATGGCAGGAATCGCGTGTTGCGTAAGCGCCTGCATGTGCTGTGGAAAATCGCGGCGCGCCAGAATACCGCCATGGATTTTCGGGTGCAATGTCTTGACCCTGCCATCCAGCATTTCAGGAAAACCGGTGTAGTCCGCCACTTCTGTTACCGCCAGCCCCTGCTCGGCCAGTAATTTGGCGGTACCACCAGTGGAGAGCAAGCTGACGTTCATTGCTGCGAGAGCGCGCGCAAATTCAATGACGCCGGTTTTGTCGGAAACAGAAATCAGAGCTTGTTTGATCATCGCTGGTTGACTGTATGAAATGCATTAATGAATAGGCAAACTGGTTGGCACAGGCTGCCTGCTGTAGTTTGTTAACTGGACAAGCTTAGACTTCAGAGCAGGCCGTGCTGCTGTAGTTTTTTGCGTAAGGTATTGCGGTTGATGCCCAGCATGTCGGCAGCATGTGACTGATTGCCCTCTGCAC
>JACCDW010477321.1_pt1 | contig 12597 bp, 11 predicted proteins | sample 7449781 | NCBI WGS metagenome assembly JACCDW01 (sample SAMN15323449, study PRJNA562643) | freshwater metagenome | isolation source: river surface water | place: USA:Blue River Watershed | collected 2017-08-18
CGTGGACGTCGGGGGAAGTGGCTCGCTATAGTTCTCGCACTATGGACAGTGGCCCCTCGGGTTCTATCTTCGCCCCGATCTTTCTCGTAATTTCCCTCATCCTCCTCGGTTCTCTCTTTGTGGCAGCCGAGATTGCCTTGATCTCCCTTCGTGATAGCCAGGTGCGTCAGGTGGCCCTGCGTGGTCGCCGAGGTGCCAAGGTCGCCAAGCTCCACTCCAACCCCAATCGCTTGCTTGCTGCGGTCCAGGTCGGTGTGACTCTCTCAGGATTCCTCTCTGCTGCATTAGGCGCTGAGAAGCTCGGTCAATTCGTGATTCCATGGTTAGAGGAGCGCGGACTCTCCAATAGCAGCGCAAATATCGCATCCATCGTCGGAGTAACTCTCATCATCGCTTATTTCTCACTGGTCTTTGGTGAGTTAGCGCCGAAGAAGATCGCCCTCTTTCGCGCCGAAAGCATCGCTATGTGGTCGGCCGGAGTGGTGGATCTCGTTGCCAATATTTTCCGGCCGATAATTTGGTTGCTATCGAAGTCAACCGATGTAGTTGTTCGCATCTTCGGAATCGATCCAAAAGAAGCGCGCGAGCAAATGTCAGAAGAAGAGCTTCTCGATCTTGTTACCGGTCATGCCGCCCTCTCTGAAGAAGAACGCGATATCGTTGAAGAAGTCTTCAATGCTTCTGAAAGACAAGTTCACGAAGTGATGGTTCCGCGTACCGAAGTAGATTTTATTGATGGCTCACTGACAATTTCTAAGGCAATTTCTTTAGCATCCGAAAAGTCGCATTCACGCTATCCCGTTGTGCGCGGTTCATCAGATGAGGTCATCGGCTTCATTCACGTGCGCGATTTGATTGATCCATCTCTCGCGAATTCGCAGGCAAAGATTCAAGAACTCTGCCGCAACATTATGTTCTTGCCTGGCACTAAGGGAATTCTGCCGGCGCTGACAGAGATGCGGGCGCAGCGACAGCATTTAGCTATCGTGCTCGATGAATACGGTGGCACCGATGGCATTGTGACCATGGAAGATCTGGTAGAAACTCTCATCGGCGATATCCGTGATGAATACGATGGTGATGAGCAGGAGCTTTCACTCCAATCCACCAACGGCGATTTTGAGGTGGATGGATTAACCTCGTTAGAAGATTTAGCCGCCGATGCCGCCATCGACATCCCAGAGGGACCGTATGAAACTATCAGTGGATTCGTCATGCACTTCCTAGGTCGCATTCCGGTTGAAGGCGACCTCGTTAACCTCAATGGAATTCGAATCACCGTGCTTTCTATGGAAGGCAAGCGAGTAGGACGGCTATTAATCTCTCGCTAGCCTAAAAGCCATGCGAGAATGCGCCTATGAGCAAGAAGCGCGTCCTCTCCGGAATCCAGCCCACGAGCGATTCCTTCCACCTCGGCAATTACCTCGGTGCGGTCAAGCAGTGGGTCGAACTCCAAGATGGCCACGATGCTTTCTATTGCATTGTCGATCTCCATGCCTTGACTGTGGAAACCGATCCAGCGCTGCTTCGTAAGCGCACCTTGATGTCGGCCGCACAGTTGCTTGCACTCGGAATCTCACCGGAAAAATCAACGCTCTTTGTACAGTCCCAAGTTCCACAACATAATCAACTGGGTTGGATTATGGAGTGCATGACCGGCTTTGGTGAGGCTAGTCGGATGACTCAATTTAAAGATAAGTCATCTAAGGCAGGAGCAGATGCTGCTCGCGTTGGCTTGTTTACCTACCCAATGTTGATGGCGGCAGATATCTTGCTCTATCAAACTCATCTTGTGCCAGTAGGTGAAGATCAGCGTCAGCATATCGAACTCACACGTGATCTCGCCGGTCGATTTAATGCGCGCTATGGCGATACTTTCCAAATCCCAGAAGGATTTATCCTGAAGCAAGGCGCGAAGATTTATGACATTCAAGAACCGACATCAAAGATGAGTAAGTCTTCTGGATCTGGCGCAGGGCTGATTGACATTCTCGATGCCCCAGAAGTCAATATGAAGAAGTTTAAGAGTGCAGTGACCGATGCTGGTCGAGAAGTTAAATTTGATACTGCCGAAAAGCCCGGCATCAGCAATCTGCTCACCATTCATTCAGCTCTTTCTGGTACTTCCATTGCAGATCTTGAGAACGAATTTGCAGGGAAAGGCTATGGCGACTTCAAGTCAGCTGTGGCAGAGGTAGTAGTTGAGTATTTCCGCCCTATTCGCGAAAATGCGCTCGAACTCCTGAACGATGAAACACATCTGCTCTCCATTCTCCATCAAGGTTCCGAAAAAGCGCGCGAAGTTGCGCAAGAGACTTTGGATGCCACATATAAGAATCTCGGTGTGGTCCGCTAATGAAGATTCGTGCACTTCTACTCTCACTTGCGCTCAGTGCAAGTGCACTTGTGGGAGCACCTGCACATGCAGCTAATCTGACTATTGGAATCGCTTACGACATCGGCGGTCGCGGCGATCGCTCATTTAACGACGCTGCAGCGCTGGGTTTAGCGAAGGCAGAGAAAGAGTTCACCTTTGCGGTCGAGCCAGTGGTGACAGATGGATCGAGCGCAGATCGTGATCGTCGCATTCGCGCCTTGATCGCCAAGAATTGCAATCCTATTATTGCCGTTGGGGCGGGTTATTCTGCTACCTTGCAAGCTTTGGCGATTGAGTTTCCCAATACTCAATTTGCAATCCTGAACGATGCATCCATTGATGCACTCAACGTGACATCACTGATCTTTGCAGAGTCTCAAGGGGCTTTCTTGGCGGGCTTTAGCGCAGCAATGGTGAGCAAAAGTGGCAAAGTCGCGATGATTGCCAATGAGAATCAAGCAGACCTCTATCACAATGGTTTCTTGGCCGGAGTAGTCGAATCGAAGAAGGCCGTCACTTCTATGGTGAAGTACGTTAATGGATCATCTGTGACCGCAACGAAGCAAGCGATGGATGAGGGAGCAGATGTAATTTTTGTAGCCCGTCCGGGTTCTAATACCGAAATTTTTTCTACCATCGTTGCTCGCAATTCGGCAAAGACCAAGTCAAAGAATTTTAGACAGGTCGGGCTCATTACTACCGAGCCAGATCAATACGTGACGGTGACATCAAAGAACCGGAAAATCATCTACGCCACAGTGGTGAAGCGTGTGGACAAGGCGATGTATGACGTCATCTCCAAAGCGGTTTCAGGAAGCCAATATCTCGATGTCTTAGATGAAGCTGTAGGAATCTATGGCCATAGATACACCGTCAATAGTGGTGGAATTACATTTACAACCTACTTGCCTGCGCTCACTGCATTGACAGCGGATATCAATCGCGCTGCAGTTTCTGCCGCCAAGTTAAGCAGATAAGAACTTCTTCAAAGGTTCACGTAACTCGTTGAGCAACGTCTCAGACTCTTCTGCGCTCTTCGTGATGACTTCGATATAACACTTCATCTTCGCCTCTGTTCCCGATGGGCGAATAATGATGCGAATTCCGCCATCGAGCCAGATGCGAAGCCCATCGGTAGGTGGCAGACCGTCGGTGGGTGCTGCTAGGTCATCAATACTTGAAACCAGTCGTCCCGCTATTTCTCGTGGCGGGTTGGAGCGTAAGGTTGCTAATAAGCGGGTAATTGCACCCATATCTGAGACTCGGATAGAGATTTGCTCGGTGCCATGGAATCCGTGACGTGCCCAGATGTCATCGAGAAGATTGCTCAGTGTCAGGCCATCTCGTTTGAGATCCATAGCAATCTGAGCTAAGAAGAGCGCGGCCGAAATACCATCTTTATCGTTAACGGTCTCAGAATCAACGGCGTAGCCAATTGCTTCTTCATAACCGAAGGCGAGATCTTCAATCTTGGCTAACCACTTAAAGCCCGTCAGAACTTCTTTAAAGTCAACTCCGTAATGTGCCGCAATCTTTCGAAGTGCAGAAGAGGAGACGATTGAATTACCCATAGTTCCAGTTGGGTGGGTGCGGGCTATCCATTCGCCAAATATGACTCCTAGCTCATCACCGCGCAGCATGCGCCATCCCGTCTTTGGATCATTTATGGCAGCGGCACAACGGTCGGCATCAGGATCGTTAGCAATCACCAAATCTGCACCGAAATCTCTCGCCTTAGCTAAAGCTAAATCGATAGCACCAGGTTCTTCTGGATTTGGAAATGCAACGGTTGGAAAATCAGGATCGGGGGTGCATTGCTCATCAACTAGAATAAGCGTTGCAAATCCGGCGTGGTTAAAGATGCGCTGCGTGACCTCAGTGCCGACGCCATGCATAGCGGTGTAGACAACATTGATATCGCCCGGACGAGGTGCCAATTTAATTGTTCGCTGGATGTATTCGGAGATTACTTCTTCACCGAGGACGGTCCACTCCTTTCCGCGGGGAAGTGACTTTAATGATGTAATCGCCGCAATTTCAGCGGCAATGAATCCATCGGTCGGATTAATGATCTGGGATGCTGCGTATTTAATGCCATCGGCCTCTGGACCGATATAAACCTTGTAGCCATTATCTTGCGGTGGATTGTGGCTCGCCGTCACCATGATTCCGATATCGCATTTCAGATGATCGGTAGCAAATGCAAGTACTGGAGTTGGAAGAGGACGCGGCAAGATATAAACATCCATACCTGCGCCACTTAAAATCTCGGCAGATTCAAAGGTGTAATCCTCTGATCCGTGACGAGCATCCCGTCCGATAACAACAGACTTCATTCCACGTTGCTTCATGTATGCGGCAAGCCCTGCGGCTGTACGTCCTACCACCGCTCGGTTCATGCGCGATGGTCCAGCACCGATGGGACCACGAAGCCCGGCAGTTCCGAATTGTAAGAAGCCATTAAAGAGGGGGGCGAGTGACGCCTCATCGCCGGCATCAAGGAGAGCTTGCAGATGCACCGCGGTGACCGGATCTGGATCATCGGCAATCCATGCTTGAACTTCAGCGACCAAATCAGAATTCATAAGTGGAGGTTACGCTGCTCAGACAATTTTTGGAATAACGTTCTTCAGAAGTTCACCCATACGGCTCGCTGCTGCTTTACCTGCTGCTACAACCTCTTCATGATTGAGCTTCTCTCCGCTCATACCAGCAGCGGCATTAGAGACGAGTGAGATACCAAGGACCTCTGCCCCCATCGCATGCGCAGCAATCGCCTCTGGAACTGTGGACATACCAACAAGATCTGCGCCAATTGTGCGCATCATCAAAATTTCTGCCGGAGTTTCATAGGTAGGTCCACGGAAATGCACATAGACACCTTCTTGCAGAGAAGAATCTTCCTTACGAACAATCTCGCGGATGCGTTTGCTATACAAGTCAGTGAGATCAACAAATGTTGCACCAGATAGCGGTGATTGCGCTGTCAATGAGATGTGGTCACGAATAAGAACCGGTTCGCCTACTTTGTAGGCTGCGTTAATTCCGCCGGATGCGTTGGTGAGGATGATAACTTTGCAACCAGCCTTCACTGCAGTGCGAACATTGTGAACAACAGGCTCCATACCTTTGCCCTCGTATAGGTGGGTGCGGCCAAGGAAAACAAGAGCGCGAATAGAACCGCCTTCATGGTTGAGTTCGTAGGAGCGAACTTTTCCTGAGTGACCTGCTACCACTGGTGCTTGGAACCCAGTTAAATCATGTGCATCGCATTCATAAGCAGCATCGCCTAGCGCATCGCAGGCTCCGACCCAACCAGATCCCATAACCAGAGCAACATCGTGCGCTGCGACACCAGTGCGAGCTGCAATCTCACCTGCTGCCTGCGCAGCTGCCGCCATTGGATCTGAATAGAGAAGTTCGGTTGAGGTCATGCCTCAATAATCTCACAGAGTACGGTGCCGCTCGAAACAGTCTCACCTACTACTGCTTTAAGGTTCTTAATCACACCAGATTTGTGAGCGTTGAGAGGTTGCTCCATCTTCATTGCTTCGAGGACGATAACGAGTTCGCCAGCCTCAACATGTTGACCCTCTTCCACAGCAATTTTAACTACCGTGCCTTGCATCGGGCTAGGCAATCCATCACCAGATGCTCCACCAATTGCTGCCTGCTTTGCACGGTGGCGTTTTACAACAGGTTCTGGGGCATGGACGAGAATCTCAAATCGCTTACCGTTGACTTCAGCAACGAGTTTCTCTGCCGCCGCCTTTGTCTGAAGATCTAGAGCTTCCGATGCAAAGGCAGGAATTTCATTGACGAATTCATTCTCGATATAACTTGTATAGACCTTGAAATCTTCGGTGTAGTTGGAATCTTCCAGGATGGCACGGTGGAAAGGAATGGCCGTAGCAAGGCCTTGCACCTCGAATTCAGCAAGCGCTCGGCGAGAACGCTGAATTGCCTCTTCGCGAGTTGCGCCAGTAACAATTAATTTAGCGAGCAACGAATCGAAATTTCCGCCAATTACATCGCCTTTCCGGAAACCGGCATCGACGCGAACGCCAGGACCGGTTGGAATCTGCCATTCTGTAATGCGACCTGGAGCAGGCAAGAAAGATCGACCTGGATCTTCACCGTTGATACGAAATTCAATAGAGTGGCCACGAATAACTGGATCATCAAATCCAAGTGCCTCGCCCATAGCGATGCGGAATTGCTGGCGAACTAAGTCGATGCCAGTAACTTCTTCCGATACTGGGTGCTCTACTTGAAGGCGCGTATTAACCTCAAGAAAAGAGATTGTTCCGTCGAGTCCAACTAAGAATTCGCAAGTTCCAGCTCCGACATAACCAGCTTCCTTCATGATCGCTTTAGATGAGCGATATAGCTCGGCATTCTGTTCATCTGTGAGAAACGGAGCTGGAGCCTCTTCTACCAATTTCTGGTGACGACGCTGCAGAGAGCAGTCACGAGTTGATACAACAACAGCGTTACCAAACTTATCTGCTAAAACTTGAGTCTCAACGTGACGGGGCTTATCGAGGTAGCGCTCGACAAAGCATTCGCCGCGACCAAAGCCAGCAATCGCTTCACGGACAGCGGAGGCATAAAGCTCAGGAATCTCCTCCAGAGTACGCGCGACTTTGAGACCGCGACCGCCTCCACCGAAAGCTGCCTTGATAGCCACTGGCAATCCATGTTCTTTTGCAAAGGCAACGACTTCTTCCGCCGTCTCAACTGGATCTTTTGTGCCAGCAACGAGAGGCGCTCCAGCGGCAGCAGCGATGCGACGCGCTGATACTTTATCTCCCAGCGCGCTAATTGCTGCAGGTGATGGACCAATCCAAATCAAACCAGCGTCAATAACTGCTTGTGCGAAATCTGCATTCTCTGAAAGGAATCCATAGCCTGGATGGACCGCATCTGCCTCGGCTGTTTTTGCTAGCGCAATAATCTTTGGGATATTGAGATAGGTATCTTTTGCAACAGTTCCTTCAAGTGAATAGGCAAAGTCTGCGCTCTTCACGTGGAGAGCATCACGATCTTCTTCAGAGTACATTGCCACAGATTCGAGTCCGTGGTCCTTACAGGCGCGGATTACACGGAGCGCGATTTCGCCTCGGTTTGCTATCAGAACGCGTTTCATTGCATCTCCTTTACCTGCGGCCAAGAATATCCGAGTTGCTTCATCGCTTTAAGTAGGAAGGGCATTGAAATCCCTACTACGTTGGTGTAATCACCCTCGATTACAGGAATAAATGGAGATCCGAAGCCATCGAGTGTAAATCCACCTGCAACGTGGAGTGGTTCACCAGATGCGACGTAATCAGCAATCTCTTCATTGCTCATATCGGTAAATGTCACTTTGGTGGTGACGCGATCAGCAATTTCAATTCCTTGCGCGGTATCGATAATGCAATGGCCGGTGTGAAGCAATCCGGTGCGCCCACTTATCTTCTTTGCACGTTCTACCGCTACCTCAGGGGTACCAGGCTTTCCAAAAGAGAGACCATCCACGTCAAAGGTCGAATCACAGCCGATAATGATTGCTGGGTAATCAATCTGCTCGCGGACGGTATGTGCCTTCGCCACTGCAAGTGCAATCACCATATCTTCAGGAGTCATGGCATTGAAGAACTCGGTCTCTTCATCGACATGACTAACAATGATGGTTGGCTTAAGACCAGCACCCTCTAAGAGTCGCTTTCGAGATGCCGATTGAGATGCAAGGACGATACGTGGCATTAATCAAACTTTCGTGCGCCGAAAGTCACTTGGTGTGGAAGTGGCTGACGTAGTTGGGGAAGACCAAAGACGCTCCGTTTGATCACAGGTTTAAGTTCGATTGGTTTACGGTTCGTGAGAACCGCATGAAGAGCAATGAGCTCTTCATCACTCGGATGGCCAGATGCAACTGTGAACTTCATTTATAGCGGAATGTTTCCGTGCTTACGCGCCGGCAGAATATCGCGCTTGGTCTTTAGAGTACGGAAAGCCTTTGTGATGTATTGACGGGAATCTTCAGGCTCAATAACGCTATCGATTGTTCCGCGCTCTGCAGCAAGGTATGGGTTAGAGAATTTTTCGGTGTAGTCATCAACAAGTGCTTTGCGGGTTGCTTCTACATCTGCAGCCTCTGAAATTTCTTTGCGGTGCAAGATATTGACCGCTCCTTGTGCGCCCATCACGGCAATCTCGGCACTTGGCCAAGCGAAGTTAATATCGCTACCAAGATACTTAGATCCCATCACAATAAAGGCCCCACCATAAGCCTTGCGGGTAATGAGAGTGACAAGTGGAACCGAAGCTTCTGCGTATGCATAGAGCAACTTTGCGCCACGGCGGATGATTCCGTTCCATTCTTGTTCTGTGCCGGGCATAAAGCCAGGAACATCGACGAGAGTGAGGATTGGGATATTAAATGCATCGCAGAAGCGCAAGAATCGGGCAGCTTTCTCAGATGAATTGATATCAAGAGTTCCAGCAAGTTGGGAAGGCTGATTTGCAATGATGCCAACTGATTGACCTTCAATTCGGGCAAATCCGACGACAATATTCTGCGCATAGAGTGAGTGGACCTCTAAGAACTCGCCTTCATCAACGAGCGCTTGGATAAGAACCTTCATGTCATAAGGCTGATTAGGACTGTCAGGAATCAAAGTGTTGAGCGCAGTATCAGATGCTTTCTTCTCCAAAGTTTCTGTTGGCGGCAAGACTGGCGAGCCATCCATATTGTTTGAAGGTAGGTACGATAAAAGAGCTTTGACGTAATCAATCGCATCGGCCTCAGAATCTGCCATGTAATGAGCATTTCCGGATTTGGTGTTATGTGTAAAGGCACCACCAAGCTCCTCCATGCCTACATCTTCACCGGTCACAGTCTTAATCACATCTGGACCAGTAATAAACATATTTGAGGTCTCTTTCACCATCACGGTGAAATCAGTGAGCGCAGGAGAGTAGGCAGATCCGCCGGCACATGGACCGAGGATGAGAGATATCTGCGGAATAACTCCAGATGAGCGAGTATTGAGGCGGAAGATCTTTCCGTAGCCGTTGAGGGAAGCAACGCCCTCTTGAATTCGAGCCCCACCTGAATCGTTGATTCCAATCAATGGAATTCCAGATTTCAATGCAAAATCGGCAATCTTTACAATCTTCTCAGCGTGAACTTCACCTAGTGATCCTCCGAAAACGGTGAAATCTTGTGAATAGAGAGCGATTGGTCGACCATCTACAGTGGCGGTTCCAATCACAACGCCATCACCATAGGGACGGTTATTCTCCATCCCAAAGTTATGGGCACGGTGGCGGGCAAATTCATCGATCTCGGTGAAGGAATCAGGATCTACCAACATCTCGATACGTTCGCGGGCGGTCTTCTTACCTTTGGCATGCTGCTTCTCTACGGCGCGGGCAGATCCAGCATGGACGGCTTCATCGATTCGAGCGCGGAGGTCATCAATTTTTCCGGCGGTGGTATGTAGATCGTGGCTCATGCACTTAAGGTACTAGCCGTGAGTACAGAAGCGCCAAGAGCGCCACTAAGTAAATCGCAGTTATCGCACTCAATCTCGCGGTACTGGCGGGTAAGCGTGGTTGAAGTCACCGGATCGACGCAGGATGATTTATTCCAACTTGCTAGTAACGATGGTGCGATTCCCAAAACTATTCTTGCCAGTGAATATCAAACAAGTGGCCGCGGACGACTGGATCGCACCTTTATTGCTCCAGCAATGTCGGCGCTTACTTTCTCTATTTACATCGAACCAAAAGTAAATAGAGAAGAGTGGTCGTTTCTCACTCTCCTTGCGGGATTGAGTGCGCACGAGGCGCTTACCTCACTCGACCCACAAATGGAAGTGGGAGTGAAGTGGCCTAATGATTTATTGATCGGTGAGAAGAAGTTTGCCGGAATGATTGCGCAAGCAACTAAAAAGGGAGTCGTCCTCGGTATCGGAATCAATGTTGCGATGGCAGCGGATGAACTCCCAGTTGAAAATGCCACATCTCTTGCTCTTGAAGGATTCTCGAACCTTGACCGCAATCAGATCCTTGCCGCAATCATTAACCACCTCGAAATCAACATTGAGATGTGGGAGCACGATAAAAGCTTTCTCGCTGAATATCGATCTGCATCTGTCACCATCGGAAAGGATGTCGAAGTCACCTTTCCTGGCGGCGAGATTGTCCGTTCAAAGGCGATAGATATCTCAAATGCTGGAGCCCTTCTGCTTGAAAATGGCAGTGAAGTAACAGTCGGAGATGTAGTTCATCTACGATAGGCAGGTGAGTAGTCGCTTTCCACGTGTTGGAGTCATTGGCGCAGGTCAGCTTGCGCGCATGATGGTCGCACCAGCAACAGCACTTGGAGTAGATCTCTTACTCTTCGCCTCAGATGCACAGGATTCTGGCGCCCAAATTACCCATCACGTTGTTGGTGATTACACCAACTTGGCACAGGTCCTTGATTTTGCAAAGAAGTGTGATGTCATCACCTTTGAACATGAATTAGTACCTCTCTCAGTCATTAAAGGGCTAGAAGCAGAGGGCATCAAGGTCTATCCATCATCTTCAGCTTTTATTTATTCGCAAGATAAAGCGGCAATGCGAGCAAAGTTGGCAGAATTTCCAGCGCCACAGTCATCGGTGATCACAGATAGTTCAACAATCACTGATTATCCAGTTATCGCCAAAGCCATTAGCGGCGGGTATGACGGTCGAGGAGTGTGGAAAGTTGCATCTCAAAGCGAGCTCGATGAAATTCTCGGCCATACAACTCCGCTCTTGATAGAAGAGCTCGTTGATTTTGATACTGAAATTGCAGTCATGGTTGCGCGATCACCTCATGGGCAGGCAACGTCATGGGCGCCAGTCGAGACAGTGCAGGACGATGGAATCTGCATCATGACAGTGACGCCCGCTCAAAAGATTTCTCCCGCCGTTGCAGAAGAAGCGCAGAAAATCGCGCTCGAGATTGCACAACAGGTGGGTGTGGTTGGCGTGATGGCAGTTGAAATGTTTGTTAAGGGCGATCAGATTTATATCAATGAGCTGGCGATGCGCCCACATAACTCAGGCCATTGGTCTATCGAAGGTTCCGTCACTTCTCAATTCGAGCAGCACCTGCGTGCAATATTAGATCTTCCGCTAGGTAGCCCAGCGATGAATCACGCCTACGCTGTCATGGGCAATGTTTTAGGTGGCGATAAGACTGATATGTACCGTCCATATCTGCATTTGATGGCACGAAATCCAAACTTGCACTTTCATCAATATAAGAAGGAGGTCCGAAAGGGGCGCAAGATTGGCCACGTTACCGCCTGCGGTGATGACCTTCTACACTTAACCCAGGAAGTTCAGCATGCACGTGACTACATGAGCGGAGTAATTGATGAGTAATGATGTTGCAATCATCATGGGTTCAGATTCTGATTGGCCAATCATGGAAGAAGCTGCAAAAGCGCTTGACTCATTTGGTATTTCATACACTGCAGATGTTGTCTCAGCTCACCGTATGCCAGAAGAGATGGTTGATTTTGCAAAGACGGCAGCGGCAAAGGGCTACAAAGTAATAATTGCAGGCGCCGGGGGAGCAGCTCACCTGCCTGGGATGGTGGCATCTCTGACAACTCTTCCTGTAATCGGTGTCCCAGTTTCATTGAAGAATCTTGAAGGCATGGATTCATTGCTCTCAATCGTGCAAATGCCTGGTGGAATTCCGGTCGCAACGGTTGGAATCGATAACGCCAAGAACGCCGGAATACTTGCCGCGCGCATTATCGGATCGTCAGATGCTTCCGTGGCCAAAAAAGTTGAAGCCCAACTCGCGACGCTTTCGGAAGAGGCAAAAGCAAAGGGCGCTCAATTGAGCGCCCGTCGCAATGCCAAAACTGGCTTTTAATTAATCGGTACGACCGAGTGCGTGTACGCGCCAACCAGCGTTACGCCAGAGGTTGCGATCCAACATATTGCGACCATCAATCAAGAACTTAGACTTCACAAGCTGTCCGATTACCGATGGATCAAGCTCGCGATATTCCTTCCACTCGGTCAGGTGCAAGATTGCATCAGCGCCCTTTACTGCATCGACTACCTTCTCGGCATAGTCGAGGTTAGGGAATCGCTTGCGTGCAGGTTCAATTCCTTGTGGGTCATGAACGACCACCTGTGCACCTGCTGCAGAAAGTTGCGCGGCAATATCGAGAGCTGGGGAG
>JACCDW010978009.1_pt1 | contig 12597 bp, 11 predicted proteins | sample 7449781 | NCBI WGS metagenome assembly JACCDW01 (sample SAMN15323449, study PRJNA562643) | freshwater metagenome | isolation source: river surface water | place: USA:Blue River Watershed | collected 2017-08-18
GGTTATTTAGATCATGTAATTAGAGTTACTGAAGCAGCATTAGTATTTGAAAAGGTTTGGGATAAGTTTGGCCAGAGTAAAAATTATACAACTGAAGAATTAGCTTTCTCAGCACTTAATCATGATCTTGGTAAATTAGGCACAAATGATGAACCAGTTTATATTCCTAACCAATCACAATGGCATAGGGAAAATCAAGGTCTTATGTTTAATTATAATCCTGCTATAACTCATATGAGAATTGCAGAAAGAAGTTTATTTGTACTTCAGAAGTATGGTATACAGGTTTCAGAAAATGAGTTTCTAGCTATTAGGTTACATGATGGTTTGTATGAAGAAGCAAACAAACAATATTATATTACTTATAATAAAGATACAGAATTAAGGTCTAATATTGCTTACATACTGCATCAAGCAGATTTGATGTCTAGTAAAATTGAATCAAACTAAAATTAATATATTATGACAATAGGAATTATAGCCCTTATAGTATGGGCTGTATCTATAATAGGATACATAATTTGGAACTTATTCCAAAAGAATAGAAGGTTAGAATCAATGGTAATTACCCAACAATTATTTATTGATAATATTAAAGATTGTATGAAAGAGATTAATATTGCTGCAAATCAAATAGATTCTAAATTATGGGTACAATCTGATCCTGAGTTTTTAAGTCTTATGGAAAATGTAAAACAAATGCAAACTAGAATTAACGAATTCATAGAAGAATAATATGAGTGATATACTATTAAATGAGGAGGAGGTTTTATTAACCAAAAAAGGAGAGCCTAGAAAAAGAAAGCCTAAAACTAAAAATAATTATTTTACAATAGAAACTGAGGAAGCAATTCTAAGGTATAGGGCTGCCAAAAATCAAGCTGAAAGAAATAGGATTTATAATCAAGATATTCACTACGGGTTTTATAAATTGGTAGAGAATATAATTCATACGTTTAAATTTTATTATACAGAGGTTGATAATATAGAAGATCTTAAATATGAAGTAATATCATTCCTTCTACAAAAATTAGACCTTTATGATCAATCTAAAGGTAAAGCCTATTCTTATTTTGGTACAATTGCAAAAAGATATTTAATTATATATAACCAAAAGAATTATAAAAAACTTGTAGCCAAGGCAGATATTGGAGAACAGAATGATGATGATGCATTATTGAATAGCATCCTTGTAAAAGAACCAGAACCAGAGCTAGATAAGCTAGACGTGGTAGAGCTTTTTATTAAATATGTAGATAACAATTTATTAGAATTATTTGACAAAACAGAGGAACTAAAGGTTGCTGATGCTATCCTGGAGATCTTTAAAAAGAGGGAGAATATAGATATTTTTAATAAAAAGGCAGTCTTTATTTATGTTAAAGAAATGACAGATACCCAATCAAATACCATTACAAAAGTAATTAAAAAGCTAAAAAACATCTATAAAACTATCCTTAATCAGTATCTTGAAAACAATGACTATTAATATTTATTCTAAAAAGTCATGGAACTTGATAAGGAAATATTCAAAGGTAAAACTATTGCAAATCTTGTAGAAGAGGTATACGATAAGCAAAAAAATCAAGATTCTACAATTAAACAGGAGATCATGAGGCTTGCTGATATGATTGAAACTCCTGGCGATGCTATTGTTGTCGTCCCTTTACTTAAGGGATTTATAGACTCTAGTTTAAAGAATGATGAAGTTCTTTTAAAACTATTAAACCTTTTCCAAAAAGCAGCAGAAAGTAAAAAAGCCGGTGATACAGAAGATTCTGGTATTCTTACTGAAAAGGATATTGAGCAGTTATTTTCTGAGGTTTCGACTATTAAAATTAAAGATCCTAAACAATTACCTAGCGCATAATGTCAACAGGATACGCATTTGGACCTAAACTAGATTCTGATAATGGCTCATCAGGTGGCCAATATTTCCAAATAGGAAGGGTAAAATCCGTTGTCTTAGGACCAAACAGACCAGACGGTAAAAAAGATCCAAATTATAAATCTCCTGCTGATATAGGATCTATAAAATATGAAATACTATATTCTCCATTATCTACTTCAAAATCTAAAGAAGTATCTGAACCTGCATATCCAATATGGTATTTTATTAAACAAATTCCTTTAGTTAATGAGCTAGTTTTAATTGTTGTTGGACCTTCTATAGGATTAAATAATAGAGCAACAAACCAACAGTACTTTTATATGCCAGCTTATGGAATATGGAAAAATCCTAATCATAATGGATTTCCTAATATGGAAGAATGGGCAGACTATTTAAATACTTTTGCAAATAAACCAACTTATTCAGGAAATAGTACTCCACAAAAAACTCTTCCATTAGGTTTTACATTTGAAGAAAATCCTAATATAAAAGATTTGACTCTTTATGAAGGAGATACTATAATACAAGCAAGGTTTGGTCAGTCAATAAGATTTGGAAGCACTGTATTAAATTCAAATAATATATGGTCTACAAATTATTATGGTAGAAATGGAGAAACTAGTAATAATGGAGATCCAATAACAATAATAACTAATAGACAAGGAGAGAGAGTTATTAAAAATAAATTTGATTCTATAGTTGAAGATATAAATAAAGACGGATCTTCTATTTATATGACTAGTACACAAGAAATAGATATTCCTGATTTATCAAATTTTCCATTAAAATCATTTGCTATTAAACCTGAAAAACCTATTAGAACTGCAAGAACTGTAAATGTTAATAATCCTGTTTCAAACCCGACTTTAAAAATAACTCCGCCTTCAATATCTAATCAAGCAGTTTCTGCAAATAATCAAGATAAAAAATCAATAGGACAATAATGTATAATCCACACTTTCCATATAAAGGAGACCAGATAATATTATCGTCAGATAGAGTAATGTTGTATTCTAAAAATGATGCAATATTTCTTTTTGGTAAAAAAGCGGTATCATTATCTTCTCCTAGAACTATAAACTTAGATGCTAATGATGGGGTATTAATTTATACTAATAAAATAGAATTAGGTATAAATGCTGAAGCCTTAGGAGAACCTCTTGTTTTAGGAAGGACTCTTAATACTCAATTAATTGTTTTTTTATCTGCATTAAAATCTGTAGGAAATCAACTAGCAAATGCATCTGAATCTAATTTGGGTGCTAGTTTACAATTAATAGCCGGTGCAGGTCAAATACTAGCACAAGAATCTGAAAGATTGAGTGGTATTTTAGGTTCATTTACTGGAGAATCACAAATATTATCTAAAACAACATATACAAGATAATATGTCAATACCACCTATAAATCCATCAGTTATTAATCAATCTGTTGAAGCAGCAAAAACAAGAAGAGAAGTTGAAGCTGATATAGAGAGATATAAACAAGGGAAGGTAAATTTTGGAGATCCTAATTTAAATACAAATACAACAACAGCTAAAGGATTAGAAAAAGCAGTTGCAGTAATTTATAAGTTTATAATAAAAGCTCAAGGATCTGTTTTAGGAATAATATATGGTAAATTCCAAAAACAAAATAGTAAAAATCCCATAACTAAAGCTATTGATACAGGCATTACTAATATATTAAAAGATGTTGCAGAAGTCGATTTATGTAACTTATTAAGTTATGCAATAAATAAAATACCTGGTGGGAAACCATTTAATCCTAATGAAGAACCACCATCTGGTAACCCTTTTGCTCAATCTAAGTGGAAGCTTCAAAAGGCTGCTTATAATGTGCAGAAAAAAATAGATGATTATTATGCTAGCTATGGAGATGCAAAAAATCCAGATAGTAAGCTTGGATTGTATAATCTAACTAAGGATATAACAGAGATATTTAATCTTACAAATAATCCTAATTTTCCTATAAATAATCCAGACTTAGTTAAAGCTTTTCCACCACTTTCTATTGCTTCAAATTTTTTAACTAATGCTTTAAGTTTATTTAATAGATATACTGATCTTAGGCAGATTCCAAATGAGGAACTACAAAAAATAATAAGAACAATAGATCAAATTAGAATTTATGCTATATCTATACAAGGATTAAATACTCCGGCCTCTTTTGTTAATTTTGCAGATTCTATATTAGGAGGAGATATACAAAAACAAATAGAAAAAATAAATAGGATTATAACTCCTACAAAATTAATTCCTTTACTAAAACAAATATTAAAAGCTGCAAATAATTTAATTTCTTTAGGTAATAAATTATTATCATATATAACAACTTTACAAGCTATTATAAAAGTTGCTGTTATATTAATTAGAATTTATGATTTTATAATAGTATTTTTTAAATTATTAATAGTCCCAGCTCAATTTGTATCAATTGGTGTAACTACTACGCAAGCTGCTGCAACTGAGTTTAAAGAAAGAGGTAAAAGAAAATTAATTACAAGATTAGGACAAATAAATGTAACTCTTGGAGCATTAGCTGGATTAGCTCAAACATTAATAATAGGATTATATGATATTGTACAAAAAATAAATTTAATACTACTAAATTTAGAGAATTGCGTTAATGCACCTTCTGATTTAAAAGAAGAAATGCAAACTACTATAAATAATGCTGTATCAACAATTAATAATCTTCAAAACTTTTTAGACAGATATAATAGTGCACAAGATAGAATAAATAGAACATTTGGGGATTACGTGATAGAAATAATTAATGAAGAAATAACTGATGAAGGAATAAGTATTAGAAGAAGATACGGAATAGCAAGAGATAATAACGGATATATAGTGGCTCAATCAACACCAACTTTTGCTTCTTTAGATTTAATTATAATTAATGAAGTTAAATTAATCCTATCTTCAAAAGGATTAGTTAAAACAGGACTGAATTCAATATCTCCTGAGGACTCTATTACTATTTCTGAATCTTTAAAGTATTTAGATGAACCAGATATCTCAGTTGACTCTGTACAATTATCAGATACTGATATACAAAATTTAGGAGACGATGAAATAGGTCTTAAACAATTTATAAATAATCTTCCTGGTGGTAAAGCATTAAGAAAAAAGGTTAGGAAACAATTAATTAAACAGAATCAAGATCTGGTTAGAAATCTAAAATCTACGGATCCTAATTCAACTACTTCTCAATCTATAATAAAGCAAAAAGAAGAAGAAACAGCTAAATTAAAAATAGAAGGCCTTTTAGAAGAAAGAAAAAAATTAAAAGCTTTATTACTAATTCCGAATCCATTAGGTTACGCAGTAATACTTATTAGAATATCAGATATAGACAAGGAAGTGGCAAGTCTTAGAAAACAATTTAATATAAAATCAGAGGCGGCTATAATTAAACGTCCTCAAACAACTAACCAATCAGAATAAAATCTCTAAAAATAATATTTATAAGATATGGGACAAGTAGACCAATTAAGAAAATTAATTAGAGAAGAGCTCAGAGCTGTTCTTAAGGAGGAACTTCCTAAACTATTAAGTGAAGTTAAAAAAACTCCTATATCAGATCCTAAAAAAAGCTTACAAGAACAAGTGAAATCTAAAATACCTGGTACCCTAAATACTCAAACTCCTAGACCTGTTAAATTTACAGGGAATAATCCAATGGCGGCATTTTTAAATGATACGGCTCAAAGTATGCTAAATGAAGATTTTAATATGACTTCAGATAATGTCCATCCAGGATTAGCCTTCCAACCAAAAGAAGTTAAAGTAGGAAGTGTAGGAGGAATGTTAGGAACCGCTAGACCAAGCTCAAATTTAGATGCTGTTCAAATAAATGAGGTACCAGATTTTTCTGGTCTTATGGCAAAACTTAAAGAACAAGGACAAATATAATGGCTTACGGATTAAAACAAATATCACCATTAGACCTTAAACCTTCAACAGCAATTGGAGTTAAAATTCCTTTTGATGCTGAAAACGTATTCTCTTCTGTATATACAACAAAAGATCAAATAAAATATAATATTATCAACTTTTTGTTATCAGATCCTAGAGAAAGGGTTTTTAATCCTACTTTTGGAGCTGGTCTTAGAGCTAGATTATTTGAACAAATAGATCAGGTTTCTTTTGAAGAAATTAAACAATCTATAAGAACTCAAATGGAAAATCAATTTCCACAAGTTCAAGTTACTACATTAGATATAATAGGAAGTCCTGATTATAATTCAATAAATATAAAATTTAGTTATAGACTATTAAGATCAAATGAAAATGATTCGGTTATATTGACTATACAAAATATGTAGAAATGGCTAACCAAGTTGATATTAAATACTTAAACAAAGATTTTGCTTCTTTAAAAGCAGATTTAATAGAATATGCAAGAGCATATTATCCTACAGTATACAATGACTTTACTCAGGCTTCACCTGGTAGTATGTTTATTGATATGGCTTCTTATGTAGGTGATGTACTTTCATTTTATTTAGATAATCAATTACAAGAAACATTTTTACAATATGCTAAGCAAAAAGGTAATTTATTTACATTAGCTTATATGTTAGGTTATAGACCTAAAGTTACTTCCGCAGCCATAGTAAACTTAGAAGTATATCAACAAATACCAGCAGTTAGTATTGGAGGCGGAAATGTTGCCCCTGATTTTACTTACGCAATGACTATAGAGCAGGGAATGCAAGTTAAATCTAATGTTAATAGTTCTGTATTATTTTATGTTCCTCAAAAAGTAAATTTTGCTGCATCTTCTTCAATAGATCCAACTACTGTAGAAGTATATACTATAAATGGAAGTAATGTTCCGACGTCTTATCTTTTAAGAAAAACTGTACAAGCATTATCAGGACAAATAAAAACTCAAACTTTTAGTTTTTCTTCTCCACAAAGGTTTGCTACAGTAAATCTATCAGATAGTTCTATTATTACTATATTAGAAGCTAAAGATTCTGATGGTAATACTTGGTATGAAGTTCCTTATTTAGCACAAGATTATATATTAAAACCAGTAGAAAATACTGCAGCTAATTATCCATCATTATATCAATTTCAAAATCAAGTTCCTTATATGATACAGAAATTATCTGTACCTAGAAGGTTTACATCTAGATTTAGAGCTGATGGATCTTTAGAAATAGAATTTGGTCCTGGAATAAATTCAGTTGCAGATACTGCTGTTTTGCCAAATCCTAATAATGTAAGTGTTGGTTTAACAGGTGGCGGTCTTAGTACTCTATCTAGTTCATTTGATCCAACTAATTTTGTTACGACACAAACTTATGGATTAGCACCAAAAAATACAAGCATTTCATTTCAATATTTAGTAGGCGGCGGAGCAGCATCAAATGCATTAGGTAATGAATTAACACAAATAGTATCTTATACGGTATCTGGAAATACTACTTATCAAAATACAATAGTAGTAAATAATACAGATCCGGCATCGGGAGGAGGCGACGGAGATACTGTTGATGAATTAAGAATGAACATCGCAGCAGAGTTTCCAACTCAATATAGAGCTGTAACTCAAGAAGACTATTTAGCAAGAACTCTTAGCATGCCTCCTCAATATGGTAAAATATCTAAAGCATATGTTACTAAAGATGACGCCACTTTTAATAATTATATGCAAGGTGATATTAGCCAAAAAGATCAAGTATTAGTAAGTCTTTATGTATTAGGTCTTGATCTAAATAATCATTTAGCAAATCCTTCACCAGCATTATTACAAAATCTACAAACATATTTGTCAGATTATAGAATGATGACAGATGCTATAAATATAAAACCAGGATATATAATTAATATAGGTTGTGATTTTGATATAATCATTAGACCTAATTATACAGGTCAAGATGTTATTGCTAGATGCATATTAACTTTACAAGACTTTTTTAATATAAATAATTGGCAAATAAATGAACCTATTATACTAGGAGATATCTATTCTTTATTAGATGTAGTTGAAGGAGTTCAAACAGTAAAAGACGTTAGAATAGTAAATAAATTTGGAGAGGCTGATGGATATTCAAAATATTCTTATGATATTTCTGCCGGTACTTTAAATGGTGTAATTTATCCATCTTTAGATCCTTCTATATTTGAAGTAAAATTCCCTAATACAGATATTCAAGGACGTGTAGTAACAATGTAAAAAAAAATAAAAAATGGCCGTATATAAAATATTTGCATCTTCTGATACTACTTTATATTCAAGTAGTCCTGCTGCTAATGCAGGTCTAGATGAAATACTAGAAGTATCAGTTAAGAATTCAGACAATCCTTCTAATTATTTTGTTGATCCAGTTCCATCTGAACCTTTATTACAAGATAATTTAAGAAGGGCAATTATATCTTTTTCTGATGTAGATATAGCTACACTAAAATCTTTTACTACTGGATCTTGGAAAACTAATTTAAGACTTTATTTAGCTACTGCTGAAAATTTAAATACATCATATAGTTTAGAAATAAGACAAGTTTCCCAGTCTTGGCAAATGGGCACTGGAAAATTTGGAGACAGTCCAGAAAATAGAAATGGTGCTTGTTGGTATAGTCCGAATCAATTTACTACGGCTTCTAATCAATGGGGAAACGGAGCTTATTATTTAACTCCTGGAGGAGGTTCTTGGACAAACGGAGCAACTACACAATCATTTGGATATTCTGATAATAAAGATATAAATGTAGATGTAAGTTCTATAGTTAATACTTGGTTTAGTGGTTCGTATCCTAATTATGGATTTTTAATAAAACATCCTAATAGCATAGAACAAAATTCAGGTAGCTATATAGGATTAAGCTTTTTTTCAGTAGATACCCATACTATTTATCCTCCAACTTTGGAAATAAAGTGGGATGATAGTTCATATTCTACAGGTAGTCTTTCTGTTATTAATAGTACCGATAGTGTAATTACATTATCTAATAATTTAGATACTTACAAATATGGAACAGGAAAATATAAATTTAATATAAATGCAAGAGATAAATATCCAGTAAGAACATTTACAACATCTTCTTTATATACAACAAATAAAGCGCTTCCTCAAACTTCTTATTGGGCTTTACAAGATGTAAAAACAAATGATATATTAATAGATTACGACACTACATATACAAAAGTTAGTTGTGATGGGATAAATAGTTATTTTAACCTTTATATGAATGGATTAGAGCCTGAAAGATATTATAAGATATTAATTAAAACAATATTATCTGATGGTACATCTTATGAGATAGATAATAATTTAATCTTTAAAGTTACTAGATAATGACTAATGTTGAAATGGTTAAAGAAATTTATGGACTTAATACATATAGTAAGGCTATAGATACTAATTTTAGTGAATTATTACAACCTACTGTTATTGAAACACCTACTGATGAGATAACCGTAGATCAATTTTTTGATTATTATGATCAATTGTTTTTTAATATACCTGTAGATGGTTCAATTAACTCTCATACATATTTAGTAGAGAGGAGCCAACAATATATTGGAGGATCTGTATTAGATGCTGAAAAACAAGCGTTAATAGAAGAAATAAATTCATTACGCCAACAACTTTTAGATGTAAATCAATCGTTTGCAAATATTAATGATGTAATATAATGGAATTAGTTAATATAACATATTCAGGAGAAGGATTTCAATCTCAAGATTTAACTCCATTAGATAAACAATTAGTTACTTCTAATTTTATAAATAGTCAATTTGGCGCAGAAGAAGATTATTTAGAATTATATATCTATGATGAAAATAATAATTTATTAGATGTTGATTATGATGCATTTGATTATTATCCTTATTTAACATCTAATCCAAAAAATAATACATATTCTACATTAACATTAGATCCTGAAAAAGATTTAAAGAATAGAGGATATTATAGAGGTAATTTAAATATACAATATAATTTTTATAAAAGATTATTTAATTCTGCATTTGGTACATATTATTGGATTAAAGAAATATCTTCAACAAGAACAGAATTAAAATTAGCATCGCAAACAATAAGCGATGATGCTATTTTAAATGGTTTTTCTGAATATGAATCTTACATAAGTAATAAAAATTATTACCCTATATTTTATTTAAATTTTGGTAATAATCAAACTATAATAGCTAGTAATGTAGCTTATACAGAAGATGAAGAAGGATCTTATTTATTAATAAAATTATATGAACCATTAGATGCAGATTTTGATTTAAAATCTCAATTGTGGATAGTAGATAAAATTGCTGAATCTGTAAGTTTTAATGTTTCTATTACAGTAGAAGCAGAAAATGTAGATCAGATAAATAGATTGCGAGGTCCTAATTTTAATGTTCAAATAAATGATAAAAATGGACAAACTACTCCATATTATAATTATGATAACTTACTAGCTAGTCCTATAAGTTCTTCATATCAAAAATTATTAAGCTATTATCAAGATAAATCTGTAGCAATAAATGTAGACTATAGTAATTTTGAAAATTTTATACATTTTTCAAGTGCTGTTGAAAGAGTAAACAATTTTGTTTATAAAGTAGGACTAATAGAGCAATATAGAAATCAACAGGCTAGCCAATCATTAGTCGCTGGGGGATCAGGAAATATAACTTACGCTAATAATTCTATAGATTCTAGTGAACAGGCTATAAATAATATAATAGAAAAATTTGATACATACGAATATTTTTTATATTTTAATTCATCTAGTTGGGCATGGCCTAAGTCTACTTTAACACAACCATATCAATTATATTCAGTAACTTCATCTCAAGTTAGTAACTTTTTAGGATCTGTAAACACAGTGCCGACTGCTACTACTCAGTCACTATTATTTAGTGCATCATATTATGATTCTACTAATAAAGATTTACTACATAATTCTATACCGCAGTACTTATTAGATGATCCAAATAACCAACCTTTCATTACCTTTATGGATATGATTGGTCAACACTTTGATAATATTTGGATATACTATAAAGATCTTTCTAATAGATATAATGCTACAAATAATCCTGATACAGGAATATCATTGGACGTTGTTGGAGACGCATTGAGAGGTTTGGGCATTCAATTATATACAAACTCAAACGTATCAGATAACCTCTATTATACATTGTTTGGAATAAATCCAGACGGTTCATTACTTCCTCCAACAGGATCGGAAAAAATAACATCAATTGGAGGAACCTATGTTACTTCAAGTTTAACTACACTATCTGCCAAAGAAATTCAACAAGAGTTATATAAAAGATTATACCACAATTTACCATATTTACTTAAAAGTAAAGGTACAGAAAGAGGTGTTAAAGCTCTTATTAGTACATTTGGTATACCAGATAATATTTTAACTGTTAGGGAATTTGGAGGAACTCCTATAGATTCTGTAAACGGTGTATTTGATTTAGATTCGTCTACTTATAAAGTATCAATAGTTACAGGAAGCGGAGGAAATGTAACTGGTAGTTTAACTTTATCTTCTTCATTATTACATCCTGAAGCTAGTTTGCAATATTATCAAAATATTAATAGAATTAATACTACTAATATTGAAGTAGGTTTTTCACCTGCGGATATAATTAATACTAATATAGTTTCATCGGAAGGATATTTTGATATAAACCAATTAATAGGTTCTCCAGGATATCAATATTCTGCATCATACACACCATTAGTAGATTTTAATGAAACATATTTTAGTTCTTATACTCAAAAAAATAGTATCTGGGAATACATAAGATTAATTAAGTTCTATAATAACTCTTTATTCAAAATGATTAAAGACTATGTACCTGCTAGAGTAAATCTTTCTACAGGTATAATAGTTAAATCACACATGTTAGAGAGGAACAAATATGCTAGACATGAACCTAGTGCAAGTTTTAATGACTATTCTCAATCTATAGATACTGCATTTATAACTGGTTCTTCTGCAGGATCGGTTATAGGTTCTACTTCATTCACAGGAAGTATAATGACTCCATCTGGTTCTGTACAATTTATAAGCTCTGATGGAATAGAAAAATATACCGGAGAACTTAGTGGTTCTACAATAATAGTTACTGATGGACAAGAATTTCCTCAGTTTGAAATATCTCAACTTCCTTCCAGTTCTTTATTTGTTACTTATTCATTAGGAGCATTATACCAAAATGTTACTCAATCTGTAAGATCACAAATACTTTGGGATTTAGATTATAATGCTGATCAAACTATACCTGTTAACTATGGAATAGTTACTCAATCAATAAATAATTCTCAAATAGATAATTACGCGACTTATACTAATCCTAATGATCCATATGCATATGTTCAAGATTATAACTATAATCTAAAAAGATCTATATATCCTAGATATAATGGATCTATAATTAATAGTGTATTATATAATGTTTATACGCCAGGAGATATTTCTTATGGTAAAACTGCAACTATAGATAAAATAAAATATCAATATGCTTATCTATTAGATATATATGGAGCTTCTATATATTTACCTGGAAGATCTAATGCACAAATAAAGTATTTAATTGATAATGATGAAAATGTTTTAGACTTAACTAAAACAAATCAAAATATATTTAGTGTACAAAATGTATTTAAATCTGGACAAACAGCAGATGTTTCTTTATTTGAATATGATGAAAAAAATCCGTATTCTCAACAA
>JACCDW010363003.1_pt1 | contig 12594 bp, 14 predicted proteins | sample 7449781 | NCBI WGS metagenome assembly JACCDW01 (sample SAMN15323449, study PRJNA562643) | freshwater metagenome | isolation source: river surface water | place: USA:Blue River Watershed | collected 2017-08-18
GGCCCGCGTTGTTGCCGCCCTGATAGCGAACGACATAATCAACGCGGTCACCGAGAATATCTGTGGCTTTACCCTTGCCTTCGTCGCCCCATTGAGCTCCGAGCAAAACTAACGCTGGCATGGCAAAACCTCTCCGCAGGTGTTAATGGTTATTAAAGTTTTTTATTTCTTTAAATTATTTCTTGAGTGATGTGCCGGTTGAACGAAGGTCTTCGCAAGCATGTGCAACACGAGCTGCCATTCCTGCTTCAGCAGCCTTACCCCACGCACGTGGGTCGTAAGCCTTCTTATTTCCAACTTCGCCGTCGATCTTAAGAACGCCGTCGTAGTTCTTGAACATGTGGTCAACAACTGGACGTGTAAATGCGTACTGAGTATCAGTGTCGATATTCATCTTAATTACGCCGTAATCAAGTGAGTCGCGGATTTCTGAAAGAAGTGAGCCTGAACCACCGTGGAATACGAGATCCATCGGCTTGCTTCCGGCGGCAAGGCCCTTCTTTGCAACAACTGCATCTTGAAGAGTCTGCAAAATCTTTGGCTGCAATACAACGTTGCCTGGCTTGTAAACGCCGTGGACGTTACCGAATGTTGCAGCAACCATGTAGCGACCGCGTTCTCCGAGACCAAGAGTTTCGATGGTCATCAACGCATCTTCAGGTGTTGAGTACAACTTGGCATCGTGCTTTGCTTCGACGCCATCTTCTTCGCCACCAACAACGCCGATTTCGATTTCTAGAATTGTGCGAGCAGCAACTGACTTAGTTAGAAGTTCATCTGCAATCTTCATGTTCTCGGTCATATCAACTGCTGAGCCATCCCACATGTGTGAGTTAAAGAGTGGCGCTTGCCCGTTCTTGATGCGCTGTGCGCCGATTTCAAGAAGTGGACGCATGTAGCCATCGAGCTTTTCAGCTGGGCAGTGATCTGTGTGGATTGCAATGTTTACGTTGTAGTTTTTTGCAACAACGTGTGCGAATTCGGCGAGCGCAACTGCGCCATCGACCATGTTCTTAACTGTCGAGCCAGATGCGTATTCCGCACCGCCCCATGAAAATTGGATGATTCCATCTGATTCTGCTTCGGCGAAACCACGAATAGCAGCGATGATGGTTTGTGATGATGAAACGTTGATTGCGGGATATGCGAATGCGCCAGCTTTAGCGCGATCAAGCATTTCTGCGTAAATTTCAGGGGTTGCAATGGCCATGATGACTCCAAATTATCTCGGGGCGTAATCCCTGACCGAGCGCGTCATTGGGCCGAATTCAGGCTTACGCCTTATCCAACCACCTCTGCGGGCGGATGAAAAATCGCCATTCCCTTTATGCGTAGGAAATGGCGATTTTCCGGCCGGATTGGGTCTTTCTATGGGTGAAGGGACTTCTGCAGGAAGGCGATCAGGCCAGCTAGTAGGGCGGGGCTGCTGATGATTTTCAGTAATAGCGCTAGAAAGGTTGTAAGCATTTTTCTCCTCTTCTTTTATCTATTTTTATCTATCGTTAGGTCGCAGATCTTGGCTTCTATCTGCATTGCCACATCGCTAAAGCCTTCCCCCTGTTGATATTCACGGGTAATCTGCCGAGTTATGAGCAACCCATCAACAGGTGAGTCAACTGGCGATTCAATAGAAAATCTTTCACATGAAAATCGCCACTTTCCGCCAAGCGCCGCCTTTGCAGCGCAAGCCAATGCCAAGGCCGATCTCTATGCACACGCTGAAAAAGATCGTTTGGCTTTCTGGGAAGAACAAGCGCGCGAGTTAACTTGGGATAAGAACTGGGAGACCGTTCTCGAATGGAACGCTCCTTACGCCAAATGGTTTATCGGCGGAAAGATAAATGCATCGGTAAATGCACTCGATCGCCACGTTGCTGCAGGTCGCGGAGATCGCGTTGCTTTTCATTTTGAAGGCGAACCGGGCGATACTCGAACTATTACTTATGCACAGATGTTGGCTGATGTCAGCAAAGCAGCGAATGCGCTAACTCAGATCGGAATTAAAGCCGGCGATCGCGTTGCAATTTATATGCCGATGATTCCTGAAGCAGCGGTTGCGATGTTGGCATGTGCGCGAATCGGTGCAGTGCATTCAGTTGTCTTCGGCGGATTCTCGGCTGATGCGCTTCTATCTCGTATTCAAGATGCCGATGCCAAGTTGGTAATCACTGCAGATGGTGGATTCCGCAAAGGCGCTGCTTTTGCACTTAAACCGGCAGTTGATGAAGCGCTAAAGGGTAAGCACAACGTTGAAAAAGTTTTAGTTGTAAAGCGCACCGGTCAAGAAACGGCGTGGAATTCAGATCGCGATATCTGGTGGCACGAGATAGTTGAGGGCCAAAGCAGCGAACATAGGCCTGAATTCTTCGATAGCGAGCACCCGCTCTTTATTCTTTACACCTCTGGCACGACCGCTAAACCAAAGGGAATTTTCCATACAACTGGAGGTTATTTAACCCAGGCTGCCTACACACACAGAGTGGTCTTTGATATCAAACCCGAAAGCGATGTTTATTGGTGCACTGCAGATGTTGGCTGGATTACCGGTCACTCATATGTTGTTTACGGTCCGCTGATCAATGGTGCAACTCAAGTTATGTACGAGGGAACGCCGGATACACCGCATAAAGGACGCATGTTTGAGATCGTTGCAAAGTATGGCGTAACAATTTTGTACACCGCTCCAACTTTGATCCGCACTTGGATGAAATGGGGAGATGAATTTCCAAAGACGCATAATTTATCTTCGCTACGTTTACTTGGTTCAGTTGGTGAACCAATTAACCCTGAAGCATGGATGTGGTACCGCGAAGTTATTGGTGCAAATAATTGTCCGATCGTTGATACCTGGTGGCAGACTGAAACTGGCGCGATCATGATTTCACCACTGCCAGGTGTTACTGCAACCAAACCAGGTTCTGCCATGAAAGCGATTCCCGGAATCAGCGCAGTTGTAGTTGATGAAAACGCTAACGCGGTTCCAAATGGACATGGAGGTTTCTTGATTTTGGATAAGCCTTGGCCATCTATGTTGCGCGGTGTGTGGGGCGAAGACGAACGCTATAAAGAGACTTACTGGTCACGTTTTAAAGGTATTTACTTTGCAGGCGATGGCGCAAAGTTAGATGACGAAGGTGCGATCTGGTTGATGGGTCGCGTTGACGATGTCATGAATGTTTCTGGCCACCGTATTTCAACAACCGAAGTTGAATCCGCGCTGGTTTCACATGAAGCAGTTGCTGAAGCGGCCGTCGTGGGCGCCGCAGATGAGATGACCGGCCAAGGAATCGTTGCCTTCGTAATTTTGCGTGGGGGCATTCCACATGCAGGAGGCGAAGAGTTGGTGAAAGAGCTACGCGCTCACGTAACCAAGGAAATTGGAGCTATTGCACGTCCACGCCAGATTATGGTCGTTGCCGAATTGCCGAAGACGCGCAGCGGCAAGATCATGCGCCGGTTGCTTAAAGACGTTGCGGAAAACCGCGCAGTTGGAGATGCCACAACGCTGGCAGATCCAAATGTTATGAAACTAATTTCCGAAGGTTTAAATTCTTCTAAAGACGAAGATTAAGAAACTCTTCTTTCACCCAATCGTTTGCTTGGGTAATTAGCCCTGGAATATATGGCTGGACCTTGGGCAAGATCTGACTTTCGGTGACCTGGTTCTGCGCAGCCTGCCATGGCGACCAAAGCAGAACAGTTGCGATCAGGTAAAGCGCAATAACAGTGCGAGCAACTTCCAGGGCGGCACCTGCGATTGAATCTATAAACGCGAGTGGGCCACGGAAGATTGTGGCGCGCAGTCCCTTCGCTAATTGTGCACCAATGAATGAACAGAGATATCCACCAGCAACAATTGCGGCAATTACAAAACCAATGCGCTTTAGATCTAACGACCAATCGTGGGAGAACTTAAGTGAGAGATAAATTCCAAGGACCCCACCGAGCACGAAGCCGATAAATTTAAAGAGGGTGCGGATAAGACCGTTTCGGTAACCAATCACAATTGAAAAAATAATTGCTGCTGCGATGACTAGGTCTACCAACATTAGATTTTCACTCCCAAATGCTCTGCGGTTAAATCAATAAGTTCTTGCTCTGATTTTATTACGCCGATCTTTTTAAAGGTCACTTTTCCTGCTGCGTCGATAAACCAAGTAACTGGAACGCCCATTCCAAAGTAACTTCGGGTCTTATTTTCACGGTCATAGAAATTAGGCCAAGTCATTCCATGTTCTTCAATAAACTTTATTGAATTAGCGGGAGAAGACTCTTCAACGGCAACTCCGACCAACTGCACTTTCCCTTTGGCTTTGCTATAAAAGCTAACAAATTCAGGCATCTCAGCCAAGCAGGTTGTGCACCAAGAGCCCCAAACATTGACAACCATTGGGCCACGCAGCGCTTCCATCACGACGCCCTCTGATCCGTCTACGCACTCAACCTTTATGCCATCTGTGATTGATTTATCCGAAGTCACCGATGTACATGAGACAACTTCGCCTTTAATCGCAACTAGTTCCGTATTCGCACAGCCAGTAAGAATCAACGCGGAGATTAGTAATAAGGCGCGTTTCATCGGAAATCCTCATCACTTTTCACCAGTGCTTGTGCTTTAAATTTATCCATTTCACCGATTCCCATTGAAGGACAAATCTTCGCAACCGGACAAGCACCGCATGCAGGTTTTCGCGAGTGGCAGATGCGCCGGCCATGCCAGATCATTCGCTGCGACAAGTTTGTCCATTCTTCTTTCGGGATTAACTCTCCCACTTCGAATTCAACTTTAACGGGATCTTGCGAGGCGCTCCACTCAAATCTACGTGAGAGTCGTCCAAAATGCGTATCAACGGTGATTCCTGGAATACCGAAGGCATGGCCAAGTACGACATTTGCAGTTTTGCGACCAACTCCTGGCAAGGTAATTAACTCTTCAAGTTTTCGAGGAACTTCTCCATCAAAGTCTTCAATGATCTTTACTGCCAGCCCTTGAATATGTCGGGCTTTGGCGCGGAAAAACCCTGTTGTATAAATTAAATCTTCAATGTCATTCAGCGACGCCTTCGCGTAAGCCCGAACGTTCTTATATTTCTTAAAAAGCGCAGGTGTAACTGCATTCACCCGCTTATCGGTGCATTGCGCAGATAGAACCGTTGCGATTGTTAGTTCGAGTGGATTTGAGAAATCTAATTCGCAGCGCACATTGGGATAGGTCTTGGTCAAAATACGATAAATGGCCCTGGCGCTTTTCCGAGTTTCGCGATCAGGGGCCATGCGAGTAAACTACCGACGTGCCTCAAGAAGATGAAGTCGTACGTAAAGCCCCGCTCTTTACAGCCCTAGATGACGCTGCCGCAGCATCGCTGCGCGCATCAATGGACTCGGTAAAAATCGCCAAGGGTTCGATCCTCTTCAAAGAAGGCGATGACGGCGAGCACCTTTACGTAATTATCGAAGGAAAGCTCAAGCTCGGAACTTCCAGCGGCGATGGACGAGAAAACTTGCTTTCGATTCTTGGACCCGGCGAAATGTTCGGCGAACTTTCACTCTTTGACCCAGGTCCACGTACTTCAACTGCAACCGCTGTAACAGATGCGAAATTGCTCTCACTTAGCCACGAGAAGGTTATCCCTTGGCTTAAGCAGAACCCAGAAGTTTCACTTCAACTCTTAACTCGCCTTTCACAGCGCCTTCGCCGCACCAATGAAGCGGTCGGCGATCTAGTTTTCTCTGACGTTCCAGGTCGCGTTGCTAAGGCGCTAATCGATCTTGGAGATCGTTTTGGAAAGACAACCGCTGAAGGTTTGCTCGTTAACCACGACTTAACTCAAGAAGAACTTGCTCAGCTCGTTGGCGCATCACGCGAAACAGTAAATAAGGCTCTCGCCGATTTTGCTGGTCGCGGATGGCTAAAGCTTGATGGTCGCTCAGTGCTAATTACTGATGTCGAGCGTTTAAGTAAGCGTTCTCGCTAATTATTTAAATTAGTTAAGCAACTTCAACGGTGAGTTCAACCTCAACCGGTGAGTTCAAAGGGAGTTCTGCAACGCCAAGTGCGCTACGTGCGGCAATGCCAGCTTCTCCCCAGATATGCATAAATAACTCAGAGGCTCCGTTAGCAACGAATGGTTGGCTTACAAATCCTGGCGCACCGTTCACGTAGCAAACTACGCGTACAACTCTTACGATTGAATCAACTGGCGCAACAAGTTCAACTGCAGCAAGCGCATTTAGCGCACAGATTTCAGCGAGTTCTTTGGCGCGTTCTTGAGTAATTTCTGCGCCAACTTTGCCGGTATCGGCGATTGCGCCATCAACCATTGGAAGTTGTCCCGCTGTGAAAACAATGTTTCCGGTGCGAACTGCAGGAACATATGCAGCAACTGGCTTTGCGGCCACCGGAAGAGTTAATCCTTTTTCAGCAAGCTTTGCGCGGACATCAATAGCCATAATTACTTAACCTCTCGCTTCATGTAAGCAACGAGTTGTTCGCCGCCTGGTGCTGGAATAACGGTTACGAGTTCCCAACCATCAGAACCCCAAGTATCAAGAATCTGCTTTGTTGCGTGAGATAGAAGTGGAACGGTTGCGTATTCGAATTTCATTAATTTCCTCCGGCCAGCGCTGCTTTAACAAGTGATGAAACCATTGAGCCATCTGCTTTTCCGGCGATCTGTGGCTTGATTGCGCCCATTACCTTGCCCATATCGGCAGGTCCGGCTGCGCCAGTTGATGCAATCGCTGCGGCGATTAATTGTTTAACATCATCTTCAGAAAGTTGAGCAGGTAAGTATCTAGCAATGACTTCGCCCTCTGCTTTTTCTTCTGCCGCTTTATCAACGCGGCCAGCTTTCCCAAATTCTTCTGCGGCTTCGCGACGCTTCTTTGCTTCGCGCGATAAGACGGTAATGATCTCGTCATCGCTTAGCGTGCGCGCTTCTTTGCCAGAAACTTCTTCGTTGGTGATCGCTGTCAAAACCATGCGGATCGTGCCTGATACAACCTTGTCGCTGCTGCGAATCGCCTCAGTTAGGTCGCTCTTAAGTGTCTCTTTGAGTCCCACTTGATTGTTGCTCCAAATCCTTGAATTGCCCAAACCTTTGAATTTCCTAGGTGTATCTTCTCATGTAATGAGTTATCAACTTCGCCAGGCCGAGATCCCAATTCTGCCCGCTGGCCACGCACCGATCCGCGTTCTGCACTTCTCGGATCTGCACTTGACCCCTGCACGCAAGACCGAGATCGCCGATATTAAATCCTTTATCGATTTCTCCCCCGATTTAGTTATCTCGACCGGTGATTTCTTAGCTCATATGCAAGCAGTGCCCGTGGCACTCGATGCTCTTGATGCGCTGCTTGATCTTCCTGGTTTATTTGTTTTTGGTTCCAATGATTATTACGCACCAAAACCTAAGAACCCACTTAAGTACTTGCTTCCGGATCACGGAAAACGTGTCCATGGCGAAGATTTGCCTTGGCCAGAACTTGATAAAGGTCTGCAATCACGCGGTTGGATTAATTTAAATCGTTCACGCGCAACGATAAAAATTAAAGATACAACTATTGAAACTCGCGGCACCGATGATGCCCATCTTGAATTTGATGATTACTCACTCGTCGCTGGAAAACCTGGTCCCTGCGACATCGCAATCGGCGTAACGCATGCGCCATATTTAAGAATTCTCGAAGGAATGTCACGCGATGGTTTAGACGCAATATTTGCGGGCCACACCCATGGCGGACAAGTTCGTTTGCCGATGCCAGGTGGTTCGCGCGCGCTAACAACTAATTGCGATCTACCAACTTGGCGCGCACGTGGCTTAACAAAGTTTGGAAATGAGCCTTACCTACATGTTTCAGCGGGAATGGGAACAAGTCCCTTTGCACGTATTCGTGTAGCTAGTCCGCCAGAAGTAAGTTTAGTAACGCTTACTGCAAAGCTTTAATATCAGCGTCAACCATTAACTCTGCCAACTCTTTCCAATGAGTTGTTGCCTTCCAACCAAGGGCTTTAGTCGCCTTTGATGGATCTCCGATAAGCGCATCAACTTCAGTTGGGCGGATGTATTTCTTATCGGTCTCAACATGGTCTTGCCAATTTAAACCAGCGCGCGAAAATGCTGCTTCTGCAAAGTCTTTAACTGTTGCGCCAACACCTGTAGCAACTACATAATCTGAAGGCTTATCTTGTTGAAGCATCAGCCACATGGATTCGACGTATTCCTTGGCATAACCCCAGTCACGAACTGCATCGAGATTTCCGAGGAACAACTTGTCTTGTTTGCCAGCTTTAATAGCCGCAACTGCGCGAGTGATCTTGCGAGTTACGAATGTTTCACCGCGACGTGGAGATTCGTGGTTGAACAAAATTCCATTTGTAGCGTGCATTCCATAACCATCGCGATAGTTAACGGTGCACCAATAAGCCATTAGCTTTGCTGCGGCATATGGAGATTGTGGGCGGAACATAGAAAGTTCGTTTTGTGGTGGTGGAGTAGAACCAAAGAGTTCAGAAGTTGATGCTTGGTAGAAGCGAGTATCGATATCTGCCGAGCGGATAGCTTCAAGCAGACCCACCGCACCGACGGCATCTACCTGACCGGTGTATTGCGGCATGGTGAAAGAAACCTGCACATGTGACTGGGCACCGAGGTTATAAACCTCAGTTGGCTTGATTTCGCGAATTAAATTTGTCAGTCCAACGCCATCAATTAGATCGCCATAGTGCAAGAAAAGCTTTGGGTTCTTTGCATGTGGATCTTCGTAGATGTGATCGATGCGAGAAGTGTTAAATGTTGAGGAGCGGCGAATAAGTCCGTGTACTTCGTAGCCTTTGGCGAGCAAGAACTCTGCAAGGTATGAACCATCTTGGCCGGTAACACCGGTGATAAAAGCAACTTTTCTACTCATCGTCGACTTACTCCCTTTGCAGTTGCATCGATGTACCACTCGATTGTTGAAGCGATTCCGTCTCGTAGTGAGATCGCAGGTGACCAACCTAGCGATTTAACCTTTGCTACATCAAGAACCTTGCGCGGTGTTCCGTCAGGTTTTGATGAATCCCAGGCGATTTCGCCGGTAAATCCAGCAAGTTCGGCCACAAGTTCGGCTAAAGCTTTAATTGTTAGATCTTCACCGCTACCGATATTTAGGTGTTGACCAGAATCATATTTTTCGCCAGCAAGAACAACTGCTGAAGCTAAATCATCGACGTGCAAAAACTCGCGCATTGGTGATCCAGTGCCCCATAGAGTTTCTTTGGCGCGATTAGATTCTTTTGCTTCTACAAATCGACGAATAAATGCGGGCAATACGTGCGAACCCTGGAGTTCGAAATTATCGTTTGGACCGTAAAGATTTGTGGGCATTAATGAGATCCACTTGCGGTCGTACTCTTTGCGGAAAGATTTGATTAACTCGATGCCGGCAATTTTGGCGATTGCATAAGCAGAGTTGGTTTCTTCTAGTGGACCAGTTAGTAAATACTCTTCTTTGATTGGTTGTGCGCAATCGCGTGGATAAATGCAGCTTGATCCAAGGAAGATAAATTTTTCAACATCTGCAGCATGTGCCGCTTCCATCAAATTACTTTGGATCCGCACGTTATCGGCCAGAAACTCGACCGGAAAAGCGTTATTGGCCCCGATGCCGCCAACTTTGGCTGCTGCATCGACAACGATGGAAGGCTTAGCTTTCTTAATAAAATCGATCGTGGCATCGCGGTCAAGAAGATCGCAGACGCTGCGGTTAATGCCGATTACCTCTTGGCCGGTTTTTTCGTAGGCGCGGACGATTGCTGAACCGGCAAGACCGGTGGCACCTGCGACAACGATGGTCATGCAGTGAGTCTACAGGCGAAGAGATGCTGGATTAGTTAGTGAATTCAGCAGCTAAAAGTTCGGCAATTTGTGCAGTATTTAATGCTGCACCCTTACGCAAGTTATCGCCGCAGACAAAGAGATCCAATGACATTGGATCATCGATGCTCTTACGAACACGACCCACCCAAGTTGGATCGGTGCCAACAACATCTGCTGGAGTTGGGAATTTATGGTTTTCTGGGTCATCAACCAACTTCACTCCGGCAGCGTTCTGCAAGATATCTTGCGCTGCTTTTCGTGATGGTTCCTTAGCAAATCTTGCGTGAACAGTGAGTGAGTGAGTTGTAATCACTGGAACTCGTACACATGTTGCAGAGACTTTGAGATCTGAAAGTCCAAGAATCTTGCGTGATTCATTTCGGACTTTGAGTTCTTCAGATGAGTAACCATCTTGCTTTAGCGAACCAGCCCAAGGAATTACATTCATAGCTAGTGGAGCTGGGAATGGTCCTAGGTCTGTGATGACGGTGCGTACATCGCCTGCAACATCTCCGAGTCCTTTACCTGCAACCGCATCGATCTGTGCACGCAGTGCATCGATTCCTGGTTGTCCGGCGCCTGATGCTGCTTGATAAGAAGAAACAACTAACTCTTTGAGTTCGTACTCTTTGTGAAGCGCACCCATGGCAACGATCATTGAAAGAGTTGTGCAATTTGGATTAGAGATAATTCCGCGTGGACGGTTCTTAACTTGTTCTGGATTAACTTCAGGAACAACTAGCGGAACGTCGGCATCCATACGGAATGCGCCAGAGTTATCTACAACGACTGCGCCACGTGATGCCGCGATTGGTGCCCACTCTGCTGAAACTTCATCAGGCACATCGAACATAGCTACATCAATACCGTCGAACGCTTCAGGTGAAAGTGCAACAACGGTTAGCTCTTCTCCGCGACACATCAACTTCTTACCAGCGCTGCGTGCTGATGCGATCAAGCGGATCTCGCCCCAGACATCTTCGCGCTCTGACAAAATTCCGAGCATTACTGTGCCGACTGCGCCGGTTGCACCGACAACTGCGAGTGATGGCTTCTTTGATGTACTCATCGACCGGTACCTCCGTAAACAACTGCTTCGATTTGATCGGCATCTAATCCGAAGGCGGTGTGCGCTGCGCGAACACCCTTTTCGAGATCGCTTTCGCGGCAGATGATTGAGATACGAATTTCAGATGTTGAAATCATTTCAATATTGAGTCCTGCTTCAGCCATCGCTGCAAAGAACGTTGCTGTCACGCCTGGGTGTGAACGCATTCCGGCACCAACAAGTGAGAGTTTGCCGATTGAATCGTCATATTGAATTGAAGCAAAACCAACTTCACCTTGAATGCGCTTCAAAATCGCAGTTGCATTACCGCCTTCTGCTTTAGGAACTGTAAATGAAATATCGGTAAGGCCAGTTGCTGCGGCAGAAACGTTCTGCACGATCATGTCGATGTTGATATCGGCATCAGCGATGGCTTGGAAGATGCGTGCAGCAATACCAGTGCGATCAGGTACGCCAACGATGGTGATCTTGGCTTCGGATTTATCGTGTGCGATACCCGAGATGATTGCTTGCTCCATGTTTCCTCCTTCAGGATGGTTTTCAACCACCCAGGTTCCTTCGTTCGGTGAAAATGATGAACGTACGTGAATTGGTAAGTTGTAACGACGTGCGTATTCGACGCAACGCAAGTGCAGAACTTTTGCACCAGCTGCAGCAAGTTCCAACATTTCTTCATATGTAACAGTTTTTAATTTGCGTGCTGCAGGAACAACACGTGGGTCTGAACTGAAGACGCCATCAACATCTGTGTAGATTTCACAAACATCGGCATCAAGTGCGGCAGCCAGCGCAACTGCGGTTGTGTCTGAACCACCGCGACCTAAAGTTGTAATGTCTTTTGTATCTTGCGAGATTCCTTGGAAGCCGGCAACGATTGCAATTGCACCGTCGGCGAGCGCTTCTTGAATTCTTCCCGGAGTTACATCGATGATGCGTGCGCGACCGTGAGCAGAATCTGTAATTACGCCAGCTTGTGAACCAGTGAAAGAACGAGCTTCATGTCCCAAATTTGAAATCGCCATCGCAAGTAGCGCCATAGAAATGCGCTCTCCGGCCGTCAACAACATATCTAGTTCGCGACCACCAGGAATTGGGGTAACTGCGTTGGCTAAATCGATGAGTTCGTCAGTGGTATCGCCCATCGCGCTGACCACAACAACGACCTGATTGCCATCCTTCTTTGCCGCCACGATGCGAGCAGCAACGCGCTTCATGCCCTCGGCATCGGCGACGGAGGATCCGCCATATTTCTGAACAATGAGTCCCATGGCTCAATATTGAACTAATTCGGCGTTGCTTGCCACCCGATTAGGGAAAATCTCAATATATGAAACAGCCATTCGATCAAATAGTGAGACGATCAGCTTTCTACGTTACGGCGGCCTTCAAAAGCGCGGCCAAGGGTTACTTCATCTGCATATTCGAGATCTCCACCGACCGGTAGGCCGCTGGCCAAACGAGAGACGTTGATGCCCAGTGGCTTAATCAAGCGAGCTAAGTAAGTAGCCGTTGCTTCGCCTTCGAGGTTGGGGTCGGTCGCCAAGATGACCTCGGTGATATTTGAATCAGAGAGACGAACCATTAACTCGCGGATGCGTAGTTGGTCAGGACCAATTCCATCGATCGGACTGATGGCGCCACCGAGCACGTGATACTTGCCGCGGA